>Ga0082212_10004138_pt1 | contig 20246 bp, 17 predicted proteins | sample TergutNt197P3_FD_71548 | JGI IMG/M metagenome (GOLD analysis project Ga0082212, IMG submission 71548) | Neocapritermes taracua P3 segment gut microbial communities from Petit-Saut dam, French Guiana - Nt197 P3 | ecosystem: Host-associated > Arthropoda: Insects > Digestive system > Gut ... | reverse complement strand
CCGAATATATTGAATATAAGGATTTGCAATCTGTATTTTAGTGCCTATCAGCTAAATCATCTATTTTTCTTCCGTAAAAAAAATATTTTTTCATTTCACACGCTTGGAATTCTTGAAATTTCATGTAATTTTGCCAACTAATTCAAGACGAAAAAACAGAACACATTGATATTTAAAGAGCGGATAAGACAGTTAAGAGAAGAACGCCAAATGCCCCAGCGAAAATTTGCGGCGGCATTGGAAATTGATACGGCTACTTACTGCAAAATAGAAAAAGGCGAAAGGCGAGTCAAAGCTGAACAGATCGTAATCATTGCCGATTTATTGAAAACCGACAAAGACGAGTTGCTTATCCTCTGGCTTGCCGACCAGGTCATTGCGGTAGTTGATGATAGACATAAGATAGCAGACAGTGCGTTGTGTAATGCAAAACAGAATATTAAGAAATCAAAATGAAACAATTCTCTAATAGAATATTATCAATAATCGAAGAACTGGCAGAACAGTATTTGGAGAATGACCGCTACAATCGTCCTTGGATAATCGGTTTTAGTGGCGGAAAAGATTCTACTGTACTGCTTACATTGGTTTGGCTTGCATTACAGAAAATTCGAACAGAAAAGAAAACCATGCTAAAAAGGCAGGTTTATGTGGTTTGCAACGACACAATGGTAGAAAATCCTGTAATTGAAGAATATGTGAGTAATGCATTGCAAACCATCCAGAAAGCAGCCAAAGAGCAGCAGCTACCGATAACCGTTAAAACCACCACACCACAAATAGAAGATACTTTTTGGAGTTGCGTTATCGGAAAGGGCTATCCTGTTCCGAATAACTCTTTCCGTTTCTGTACCGAAAAAATGAAAATTAAACCCACATCAACCTTTATTAAGAATCAAGTAGCGGCAGATGGCGAAGCAATAATCCTAATCGGAACACGATTATCTGAAAGTCAGCAAAGGGCAAAATCAATAAAAAAGCACGACATTAAGGGACATCGACTTTCAAAACATCCACTGAACCCAAGCACGTACATTTATGCACCGATTAAAGAATTGATGTTGGAAGAAGTATGGTGGACAATCAACATGATACCTTCGCCGTGGGGTTTTGATAATCAGATACTCTTCAAAATCTATATGGACGCTTTAGCAGATGACTACGAATGTCCTACCGTTGTAACCAACGATTCACACCGCTCTTGCGGACAAAGTCGTTTCGGTTGTTGGGTTTGTACTGTTGTGAAAGAAGATAAATCGATGAATGCATTAATTAATAGCGGTATTGAGTGGATGCAACCATTACTTGATTTTCGTAACAGGTTGTTAGGAAACCGCAATATTTCGACAAACCGCAGTAAAACTCGCCGTAACGGACAATTAGCCATTGATGAAAACGGACATAATATGGGCAATTACACAATGGAATACCGCATACAACTATTAAAAGAATTACTGATAATTCAAAAAGACACACAACAATTCCGTTCAAGTATTGACCTGATAACAAGTCAGGAACTGATTGCAATTCAAGTTATGTGGTATCGGGATGGTAATTTTAAAACAACAGTCAATGACATTTACAACGAGGTTTACGGATATGATTTGCCGAATGATAATATCGGATTGCAGGAAAGGCTTTTACTTGAAAAATCCTGCAGTAATCCTATCCATTATGCTTTGATACAGGAATTGCTTGCATTGCAGAAAAACAAAATATTGTTAATGAAAAAGTACGGACTTCAAACCGATTTGGAAGCCCGGTTAGACAGTTACGTAAAAGAGATAGCGATATGAAAGTCAAAAGCATAGAAATAAAGAACTATCGCCTCTACAAAGGTATTACCAAGGTTGTTTTTCCTAATGATAACAACAAAAACGTTTATTTGATTTCAGGCGAAAACGGTTTTGGCAAAACCACTTTCTTACATTCGCTTTTGTGGTGTCTGTATGGACGTTTGATGGCTGATATTGATGAACCATTCAGAAAAGAGATGTCAAATGGCGGATACAATAATGTCGTAACCAATAACTTAAACAACGTTTGTAGACAACATCTATATTCCAAAGTTGCGCAAGAGACGCTCTTGCTTATAAAAAAACAGGGTTATTCCATCGATACCGAATTTGTAAAAGACTGGTCGTGTTACGCTGTTTCATTGGAATTTGAAGATGTACTTATTCCTTCAATCCCGTGCCTATCGTTGAAAATTACCCGTTCTTACGATATTCTTTTAAGCGAAGAATATGTTGAAATTTTGATTGATGGTGTACCCAATGAATTGACTAACGAAATCGGACATGAAGTTTTTATCAATGATTTTATTTTGAATAAAGACATTGCAAGATTTTTCTTTTTCGATTCCGAAAAAATCGTGTTGCTTGCAGAAACAAATACAATAGAAGAGAAACGCAAACTTTGTTCGGCTTACAACGAAGTTTTGGGCGTAAAGAAATACGAGGATTTAAAGAAAAATCTTGAAAATATGCGTTTGCGCTTCCGACGCAAATCAAATGATATTGATAGCCGCAACAAACTTAACAATCTGCTCACGAAACAAAAATCACTGAACGAAACCATTGCCAAACAAGAGCAGCAAACTACTGCATTTGACTGCCAGCTAATTTTGTTAAGAAAAGAAGACGAAAACCTGCAAATGCAACTTTTACGAGAGGGTAACGGCACAACTCTCGAAGAACTGAATAGGCAGGAAGCACTTTTGGAAACTGCTCAAAAGAAAGATGCAGATTACAAACTGAAACTAAAGCAGTTTTTAGAATTTGCCCCATTTGCTATTTCAGGAAAACTTTTACAGCAAACAAAATCACAGTTAGAACGCGATTTTAATATTCTGAAATCTCAAAGCGATATTAGAAACCAGAATTTTTTATTAGGCAATATCAACGTAGAAATGCAGCAAGCATTTAATCAAGTAAGTATTTCTGCCAAAGACAAGCAACAATTAGTTGATTCTTTTAATAGTATTATTTCCAAATATCAAACCAATACCAGCGACGAAATGCCGTTGCTAAGTGTGTTCAAAGAAGATTTTGACGAATTTTTGGCTGTATATTCCAATCTTACAACAACTTACAGAGTAGAATTTGAACACCTTGCTGACGATTACCGTAAAAATAAGCAAGCAATGGAACGCGCAACCCGCAACATTTCCAATATGCACAATAAAGAAAATGACAGTGTAATAAAACCTATTCGCAGACAAAAAAATGAGAGTGAGCAGAAAATTGCAGAATTGGAACAGAAAATCCGTCAATTGCATGAAGAAAGAGGTGCAATAAATAAAGAATTGGCAGTAGTGAGCCGCCAAGTTTCAGAGTTAAGCAAAAAAGTAAGCATTGACGATAGCGACAGCAAAAAAGATAAAGTTGCCGAGCAACTTATATGCGAAATCAATACTTTCCTTTTTTCGTTGAAACAGGAAAAAAAATCCTCACTCGAAATGCGTATTAAAACCACACTCAATTCTCTAATGCACAAAACTGATTTTATTTGTAGCATTGAAGTCGCGATTGATAATGATGTAATTGAAATTAACCTGTACGCAACAGACGGAACACCAATTATGAAAGAATCGTTATCAAAAGGCGAACAGCAGCTTTATGCAACTTCGTTGCTAAAAGCGCTTGTAGAAGAATCGGGTATTCAGTTTCCTGTGTTTATTGATAGCCCCTTGCAAAAGTTTGACAAGAGCCACGCAAACAAAATCATTAGAGAGTTTTATCCGACTGTTTCAAAGCAGGTTATTTTGTTCCCATTGTTGCATAAGGAATTAACAGAAACGGAATTGGAAACAATGAAACCTTTTGTGCACTCAGCGTATTTGCTGAAAAATAAAAATTTAAATTCTTACATTCAGCAGGTAGATATTAACAATTTAATGGAGGGATAGTTATGTTTTCACAGATAAGAACAAGCAATAAAAACCGCGAAATCGTTGTTGAATTGACACGCAAATTCAATTTAGGGGCTGAAAATATCATTGCCCGAATTGCACTCGGCTATTCCTTGCAATCAGGAGACAAATTTTCGCCGCTTGATGTAAAAGATTCGGGCGGTAAGGAATACAGTAAAAATGTTTTGTTTGGCAACTATTATCTGATTTATGAAGCGTTAATTTGTACCCGCTACCAGATAAACAGCAACGACAAGGATTTACCGCGATATTTTAAATTGCACCTTGATGATGGCTTGCAACGTATTTATAATGATGTGAGAGATAACCCCAATTTAGTAGGGTACGATTATTTGTTTGATAAAATACAAGATGGATTGAAAGAGATATGTTAAAAGAGGATTTAAAATATATAACAACAGAACATTTGCGAGATACGGATCAAATATCGGTTCGTACTGCAAATTGTTGTATATATGATGGTTTAGATACACTTTATAAAATCCTGCAATATTTTGAAGATAACGGCTCATTTTTTAAAAAGAAAATCAGAAATGCAGGTCGCAAAACTTGTGAAGAATTGGACGAGTTATGCTTAAAAGTTACTCCAAATATTGAAATTAAAAAACAATTTGTTCCAACCGAAATAGTAGAAATTTTCGAGGTTATAAAGGGATTGACCGAACAAGAAAGGATGGTACTGTTATCATTGGCAAACTTAATTACTGATACAGACGCAATTATCAAAGAAAAATCACGACAGTTTAGTAGTCGTTGTGACGGCAACTTTTCTTTTGCTGATGATTTTTATGTTAAGAATGGTTATATGCCTATGTTCTGGATTTTTGAACAATACTTTAATAATGATAAAACAAGAGAGATAAAAATTTTATTGGACACATTCCCTATCTTTCAGAATACACAAACACAGGTATTAGACAGAATAACAACTCAGTACAGATTAACTCGTGAGCGCCTTAGACAAATACGAAACGATACATTTCACTGCACATTAGAAATAACCGATGAAGTAGTAGATTATAAAAGAAACAGCAATTTGGTCAAATATGCTGACCTACTGAGAAATAAAGGTGATTGGATGTATATACTAAATTTATTACAAGAAAAAGAGATTATAAACCAAGAATCACTTGAGTTACGGGAATATCTCAAGAAAGAACAATGCAATTTATCAGTATTATTTGTATTACAAATCATTGCATACATTTTCAGAGATAAATACTCTCTTTTTGGTGGATTGAGCATATCAAATCAAAGAGAAAAAAAAACATTTTTAATCAGTAAAGTATTTACGGATATTTTCAATTTTGAAAAATTTATAAAAGAATTTGCCAACCATATAGTCGACAATAAAACGGAATACGATTTGAATATTGAAGAGTTTTTGTCTAACAGTGATTGTTGGACTTCTGTAATTGACTTGGATAAATTTGACAATATTGTTAGCATTGTGAAAGATATTTTATTGTACGAATTTTATTTATACTCCAATATAGATGGATTGATTACAATTCCATCAACGAAAGAAAAAAATCCTCTTGATGTTGTCTATGAGATTTTACAACAAAACGGAAATCCAATGCACTTGGATGAAATTTTTATAGAATTTATGAATATTTTCCCCGAACATAAATATACAGAAGCCTCACAATTACGCTCTTGGTTGCAAAGACATGAGTTAATATCATACAGAAATAGAAACAGTATTTACACGCTTACTGAATGGAAACACATACGGCCAGGGACAATTCGTGCCACTATCATAGATTTTTTAGCAGATAAAGATTTACCACAACCCGCAGACGATATTACAGAATATGTTTTACTGCATTTCCCTAATACAAACATTGCAAGCGTGCGAACAAGCATGATCAATGATACGCAAAGACGTTTTTCGTTTTTTGGAAATGGACTGTTTGGATTAGCAAGTAAAGAATATCCCGCCGAATACAATGAAATAGTAAAACAGGTAGGACAAAGAAAAGCATTTGAGCAACGTTTGTACGACTTTGAAAAGTATCTTACAGACAACGATCATTTTCCTTTTTCTACTTCCAACAACAAAAATGAAACCTCGTTGTATCGTTGGTGGCGGGTGCAAAACAAAAATACTGCAAAATTAACAGCACAACAAAAGTCAGAGATTGAACGAATAAAACTTCAATATAAAGATTTTGAAACAGATAAAGCCGTTTATGAATGGTTTTATCACTTCAGTGATTTTAAACTTTTTGTACTTGAAAATCGCCGTTTGCCTTTGGCAAGTGGCTCTGAAAAGTTCTTGCATGGTTGGTTTCGTAGAGCAAAAGATGATTTTTTGAATGAAAGTCTGAGTGAGAAACAAAGAACAAAATATGCAGAATTATTTAAAGAGATAACATATGTTGAAAGATAAAGATTTCAAATACAGATATTCCACAGGCAGAAAAGATTTGCCGATTGATTTTTGTGAGTTGGCATTGTCTAACAGCACCAAACTTGACATAGGTCTGGGTTATTTTAGTAGTGCTTCTTTCAATATTCTTTCGGTAGGTTTTGCTCGTTTTATCTGCAATAATGGGAATATGCGATTTTATATCAATCAATATCTTACAGAAGATGATTACAAACTATTGCAAAATAATGAAACAGTTGATTTTGAAGAACACATATTGCAATCATTTTTCTCATTGAAAACAACATTATCAAAAAGAGACGAACATTTTTTTAAATGTTTATCGTATCTAATTCAAAATAAAAGAATTGATATTAAAATAGTTATACCAAAAGAGGGCGGTTTAGCACATGAAAAATTCGGTATTTTCACTGACGAAAACAACGAAAAAGTGGCTTTTACTGGCTCAATGAATCTGACAGCCTCCGCATTGATAAAGAACATAGAAACAATTGAATGTACTTGCTCTTGGAAAAGCGACGAAAGCCGAGAGCGCATTGAAATAAGTGAACAGGACTTTACTGAAATTTGGACAGGTGCAAATGAAAGCGTGTTGGTTTTCTCTGCAAAAAAATTCTGCCAAGAGATAGTAAAAACATATCCCAAGGTAGATTCAGATGAATTGTTATTACAAGAGCAAGAGATTATTCAAAAACTCAATCACAAGCAGACAGAAACAATACAACTTGATAAGAAACCAATGCAACCTCCGCATTTCCCATATAAGTATCCTGATGGTGCAAGACCGTATCAACTACAAGCGTATGAAGCGTGGGTCAAAAATGGTAAGCAGGGTATTTTTGCAATGGCAACAGGAACGGGAAAAACAATCACATCGTTAAATTGTGCTTTGCAAGAATATCAAAGAGATGGTTCATACCAACTTTTGATTTTAGTGCCTACTATTGCTTTGGTAGAACAATGGACTGGTGAAATAGACTTGTTCAACTTCAAAAATATCATTGAAGTGTATTCTGAAAATTCACAGTGGCGCAGGCAAATTGTTTCATTAAAAAACAAAGTTCAACGAGGCAGTAACGAAAACTTTGTTATTATTTCTACCTATCAATCATTTACAAACGATGATTTTCAACATATTTTGCCTAAACTACCCGATACAATACTATTGATTGCAGATGAGGCTCACAATATCGGCTCTGAAAATGTGAGAGCGGCGTTTAGAAAAATGAAAATCAAAAAACGCATTGCATTGTCAGCAACTCCAAACAGAATATACGACCAAGAAGGCACAGCTGAATTGGAAAATTTTTTTACCGACAAACCACCTTATGTTTATAGTTTTCCAATGAGCCAGGCAATAAAAGAAGGTCGTTTAATGGAATATTGCTACTATCCTAAAATGGTTTATCTCAATGAGCCTGAAATGGAAAAGTATGCAGAATATACAAAAAAACTAATGAATCTGTTTAGCAGTGAAACAGGTAAATTCAAAAACGAAGACGAGGCAACCAAACTGTTGATGCTACGAAAACAGGTATTGCATAAAGCAGAAGATAAAATGCGTGTGCTGCGAGAAATTATTACTGAAATTGGGCAGGACAAATTAAAATACTGTTTTGTTTATGTCCCCGAAGGATATTCTGAAAACGATGACGAAAGCATATTGCAAAAAATGTTAGATACTATCAAAGAAGTATTTCCGAAAACGACTTGCAATACCTACACTGGAAATAACAACAAAAAAGAGCGTTCCGCTATTTTGAGTGGTTTTGAAAACGGCGATATAGATGTTTTGCTTGCAATGAAGTGTTTGGACGAGGGCGTTGATGTTCCGCGATCCGAATATGGTATTTTTGCGTCAAGTACAGGTAATCCTCGACAATTCATTCAAAGGCGTGGTCGTTTGCTACGCAAGCACCCGAATAAAACATTTGCATACACTTATGATATGATTGTCGTGCCAAACTTCCAATCTTCTCACTACTCAAATGATTTTTTCAAGATGGAAAGGTTGTTAGTAAGAGGCGAATTAGCACGAGTGGCATATTTTGCTGACTTGGCAACAAATACACATTCGGCAAAAGAGGTGTTGCAAGAACTCGCAGACCACTATCAATTAAATCTTTCAGAACTCATTTTAAGTATTAATCAATAAATTTTCAAGATATGACAGCAGAAGACATTTTTAACGAAGTAATAAAATCGCCAGAATTGACGGACATTTTCAATATTACACAGGAAGTGCTGAATAATCAGACTTATAACGCAACTTCGGATTATCCGGTCATTGAAGTTATCCAAGCAATTATCCGTGGAGAAGAAAACCATACGGATAACAATGCGATTTTTAGAAACATTCAAAATCAAATAATTCAATTGGTGTAAAATATGGCAACAATAATTAAATCCGTTAGTTTCCAAAACTTCTATAATTATTACGGACTTTTTGAGCAGAACACTTACCGTTTCATAGAGGGCATCAATATTGTTAATGCCGACAACAATATGGGTAAGTCCAAATTTTACAACGGTATTCTTTGGATTTTGAAAGATGAGGTTTATGATTCAGACAAGAAACAGATAGAATCAGCAAAAACTTCTTTTTCAAAAATGATTTCGGGCAAAGCAAAGGCCGAAGAAACAGAATTTGATATGGGAGTAAAGATTGAGTTCGCAGAAAATGAGACTCACTATTCTGTTTCAAAAATTGTGCATTGTAATAAAGGCACGACTGATTGGGCATTTACTGAAAGGGTAGATGTTTCCGAAACTACCAACGGCAGAACTATTCCTATTCAGGATATTGATGACAAGAAAATCAGGATACAAAAAATTATACCTGTCGAGTTGCGAAACTATGCTTTATTGCAAGGTGAATCAATGGAAAAATTAGTTGATTTGTCTTCTCGTGCAGGATTGTCTTCTACTATTGAAATCTTGGCAGGCATTTCAAATCTCATTGATATTTGTTCTACCAGTGGCGACTTAGCGAAGAAAGCCAAAAAACTATCAAATGATAAAGAAACCGAAGTAAACCGCAACAATAATAAAATCAGTAGTTTAATCGATGAAAGAGAACGGCTCGAAAAGTACAGAGAAAGCAATCTCTCTCAAATTGAAACTTACAAGGAAGAGTTATCAAAAGCCAAAACAAAAAAAGACGAGTTAGAAGCATTGCAACTTAACGCTGCCAAACGAGAGAAATTTAGAGAAATTCAACGACACCTTAAAGAAAAAATCAACGAGTTGAAAAACAAGAAAAAAGAGGCAGAGAAAAACATTACTTCCATGTTGTTTGCAAACAATACGCCTTGGTTGTTGATGGATTTGCAAAATTCCATAGATCTGTTTGGGCAAAAACGCGACAAACTGAATAAAGACCTGACTTTACAAAGTGCAGCAAAAGACCCGACAATTCTTTTGCCGGAAGGCTCACCTGATATTCCATCATTAAAAAGAATGTTGGAAACCGAAAAATGCGAAGTTTGTGGACGACAAGCCCCCAAAGAATCTGAAGTTTGGAAACATATCAAAATGGTAATGGAACGCCCCCGGAATGCAGAGAATAGAACTGCTAACGATTTTTCTGCTTTCTATGGTAACATTCAAAAAACTGTCGGCTCATTTTTACTGAATATTCCTGAAATTCCACAAGATTTTGAAAAATATCGCGATAGACTCAATGATATTGATGCAAAAATAACCACAAAACAGGAAGAATACAACACAGCGAAACAAGAATTTATGAGTGCAGGCGGAAATGAAAACGAAACAGGTAACAGGGACAAGCAAAACATTGACGACCATTCATTAGCAGAACGCACCATAGAAGATAAAAAACGCTCGATAGAACGTGCTAACGACCAAATTAAACAATGGAATATCCGTTTGCAACAGATTGAAAATGAATTGGATTCTATCAATCAGAGTTCAGAAATCACACAATATCGCAATTTCAGAGATATGATGGATCGTGTTGAAAAGATGTTTCTTAATTCCAAAGAACGAATTTTTGATAGAATTTTGAATTCGTTGGAAGTCAAAGCCAACCAAAAATACTGCGAACTTACAACTGGCAATCAGGTTGCAGGAGGTCGTTTATGTTTCAAAAAACAAGAAGACAACACGGTACAGGTATCCATTAGAAATATTAATGACAACGAACTAACTGGACTTGGTACAGGTTTTCAACGAATGAAACAATTATCAATTGTGATGGCAATTATTTCTTCGCGAATTGGCAATCAACACTTTGATTTTCCGTTCATATCTGATGCACCGTTTTCGGAGTTTGGCGACAATTTTATTTACAATTTTTTTAAGATTGCGCCGCAAGTATTTACGCAAAGTATTATACTTATCAAAGATTTGTACGACCCCAATGCAGATGATTTTTTGAATGAAAAGGGAAGTAAGATTTTAGAAAAGATGAAAAACGGCGAAATTTTTGGTACTTTTTATGTAAATATAGTACCGGAAAAAGCTGATGCAACAAATTTAGTCACAAAGAATAAATGTTATTATCCTGAAAATTTTTAAGATTATGGACGGTTCAGAATTAAAAGAAAAAATCGGTCAGAAACGACCGAGATACAAAGAGAAGTACCGATCTTTGATTGAAAGTATATCAATCAAAGGCGACAGTAGAGGGAAAGGCGATTATTTTACATTTGGGCCTATCTATCATACATTTATGTATGCGTTTTTTGTCGGTTATAAACTAAAGAAGTGTAATTATATTCAAGCAAAAGACCAAACAACTGATTTTATAGCTTCGTTTGATCTTATAAAGCCTGCTTCTATTAGAGATTTTATAATAATGTTATTACTCAATGAGACTGAAAATTACAGCATTCCGTATTCGTGGCTCGAATTGGAAAATGCCAACGAAGAAATGATTGACAATTTCATTGCCGAACTGTTTCGGCAAATGGAAGGTTATGTCAATGCAGGATTTGAATATCTGCAAAACAAGTGGGATAATGAAAAAATTGAATTTCAAGACCCATTTGTGTTTGTGAATTTTTTAGAAGAGTTAAGTAGATGAAAGTTAAATATTATGCCCGAACAACAAAACAAAGAGTACAAGTCATCGTGGCACGATGACTACCTTAAATGGATTTGCGGCTTTGCCAATTCACAAGGAGGACGGATTTATATTGGTAAGGATGATGCCGGTGTGATCGTTGGCGTGGAAGACTACCAGGATTTTATGGACGAAATTCCTAACAAAATCAAAAATCTGATGGGAATTATTGTTGAAGTCAATCTTTTGCAGGAAGACGGAAAACCGTTTATCGAAAAAGTATTTTCTTTAATTTACGTATTTATTTTGCGCGGTCACCAACGAACAAGCGAAGAATTATCACGCAAAGAAGGAGGAAAAAATTTTGGCAGCGGAAGCCGTACGCCGATTGCGATAACTATTTTGGTAAAGAAGAAAACATAAATATGGAAAAACAGGAACTGATTTACACGCTTAACGAATTAAAAAGTTTACCGGCAGAAAACGAAGTGGTTGAGTTTAAAGAAGCAAAAAGCGACTTTGATTTCACAAAGTTAGGCAAATACTTTTCGGCGCTAAGCAATGAAGCCAATCTTAAGAACAAACCTTTTGCATGGTTGGTATTTGGCATTGAAAACCAAAAACATGCAATTGTGGGAAGCTCCTATCGCATCCACCGTACTAAATTGGATAGTTTAAAAAAAGAAATTGCCGACAAAACGGCCAACCGCATTACTTTCATGGAAATTTTTGAAATAAACGATTTCCCTGAAGGTCGTGTGATTATGTTTCAAATTCCGGCTGCTCCCAAAGGATTACCCGTTTCTTTTGAAGGACATTTTTATGGACGCGAAGGCGAAAGTTTGGGCGCTTTGAGCTTTGAAGAAATCGAAAGGATAAGGCGTCAAACAGTAACCGAAGACTGGAGTAGCGGTATTGTAAATGAGGCAACGCTCGACGACTTGGACGAAACGGCAATTGCCAAAGCACGGGAAAGTTTTAAAATAAAACTCCCAAACATCGCCGAAGATGTAGACAGTTGGGACGACGCCACTTTTCTCAATAAAGCAAAAATTACCATCAAGGGGAAAATTACCCGTGCTGCCATTTTATTATTGGGCAAAGAAGAATCGGAGCATTTTGTTGCTCCCGCTGACGCAAAAATAAGATGGATACTAAAAACCACTGACAACCAAAGTAAAGATTACGAAATTTTCACCATCCCCTTCTTATTGGCTGTAGACAAAGTTTTTGCCAAAATCAGAAATCTGAAATATCGCTATTTACCCGACGGAACGCTATTCCCCAATGAAGTATTGCAATACGATCCCTTTGTGATACGCGAGTCGTTAAACAATGCCATTGCTCATCAGGACTATACCAAAGGAGGCAGAATAAATGTGATTGAAATGGAGGACGATCGCCTTATTTTTTCCAATCTCGGCAGTTTTATTCCCGGATCCATTAAAAATGTGATTCGGAACAATGCGCCTGAAGAATTTTACAGAAACGGTTTTTTGGCAACGGCTATGTTTAACTTGAATTTAGTGGACACCATAGGGGGCGGAATTATTAAAATGTTTAATGCTCAAAAAAACAGATTCTTCCCTTTGCCTGATTATGACTTTTCAAACGAAAAAGTAACCGAAACCATTACCGGAAAAATTTTGGATATGGACTATGCCCGACTTCTGGTGCAAAATCCCGGCCTGACGCTTGATGAAATAATTATGCTTGATAAAGTGCAGAAAAATAAAAAATTAACAGAGGGGGAAGAAAAATATTTAAAATCCCATAAATTGATTGAAGGCAGAAAACCAAATTATTTTGTTGCAAAAAAAATTGCACAAATCACAGAACAAAAAGCAGAATATTCTAAAAATAAAGCCTTTGAAAAAGAAAAATATTTTGCATGGATATTAAAGTCCGTTAAAGAACACGGCAGTATGAGTAGAAAAGACATTGATAAATTACTTTGGAATACTTTACCGGACTGGATGGACAATAATCAGAAAAAAAATAAAATTAATAATCTTTTGTCTGAGTTGAGAAAGAATGGAGTTATAGCCAACCGTGGAACATTAAAAAATCCGAAATGGGTTTTAATATAATTTGTTACATCGGAAATAATATTAAAAGAAATATTAAAAGAAATATTTATATGTATTTGATATTTAGATAAATACGTTTTAATTAATTGGATTTTTTATTAATTAGATAAGTAGAAAAGATTTATATGACCAAAGCAAAAATATTATATCACGACATCGGCGATTATCTCTCACGCGAAGAAAAACTCGCCATCATAAAGAAAAACCGCAGCATTGCCAATATGCAGTGGCAAACATCCCCGAAACGGCTTATGGATATGTTGTAAACGGCAAATCTGCCATCGAATGGATTATGGAACGCTACCAGATAACCATGCACAAAGAAAGCGGCATTACGAATAACCCCAACGATTGGGCACGAGAAACAGGTAATCCGCGTTATATTTTAGACCTTTTGCATAGCGTCATCAATTTGAGTGTACAAACGGTCGAAATTGTAAAATCTTTACCTAAAGTAAAGTTTGAATAGTATAACAAATTAATATTCATAATATTATGCCTGAACAACAAAACATAGAGTACAAGTCATCGTGGCACGATGACTACCTGAAATGGATATGCGGCTTTGCAAATGCGCAAGGTGGGTGGTTATATAGATGCTTGGGGAAGCGGTACGGTTAAAATTGTAAATGCCTGTAAAGCGGCAGGACTTCCCGCGCCTGCTATGGAAGAAAAATGGGGCGGGTTTATTGTAACTCTATTCAAAGACAGGTTTTCAGAAGAACAACTGCGACAATTAGGATTGAATGACAGGCAGATAAAAGCGGTGTTATATGTGAAAGCAAAAGGAAAGATTACAAATAAGGAGTATCAAGCATTAAATTCCGTTGCAAAGCCAACCGCCACACGTGATTTGTCAGAACTAAAAGACACCTATAATATACTGAAAAACACGGGATTTGGCGCAGGAAGTATCTATGAATTAGTAATTTAATTTAATTGGCTCATAATTGGCTCAATTAGCTCATAATTGGCTCACAGCAACATTCGCAAGCGCATTTTTAAGGATATTCTTTTGGGCGTAATGAAAATTTTACATTTTTCGCTTATACTCGCTTGGTGACATGCCTGTGACGCGCTTGAAATATTTCCCGAAAAACGATTGCGAGGGGAAATTCAGTTCGTCGCTGATTTGTTGGATGGTCATGTTGGTTGATTTCAGGAGCGCTTTGGCTTCTAAAACCACGAGGTCGTCAATCCAGTCGTTGGCAGGTCGGCCGCTGGTTTCTTTGACTACTTTCGACAGGTACTTAGGTGTGATAATCAGTTTTTTGGCGTAATAATTCAGTTCGCGCTGTTGTTTGTGATGGGTACGCGCCAAATTCAGAAATTTCTCGACAAGCATTTCCTGATGCGTCATTTTCCTGTTGAAAGTAATTTTATGGAAATCGATGTTCGCTCCGTAAAAAAATGCCAGTGTCAGGTATCGCGCTACTTCCAACCGGTAGGGATGGTCTGTTTCAAGCGCTAACCTTTTCAGCAGTTCAAAATACATAATTATTCCTTTCAGCGTTTCTTCATTCAACGGAATGACCGGATTTTCACGTACAGAAAGAAACAGTGGCAGATGCTCCGCAGCGTTTTCCATCAAATTGTTGATAAACTTGGAGGATAAAATGATAAGTGAGCCTGAAAAGTCTTCGCTGGTAGATTGATATTCAATAATGTGACCGGGTAAAATGGTGACTAAACAGGGACCTTTGGCGTTGTATGGTTTCAGGTTGATTGAACCTTCCGTTGTCCCTTTGACACAGACAAACCCCAACGTAACATCCATTCTGAAAGGATATTGACTAAAGGAAGTGATGCAAAGATTTTCAACTAAAATAATGTCGTCGTCAATCGAAAAACGCTCAAAGTCTTCTATTTCGGTACGCCAGTGGAAAGGCAAAATATTTTCAGTTTTCATACGCAATATATGCAGGTTTTTGCCGCAAATGTACGCATTTCTATTAAACAACATATCAAAAATGCGGCATTTTGTCCAAATAATGTTCGTATCGTCCAATTATTTTTCTGCTTATTACAATAACTCATCTAATATTCACTTTATTGAACACAAGATTGTTTATGTGCCATGCGAACTATCGTCCATTATTTGTACCTTTTGACCTTGCGGGGGCAACAGGATGCCTGTACTTTTGCGGCGTGATTTTACGAACAAATTTTTAATAAATCGTGATATGAATCGAATCATTTCAATTATCAGCGCAGCGGCATTGGGTTCGCTCTGGCTGACAGGCTGCAGCAACCGGCAAACAACAGAGCCGACAGCCAAGATTATCCCTGTAAAAGTGATGAATATAGGTTTTTCCGACCGGTCGCACAGTCAAAACTATGTGGGTACGGTGGAGGAATCGTCGGCCGTTTCGCTTGGTTTTTCGGGTATGGGAACGGTCGAGCGTGTTCTTGTATCGGAAGGCGATCGGGTGCGAAATGGACAGTTGCTCGCTGTTTTGGAGGGCGGAACGGCACAAAACGCTTACAATGTGGCTAAATCGACATTGCATCAGGCGCAGGATGCTTACGACCGCCTTAAAACCCTGCACGAAAAGGGAAGCCTTACCGACCTCAAATGGATAGAGGTGGAATCGGGACTTGAACAGGCCAAAGCCATGGAAGCCATTGCCAAAAAAAGCGTCGACGACTGCAATCTGTACGCTCCCATGAGCGGCGTCATTGCCAAACGCTCCGTAGAAGAAGGCGTAAATGTAATGCCGGGTCTGTCGGCTTTCAAAATCGTTTTGATTGACGAAGTATATATTAATGTACCCGTTCCGGAAAATGAAATAGGAAGTATCCACATAAGACAACCGGCAACGATTACGATTCCTGCACTCGGCAACCGTGCATACAGCGGCGTTGTGGAGAAAAAGGGCGTCGAAGCCAATCCGATATCACGTACCTATACGCTCAAAATAAAGACAGGCAATCCGAACTCGGAATTAATGCCCGGCATGGTTTGCAAGGTGTTTCTGCAAAATGAAGAAGATAAACAAATCATTATCCCTAATAAATGTGTACAGATATCGCCCGATAACCGGCATTTCGTATGGATGGCTGACGGCAATATCGCCCGCCGCCGTTTTATTACGGTCGGATCGCTTGCCGACTTTGGCATTGTCGTGGAAAACGGTCTTACGGAAGGTGACAGACTGATTGTGGAGGGCAGCGCCAAAATCAGCGAAGGAATGAAGATAGTTACAAGTGACGCGTTACAAGTTACAAGATAAAAGCATCGAGAGAATGGAACGAAAAACAGGAATCATAGAATCCGTGATGCGTAACCGGCAGATTTTGATATTGATAACTTCCATACTGGTTATCGCAGGCATATATGCCTTAAAGGTAATGCCCAAACAGGAAACCCCCATCTTTACGGTTCGTCAGGGCATTGTTATCGGGGTGTTTCCGGGGGCAAATATCGAAACGGTGGAGGCGCAACTGACTAAGCCGTTAGAAACCTATCTGCTTACCTTTCCCGAAGTAAACCGCCAAAAAACCTATTCGCAGACGAGAGACGGCATGGTTATCGTGTATGTGGAATTAGCCGACGAAGTAAAAGATAAAAACATTGTATGGTCGAAAATCAAACATTCGCTCAACCTGTTCAAATCGTCGCTGCCGTCGGGTGTGATGGCGCTGATTGCCAACGATAGTTTTGGCGATGCGGCTGCCATACTTATTGCGATGGAAACGGACGACAAAACCTACCGCGAAATGGACGGTTATTTAGATGTACTCGAAAGTCGCCTGCGTCAAATTCCTTCGGTGTCGAACGTGAACAGGTACGGTTCGCAAAAAGAGCAGATTTCCATCTATTTAGACCACGAGAAACTCAACGCTTACGGCGTCGGTTCCAATATGCTGATGTTGAATTTGTTTACGCAGGGTTTTACCACCATGAGCGGAAAAATAGACAACAGGCACATGAACGTTCCGATTCATATTGCCGAAAGTTTTGCGACCGAAAAGGAAATTGAAGAACAAATCATTTATTCCGACCCGCTGGGGAATGTTATCCGTGTGAAGGACGTCGGGCGTGTGGTGCGCGAATATCCCAAAGCCGAAAATTACATTACCAACAACGGCAAGCAATGTGTGCTGCTTTCGATGGAAGTCATGGCAAGCGACAACATCGTTTCTTTCGGCGAAGAAGTGGACAGGGTGTTGCATCAATTTCAAAACGAACTGCCTGAAAGTGTGAGCATGTACCGCATTGCCGATCAGCCGCTGTTGGTAAGCAATTCCATCAACACCTTTCTGAAAGAAATTTTGATGGCGATACTGGCGGTCATTTTAGTTAGTATGCTTTTGCTGCCTCTGCGGGTGGCAGCGGTGGCTTCGTTGTCTATTCCCATTACCATTACTATCTCGCTGGCCGTCATGTTTTTTACAGGTATTCCGTTGAATATGATTACGCTGGCTTCGCTGATTATTGTGCTGGGGATGATTGTCGATAATACCATTGTGATTGTCGACAGTTATGTGGATAAGTTAGATCACGGTATACCGCGTTGGGAGGCTTCGATAGCAAGCGCAAAAGAATATTTCAAATCTATTTTTTCGGCAACGTTGGCGATAAGCATTACTTTTTTCCCTTTTCTCATCACGATGCACGGCATGGTAGGCGAATTTGTCGAACATTTTCCGTGGACGGTCAGTATTACGCTGGGTATTTCGCTTTTGATTGCTATATTGGTTATTCCGTACCTGCAATATATCCTGATACGCAAAGGGTTGCTGGCAGGCAAGCGCGAACGCGAAGCAAAAGGATTGAAGGAAAGGAAAACCATTTTGGACTATATGCAGGGCGGATATGAGAAACTGTTGACATTCGTTTTCAAACATTACAGAATGACGTTGTGCGTTGCTTTCCTCTCGGTCATTGCCGGCGCGGCGTTATTTATGATTTTGCCGCAACGCATGATGCCCGTTATCACACGCAATCAGTTTGCCGTCGAGATTTATCTTCCGCAGGGCAGTTCGCTTGAACAGACCATTGCCGTGAGTGACAGCATGGAAAATATCCTTCGTGCCGACCCTCGTGTGAAATCCGTTACAGCCTTCAAAGGTACAAGTTCGCCGCGTTTTCATTTTGCATACGCACCCAAAATGCCGTCGTCTGCTTATGCGCAATTTATCGTCAATACCTACACCAACGAACAAACCGAAGAAGTACTGGCCGCATGTACTAATAAATATGCTTTCTATTTTCCCGAAGCATACATTCGTTTCAAACAGTTGGATTTTCAGGTGGTTGAAGCCCCTGTGGAAATACGTTTCTCGGGCGAAAACATGGAAGAACTGAAAATGCAGGCTGAAAAGATGGTGGCCTATCTTAACACCATTGATGAATGTTTGCGTGTGCATACCGACTTTGGCGACATGCTTCCGGGTGCGCAAATCTCATTGAACCCTGTGGAAGCGGGAAGGCTTGGTATTAACAAAGCCCTTGTATCGCTGCAACTATCGGCTAATTTTGGCGAAATGCCCATCAGCACCTTGTGGGAAGGCGATTATCCGCTATCGGTGGTATTAAAATCCGAAGCCGTCGAACGGGGATTTAACAACATCGGCGATGTGTATGTTTCGGGTATGTTGCCCGGCGCAAGCGTTCCTTTGCGGCAAATAGCGGATGTGCAACCCGAATGGACACAGGAACAAATCGTGCGGCGTAACGGTATCCTGACAATCAGCGTGCTGGGCGATTTGAAATGGGGCGAAAATGCTACCAAAGTCAATAATAAAGTCAAAAAATACGTCAATTCCGAAATCATTCCCAACCTGCCCTCCACTGTGGAACTGTCGTACGGCGGCGAAGACGAACTCAACTCGGAAATCATACCCGCCATGCCGCAGGGATTGGTTATTGCCGTGTTTATTATTTTCCTGATTTTGCTGTTTCACTTCAGGCGGCTCAATCTGGCGCTGCTTACCTTTTCGTCGTGTGCGCTTACCGTTTTCGGGGCTGCTTTCGGAATATGGGTTATGGGCATTGATTTTGCCATGACTGCCATGTTGGGAATGGTCAGCCTGATGGGAATTGTGGTGCGCAACGGCATCATCATGTTCGACTATACCGATGAATTGCGGCACAAACATGGATTGTCCGTTCGCGAGGCTGCCTTTGAAGCGGGCAAACGCCGTATGCGCCCGATATTCCTCACTTCGGCAGCGGCATCTATGGGTGTTTTGCCGATGGTGTTAAGTGGCGATTTGATGTGGATGCCGCTCGGCACGGTTATTTTCTTCGGCACGCTGATTTCGATGGTATTTGTCGTTACCGTATTGCCAATTGCCTATTGGCTGATTTTTAAGAAAACAGATGAAAATAACGGTTAACGGTTAGTGGTTAATGGTTAATACAAAACATCTGATGGTTGTCTTTGTAGCGGCGAAAAGCTTTCGCCCTATCCGTCCGATTGGATTTGCAATCCAATCGCAACAATACCACGTCATTGCGTCAGCCTGCGAAGCAATCCGGTCCCCGCGTCATTGCGGGCTTGACCCGCAATCTCCTGATAATATGGAGATGCTGAATCAAGTTCAGCATGACGAGAGTGGACATGTCATTGCGAGGAACGAAGCAATCCAGACCACAATACTTCTTACTGGATTGCTTCACCATATCGGGTTCGCAATGACGAAAACAGAAACTATACAAGATTCCTCCGCTTCGGTCGGAATGACACAGAAAACGATACTCATCATCGACAGTTTACTTAAATTTTAAATCTTTAAATTAATAAAATAAATTATGTTACAAAAAATAATAACTCTTTCTGCCGCGTGTATGTT
>Ga0082212_10004137_pt1 | contig 20246 bp, 15 predicted proteins | sample TergutNt197P3_FD_71548 | JGI IMG/M metagenome (GOLD analysis project Ga0082212, IMG submission 71548) | Neocapritermes taracua P3 segment gut microbial communities from Petit-Saut dam, French Guiana - Nt197 P3 | ecosystem: Host-associated > Arthropoda: Insects > Digestive system > Gut ... | reverse complement strand
TCATCAGCCGCGTTATACTCAAAGACACAAGATTCAGCGGCAAGACGTTTGGTTAATAAAACATTCTCGTAAGCGAGTTCGTGAATCAACAAGGCAACGATAAAGAGTGACAGGCCTTTGAACCAACATTATCTGGAATCTTTAAAGCAGATGAACCGCCCCCCTGCTTCATCGTTCTCCCATATACCCCCGGAGTTTATCTATGACCTCGTCGATATTGATCGGCTTTCCTACGTGGTCGTTCATGCCGGCGGCAAGGCATCTTTCGATATCTTCTTTAAACACATTTGCAGTCATTGCGACGATAGGAACAGCCTTTGCTTTTTCACCGTCAAGCGCCCTGATGCAGCGTGTCGCCTCATAGCCGTCCATTTCCGGCATTTGGATATCCATCAATATCATATCATATTTTCCGGGATCCTCATAAAACATGTCGACGGCTTCTTTGCCGTTGGCCGCGCAGTCGATATCGAGCAGCGTCGGTTCAAGCAGCGTCATAACGATCTCACGGTTGATCTCCACATCCTCCGCCAGCAAAACGCAGCGCCCTTCAAAAATGCCGTATATGTCTTTGTCATTTTTGCCCTCGCTCTGTTTTTCCACACCGAGGTACTCGTCGATGATGCCCGCGATGGTCGAAGGGAAGAGCGGCTTTTGAAGAAACATATCCACGCCCGCCTCTTTCGCTTCCTCCGCGACTATGCTTAACTCCCAGAACGAAAACATGATCACCTTGGAGTCGCGCCGCGCCGCAGGCCCGCTCTTGAGTTGCCTCGTCAGCTCTATTCCGTCTGTATCGGGAATTTTCCAATCCACGAAGTAAAGGTCGTCCCCGCCGTTTTCTTCGATCAGCCGCAAGGCGTCAGCGGCGCGCAACGCGACGTCACAGGAAACGCCGAAACCTTCCACGATACCTTTGAAATCAGATATTATGGCAGGATCGCTGTCTACGGCCAAGATGCGCACGTTCTTGAGATCCTCTTTTTTTGCGCTGAGTTTCAGAACTCTTGTTTCACCGCGCCTTAACTTCACGGTAAAGCTTATCTTAGATCCCTTTCCGACCTCGGAATCGATCCATATCTCGCCATCCATCATCTCAACGATGCTCTTTGATATGGCGAGCCCGAGGCCGGTTCCGCCAAATTTACGCGCTGTGTGGCTTTCCGCCTGGTGGAAGGACTGGAACAGCTTCATCTGCTGCTCCGGGCTGACGCCGATACCTGTATCGGTCACGCAGATTTTTATTGTGCAAACGCCATCTTCTTCGCCCAGGAAGTATGTGTTGATCTTGATCGAACCTTCCTCCGGCGTGAACTTTACGGCATTACCGGTGAGGTTGGTGATCACTTGCGCCAAACGCTGGTCGTCGCCCACCATGATTTGCGGAATACTTCTGTCTATGTAAATCGCAAAGTGGTGTTTCTTTTCTTCTATTCGGAAGCTGATGACGCTTGCGATCCGCTTGAACATCTTTTCGAAATCAAACGCGATCTCGGAAAGCTCGAACTTCCCCGCCTCGATTTTTGACATATCCAGAATGTCGTTGATTATGCCCAGCAAGTGTTGAGAAGCGTCGTTGATTTTAGCGAGGCTTGTCTCTTTTTGCTCTATGCTTGGAGACTTCATACCTATCGTGGTCATCCCGATGATCGCGTTCATAGGCGTTCTGATCTCATGGCTCATGTTGGCGAGGAAATCGCCCTTTGATTTGCTTGCGGCGTCCGCTTCGATACGCTGCCTTTCCGTGTCAAGAATTATGTTCTTTGTTTCAGTCACGTCGACGAGCGCGCCCGCAAGGTGGAGAGGTTTGCCGTTTTCGTCGCGGATCGCTTCGCTGTAGTCGTGGAAGTACGCATACTCGCCGTCTTTCTTTTTTATCCGGTACTCTACATTGTAATAAGTTTGCCCGGTCCAGTCGTTCAAATGGTTGTAGAACGCGTCAAAAACCATCTCTCTGTCTTCCGGATGGATCAGTTCGCTCCAACTGCTCATGACGTTCGGGAAATCGCTTTCATCTTTATATCCGAGTATGTGCCTGAACTCATTTGAGTATATAGTGACTTGCATAGGTTGGCCGGGATCATCCTCTTTGATCTCCATATCCCACAAGCCGATCCTTGTCGCCTGCACCACAAGCCCTATTTTCGCGAGTTGAAGTTCGTTGAGTTCCTGCACGCGTATAAGCTCCGCCTCGCGCTTACGTATGTCGGTCATATCGTGGACGTAACCGACGATCGCAAACGCGTTTTCATACGGTATCTTTCTGAACTCGACTTCCAGTACGCGTTCGACGTCGTTGAGGATCAGCGTGGTTTCAAATTTCTCGAAACCGTGATTCGCGGCGGCGATCAATCTGCTGACAAGCGGTAAGGATTCGCGGCCGTCCGGCTGATACACCGGAATACCGCTCGCCATACGTTCAACGAAACCGGCCAGGGTGTCTTCTTTTGACTCAAAACCCAGAAACCTGACAGCGGCAAGGTTACAGTCGATAAGCTTGAACGAACTGTTAAATAAGATGTTTATGTCCGGGTTGGAATCGAGCATTGTGCGCATACGCTCGTCCGCTTCACGGCTTTTTTCCATTTCCAGGATTTGCTGGTGCGCAAGGATGTTCTCGTCATGTTCCGCTTTTGCGTCTTCCTTTGACTTGAAAACGCAGTTGCTTACTATGTTTACGCCGAGCGCGATTTTCCGCGCCATTTTATAACAGGTGTCGCTGCCGCAGGCGCCGCAGTCGATGTGCTGTTTTTCATAACTATCCTTCCCCAGCAAACGGAAGGCTTTGTAGATATCGTAATCTGTTATGTTCGGGAATGAGATCGTAACCGGACGGTACTTTCTGGTAAAGAGTTCCAAGTCAAATGTTTCATCGAATCTCTTGTACATCCAATCGTAGTAATCACGCTTGCGGCTCTCTGTTGCGTTCCGGCGGTTTTTGTCCATCGTTTTGCCGATTTTGAAAAGGTTCCTTTCATGCAAGCCGGCAGTTCCGATGTTACAGCCGTCTTCACAGTTGAGAACGTCAAATATACCGGGCAGGAAAAACTCCGGCGTTTGAGCGTATTGATCCAGTTTGTCAAACAGGCTGAACCCTTCCGCCTGGGTGATATACAGTTCCTTACCAAAAAAGTATTCGATATTCTCTTTTAATCCGCCCGGCATGGGGAACAGGGAGCCGAGCCCGCTCTCATCGTGATCGAACCCGGTTTCCTCGTCCGGCAGCGTGATGTTGTTCTTTTCAAGATACTCGTGCAAGCCGGCGAAAGTGACGTTGTACTGCGCAAGCCCGGTAGCGTCGAACTCAGCTTTTTTTGCGATACATGGCGATAGCGCGGCTATACGGTCATCTATCGATCGGTAATTTTTCATATAAATCGAGGCGCAAGCCATAGGGCTGTGTATAGGCGACAGCTTCGGGAGCAAGTCGTGGTGATACATCTCGCAGTATGTGACAACGACAGGGCAGGGCTGGGTGATGATATGGGCTGCCTTGTTGTTCTCAAGATAGCGCACATGCCCCCATACGCAGATGTCCGCGCCCAGAGACACGTCGTATATTTTGTTCACCCCGAGTCGTTTCAGATATGTAAACAGCTTTTTATACTCAGGGATATTTGATCTGATCGAAGGAGCGGCGATCAAAGAAATAGGAGTCCCTTTTCCGATATCTTCAAAAAACTGCCCGATATCGTCTGTGAAACTCCTCGCGTCGTGTTTACATGCCGACACGCAGCGGCCGCAGCCTATGCATTTATCCTGGTCGACCCTCACCTTGATCGAGTCGTCCTCATCCTTGTAGGTAATGTTGACCGTTTCCATCGGGCATTCGCGTACGCATCTGTTGCATCCTGTGCATAACTCATTGACTGACTTGATTATTTCAATCATGATCAACTCTCCACAAGTTATATCATTCGGCCGACTAAACCTTTCCTGTTCCCGCTATGATTCTAGCACATTATTTGTGAGTTTGCAAAAAATCGTTAAAAATAGTATTATAGTAACAAATGCGAGCTGCGCCCGCATTAGTCAGCAGATGATTAGCGGAAGTGATTACTGTGACCGATCAAAAAAACAATGCCCCGCAGAGCAACTTACGCCGCGCGCTGATAACAGCGGCGATTTTCCTGATTGCTTCCGGGATAGGGTATGTGTTCCGTTATATAAATTTTCCTGACACTAATGTTGTGGTGGTCTATATTTTGGCCGTCCTGATGACGTCGTGGCTCACCCGGAGCCTTGTTTTCGGGATCATCGCATCATTACTGGCGACATTTTTATTCAACTACTTTTTCGCCGAGCCAGTCTTCACATTTTCTGTCAACGACCCGAACTATATCATCACTTTTGGTACGATGACCATCACAGCCCTTATTACAAGTACCCTGACGTCTCACGCGCAAAAAAGCACGGCTGAGGCAAGGGAAAAAGAAGCCGAAACGAAAGCGATATATAATCTCACCAATCATCTGACAGACGCGAAAGGCATACATGACATTGCCGGTATAACCGCGCTTGCAATAAGCGAATGCTTTTCATGCAACGCCGCATGCCTTTGCATTGGCGAGGATAATATGCCGGAGATGACATTCATCCAGCAAATGCTTGGCGGCGAACAGGTGCGCCGCGAGGTCGAGGACGTTGACGAAATGAAGCTTCGTATAGAGAGCTTACGTACAGGCTATGACGTTGGCGCGGAGTTTACAGACTGGCCTATATATGGCAGGGAGAGCATTCTCGGAGTGATCCGCATACCAAACGACAGAGCAAAGAACATGGATGAAACGCAAAAGAGGCTGCTGCGGTCTATGATTGAGAGCTCGGCGCTTGCGATGGACAGGTTCCGTTCGGTCGAGCAGCGCATAAGGTTTCGGGACGAAACAGAAAAAGAACGTTACCGCGCAAATCTTCTCCGCGCTATTTCTCATGACATTCGCACTCCCCTGTCAGGAATGATCGGGACGGCTGAAATGCTCATAGGTATGACGGAGCCGGACGATCCGCGTTACGACCTCATGAGGGGAGTGCAAAACAGTTTAGACTGGCTGTACTCATTGGTGGAAAACATACTGAATCTTACTCGCCTTCAGGACGGAAAGCTGTCAGTGAACAAACAGCGCGAAGCGGTGGAGGAAGTCATTAGCGGCGCTGTCAGCCACATTGCGCCGCGCGCGCCCGGGTATGAGATTTCGGTAACTGTTCCGGATGAGCTGCTCCTTGTACCCATGGACGCCAAACTGATCGAGCAAGTCCTCATCAATCTGCTGGACAACGCGATTAAGCACACAAAACCGGAACGCGGTATCGGCATAAAGGTAGAACTCTGCGAAGACGAGGACACTGTAAAATTTACGGTATGGGACAGGGGCACGGGTATACGCAAAAAGGATTTGCCGAATGTCTTTATGATGTTCTACACCTCGCATGCTAAGCATGCGGATGCAAAACATGGCATGGGCCTCGGGCTTACTATATGCGATACTATTGTGAAGGCGCACGGCGGGAGCATTGAGGCAAAAAACCGTAAGGACGGGTCGGGCGCGGAGTTTGTGTTCACATTGCCGATGGAGGTCGTAAATCTTGAAAAGACATAATGAAACTATCCTTGTAGTTGAAGACGACGCTCAGATACAGAATTTTGTTTGCTACGCTTTGAAGAATGAGGATTTTGCCTACGTGACCGCCAATAACGCGCAAAACGCCTTAAGTATGCTGGTATCGGAACGGATAGACATCATGCTTCTCGACCTCGGGCTGCCTGACTTTGACGGCGTCGAAGTGATAAAGAAAGTGCGCGAGTGGTCGGAGATGCCCATAATCGTCGTTTCAGCGAGGGATCAGGATAAGGAAAAGGCAGCCGCGCTTGACAGCGGCGCGGACGATTATCTGACTAAGCCTTTTTCCGCTATAGAGTTGATGGCGCGTATCCGGGTTTCCCTGCGTCACCTGAACAGGCAGTCGGGCTACAACTCGCAGGCTGTTCTCGCTGTCGGCAGTTTGCAAATGGATTTAGACAAGCATCTTGTCAGCCTTAACGATACGGAAGTACATTTAACGCCTATGGAGTACAACCTGTTAGCGCTTCTTCTCAGGAACATGGGCAAGGTACTGACGACAGGTATTATCATACGTGAGATATGGGGAACGGGCTATGGGACGGACACGCAAGCGTTAAGGGCCCTTATGGCCGGATTGCGAAGGAAAATTGAAATGAACCCGGCCAAACCGCGTTACATAATGACCGAAATAGGCGTGGGGTACCGGCTTGTCGATGAATAAAAAATAAGTAAAAAAGTAAACAGTAGCGGCAGGGTAACTATCAAGTTGCCCTGTTGTTTTCTCACAGCATTCTCACAGGAAATCGCAATCTCTCACAGCATTCTCACAGAGTTTGATTTATTATATATTGTGTAGAAAGCCGTTGATTTGCAACTGATACGCATGTCTTAAGGAGAGGGTTACGATGGCTCAACATTTATCCGAGGAAAGCAAAGCGATGATCGCGCTATGCGATTCGGTAAAGCAACTTACCCGGGACTGCGAGTTTACGGAAAGTGAAAAGCTGATCGCCGACGCCATGCGCCTATATCCCCACGCGCCTCAGCCGCACAACCTGATGGGCGTACTGCTGGAGACTATGCACGACCACATAGCCGCGGTGAAACACTTCCGGGCGGCGTGGTCGCTTGACCCAACGTACCTCCCTGCGCGCCACAACCTTAATAACTTCGCTTCATTTTATCCGAGAGGCAAACTAGCCTATGATGAACACGATTGCTTGTTGAATGAAAATAAGTGAGACGGCAGAGCCGTTGCTGACGGGCACGGCTTCGGCCATATCACAGGGAGAGATAGAAGATGAAACAACTTTCTAACAGTAGTAACGATGGCTACACGATCATAGCAGGCTGCGGGCGGCTGGGCGCCAATCTCGCAAACACACTGTCCGACGGCGGCGGAAACATCATTATCATAGATAAAAACCCCGGCGCGTTCCGCAAACTATCCCCGTCATACGGCGGTATCGTGATGACCGGTGACGCGACGGAAATGAACGTGCTTTACAGCGCGGAGATCGAAAAGGCAACGACGGTGATTTCCGTTACAAATAAAGACAATACAAATATAATGGTAGCTCAGCTCGCTAAAGAAATGTTCAATACAGAGCGGGTAATAGCGAGGCTTTATGACCCTGAGTGCGAGTGCGTATACCGTGAGTTTGGAATAGATACCATATGTCCCGCCGTACTTTCCACGAAAGAGATCGACAAGCTGCTGGGCGTGTCGGAAACGGAGGGCGGGGCTGAATGAAAAAGAGAGTATTGCTGGTCGGCGGTTTCAATAGGACAAAATCGCTTGCCGTGTCGCTCATCAAGAAAGGGTATAACGTGACCGCCATTAACGGCGACATTGATAATTGTAAGGAACTGGCAAAAATAGAGAAGCTGACCGTGTATAACGGCGACGGCTCAAGGCCGTTTGTTTTAGAAGACGCCAACGCGTTCAACGCCGACATTGCAATAGCGCTCACCGAGCAGGACGACGATAATCTTGTGATATGCGAGTTATGCAAAAAAAAGTATAATGTCAAAAAAACAGTCGCAACGATTTCCGACCCGCAAAAAACCGAGTTCTTTTACAGAATGGGTATAGATTCTGTGCTGTGCGCAATTACCGCCATAGCCGGTATTATCGAACAGCAGGCGTTGCTGGATGAGATGGCTACGCTCGTACCGTTGGGCAACGGGTGCATCAAAATCTCGCAGGTCCCGATTTCGCAGACTGCGCCCGCCGCGGATAAAAAACTGTGGGAGTTGAGTTTGCCGAAGGATGTGATCATCGGTTGCCTGTTACGCGGCGACAAGAGTATGATCCCGCGCGGAGATACGCGCATTCTTTCGGGAGACGTATTGGTACTCATATCAACAGACGAACACGAAGTAGCGGCGGTCCGGGAACTTACAGGGCGGTGACGGTTTGAAGAGGTTGTTCGCTGAAAACAGTAATTACGGAAAACTATTACTGCTCATAGGCTTACTTGTCGCCGTGCCTCTTGCCACGATCCCATTTTACCCGGAAGAGATCACATACTTGTTCAGCTTTCTGGCGCCATCGGTCATTGCTATCGCTTTGGGGCTTGCTGTTTGCATATTTACCCCCGGAAAAGAAAAACCGATGACGGAATGGCAGTCGCCCCTCCAGCGGGGAAGCCTGCCTGTTATGCTTGCGTGGTGTTTCGCGTTTTTTGCGGGAGCTATACCGTTTATGATAAGCGGCCAACTACCATTTATCCTCTCGATTTTTGAATCGGTCAGCGGATGGACGACAACGGGCCTGACAGTGGTCAACGTCACGACCATGCCGCATATTTTTTTGTTTCACCGCGCTTTCATGCAATACTGCGGCGGGCTTGGTTTCATAATAATGATCGTTATGCTGGCCAAGGGAAAGCAAAACATGACCCTTTACAGCGCGGAGGGGCATTCGGACAGGATAATGCCAAGCCTTAAGAAGACGGCGCGGACGATATTCCTGTTATACAGCTGTTTCTTGATAACAGGTACGCTGGCCTACTGGATATTCGGGATGGAGTTGTTTGACGCAATATGCCATACGATGTCCGCGTTGTCCACAGCCGGATTTACTACACAAGCCGGCAGTATCGGGCATTATGGAAGCGTACCTATCGAAATCATAACTATTATCCTGATGCTTGTCGGCGCAACAAACTTCTCTATACTGCTGCTTCTTGTCAAAGGGAAGTTCCGCAAAATGTTCAAAGTCAGTGAAATGCGTTTTATGATAGGGCTTATACTCGTCTTTACGCCGCTTGCGGCGTTTTCGCTGATACGAAGGCTGGGGATGGGGGTTTTTGACAGCTTCATCAACTCCCTTTTTGGCGTTGTCGCTACATTTACGACGACAGGATACTCCACGATGACGTATGCCGCATGGCCGTCGTTTGCTTTGGGGCTGCTTATGGTGCTGATGATAATCGGCGGAAGCGGAGGCTCTACGGCGGGCGGAATAAAACTCTTCCGGGCATACCTGCTTGTCCGCATAACGAAAGAAAATATCAGGAACAGGCTGTCCCCGATGCAGCGCGTATCAGTACCTTCCTATAACCGGGTGCAAGGGAAAATGATCATCAGCGACGCTTTAGTAAAAAGCATTGTCGGCTTCGTTACTTGCTATCTTGGCGTTTTTATTGTCGGGGCGTTGCTGCTCACGCTGACGTCTGATTGCTCATTGTTCGACGCTATGTTTGAGTTTGCATCCGCGTTCGGAACTGTAGGAATATCCAATGGGCTGACAAACGCGGGCGCGTCGGCAGGGTCGCTCATTGTCCTGATGGTTGGGATGATACTTGGCAGACTTGAGATGTTTATAGTTTTTGTCGGGGTATTCTCGGGCGTGCAAGCCCTCAAAAAGAAGCTTCGCGCAAAGACCTGATGATTGGATATGATGGGATATGGTCGGATATGATGGGATATGATCGGATACTATTACATTAATGGTGAATGCTTATTAATTGACAGGGTAACAGATATATTGTAGAATTACCGTTGGAATTCTCTAAAACCTATGAAAGGACGAGAAGAAACACTTATGGGCGTGATTCTACAAGCAGACGGGCTGAAGAAGACTTTTCGGCTGTCGTCGAAGCAGCAAAAACTGCAAAACACCAAAGAGAAGGTCATAACCGCGGTGAACGATTTGTCGTTCGAAGCATACGAAGGCGAGATCTTCGGGCTTCTCGGGCCGAACGGCGCCGGGAAAACTACGACTCTGCGCATACTGGCGACGCTGATAAAGGCGGACGAGGGAGACGCGATCGTCGCCGGTTCCAGCATCAGGACAGATCCGGAGAAAGTTCGCGCCAAGATAGGTTTTTTGACCAGCGAACTGAAGCTCGAAGACTTTTTTACGCCTAATTATCTGTTCGACTTTTTCGCTAACCTCCACAGTATCGACCTGGAAACAGCGCAGTCCCGCAAGAAGGCGCTGTTCGCGAAGTTCGGCGTCGACGAGTTTGCCGAGGTGAAGGTCGCGAACCTGTCAACCGGTATGAAACAGAAAGCGTCGCTAGTCATATCGATCGTGCACGACCCGAACATCATTATTTTCGACGAGCCGACCAACGGACTTGACGTGCTGACCGCGAAGGTCGTAACGGATTTCCTTCTTGAACTGAAATCACAGGGGAAGACGATCATAGTCTCAACGCATATCTTCAGCCTCATAGAGAAGATATGCGACAGGGTTGGGATCATTCTTGACGGGAGCATGGTCGTTTGCGATACGATCAAAAACCTGACCTCCGAAAAACCGCTTGAGGATGTATTTTTTGATATCTTCGCGTCGACGTCGGGAGGTGCGGTATGAAAAACATAGTAACCGTAATGCGGAAAGAGTTCGCAAGGTTCTTCCTTGACAAGCGAATGGTTGTAATGACCCTGCTGCCGGCAATTCTTATATATGTTATTTACTCGTTTATGGGAACGGCGATGAAGTCAATGTTCTCCGCGGACGAAGACTATTCCCCGACTGCCTATGTTGTGAACTTGCCTGACTCCATTTCGCAGGTTGTGCGGTCGGTCGGGATGGATGTGCGGTCAATAGCGCAAAACGACGTCGCCGGAATTAATGAGATGGTGTCTAATAAAGAAGCGGATCTTTGCATGGTGTTCCCGCCTGATTTTGACACGCAGGTGGCGGCATACAATGTGCAAACGTCGGTCGGGCCGGCTCCGAATATAGAGGTATACTATAACTCCACTGATCCAAACTCAACGGCGGCATACAGCATGGTGTGCGCGTTGCTCGACGCGTATGAAGCTTCGCTCGCCAACAAGTTTGACGTGAACAGAGATATCGAAAAGCCGGATCAAGCTTCGGCGGAGGATGTGTCCGCAAGTATCATTTCATCGTTGATGCCCTTGCTGATGATGGTGTTCCTGTTCTCCGGCTGTATGGGCCTGGCGCCGGAGTCGATCGCCGGCGAGAAGGAGCGCGGGACGCTTGCGACGCTGCTGGTGACGCCGCTGGGGCGGAGCGAGCTCGCGGCGGGGAAAATACTGAGCCTTGCGACGCTTTCGTTCCTGTCGGGGCTGATCACAGCGGTTGCGGCGATTTTATCCCTGCCCAAGCTTATGAGCGGCGCCGAGGAGATGATAGACGCAGGTATTTATGGCGCGGTGGACTACGCGTTCCTTGCGCTCATCATACTGTCAACGATACTGCTGCTCGTCGCGCTGATTTCGATCGTTTCAGCGTTTGCCAAAACCGTCAAAGAGGCGACGTCAAGCGTTATGCCGCTTATGATTCTGGTTATGCTTGTCGGCGTTACCGGCATGTTCGGCGGCGGCGCGCAGAAGGAGACGCTGTATTATCTGATCCCGCTCTACGGCAGCGTGCAGAGCATGAGCGGAATCTTCTCGCTCGATTACTCGGCAGTCAATGTTGTTGTGTCTGTTATAAGCAGCTTTGTATACGCGATCGCCGGTGGGTTCGTGCTGACAAAAATGTTCAACAGCGAGAAGGTCATGTTCTCGCGGTAATGACATCATAGGGGCGACCGTCCCCGCACAGTCGTCATTGCGGCCTCCGAGCCGCAATCCCCCTCGGATTGGCGCATGACTCAGGAGGTTGCGGCTCCTTGGGTCGTGCCCGGGGTAAGCTTAGCCGCAATGACGCTGTTTGAAAGAGTATTTTCGGTCGCCCGCATTACGGAAACGCGAAAACGTATCGAAAACATAGCAAAAACGCAGCAAAATGTAGAAAATTCAACATTATGCTTCACAAAACGATTAAAACAATGTATAATCATCTCACTTACCGAAAAAACAAGCGAGGTAAGCGAGTATGAGAGCGAGTGAGAAACTAGCGAGTGAGCAACTAGCGAGTGAGAAACTAGCGAGTGAGCAACTCAAAAAACCAAACGCAAATAGCCGATCAAACATGGGGCGTATATTTTACGTTATCCTTGTTGTGGTCGGCTTCTTGCTGATCTCGGCCGCATCGCAGGACCTGAGTGCAATACAGCGCGAGGACGCTACCGCTCTGTCCGAATATGACGAACTCCGCGAACTGTTTTACATGACGACGGAATTTTCCGGGGCTAACTCGATCTACACCACGGCTGATTCGCGCCCTGAGGAGCGGGCGGAGTCGCGCGGCGCGGATCAAAGCCGGGCGGGCGCGGACATTCCCGGGCCGGTGCAGCACGACCCATTCGCAGGTTTATCGGAGCTGAACCCTGATTTTATCGGTTGGATCGCTATCGACGGCACCGGTATTGACTACCCTGTCGTTCGAGGCAGGGACAACAGCTACTATCTGAGCGCGACCTTCACGGGGAGCAGTAACCCGGCAGGCTCAATTTTCATGGACCACAACCTTGAGCGGGGCTTCGATGCACCGTTGTGTTTACTATACGGACACAACATGAGAAACGGCTCCATGTTTGCGCCACTGAATCAGTATCTTGACCATGCGTTTATGGAAGAACACCCTGACGTCTATATTATTACGACGGAGGGTGTTCTATTGGTATACAGGGTGTTTGACGCAAGACGCACAGATATGTGGGACACAACATACGATATCGACTTGATGGTGAGTTCCTTTACCGCGGTGACAGGTTATACCCCGGGCGATGCGAGCCGCTTTTTGCTGCTTTCGACTTGTACGCCGAGCGCCGACAGAAGCGAACGCATGCTGGTATACGCGGCGCTCGTTGGCTGAGTAACGCTGATCACAAGAGTATTGGGGTAGTTTCGCAATCGACTAAAAAAATTGAACCTGGAGGGTGAGAAAATGCACAGAAAGATAATCATTTCATTTTTAGCGGCAATCGTACTTATTGCAATGCTTACAGGAGGTCTTTTGCTTCAGGGTATGGCGGCTGAAAGCGAATCATACACTGCGACAGTCAAATATTACGATAATGTAATGCTGACTTACAGGCTCTATTATCCAAGCGGCGGAGTATGGATGGGCAGCGGCGATATCCCCATAGGCGGCGTCGGCATATCGGATCAGATTTACTGCGCCGACCCGTTCGTGGCGTTCCACTCTGTTGCGGACACGACGTGGGAGGGCACGACGACAGACAGAGTCAACGGCTACGTTGTCGCCGCCCCGTGGGCTGTGTCGGAAGCCATGCAGCAAAACTACGATGCGGTTCGATGGCTGGTGCTCAACGGATATCGCGGAGACTTTCTCAGCGACGACCGGGTCAGCCAGGACAGTATCGCGAGGCTGCAGAGTCTTTATCCGGGCGTAGGCGCCATTGACAAGGCGACCGCTCTGATGGCGACTAAGGTCTCGATATGGAAAACCCTTGCCGGCGACAGCGTTGAAATCATCGGGACAAGCCTTGGCGCTGAACGCGAGGCGGTTTTCTATGCACTCATAGACGCCATGGTCGCTGATGCGATGGGAGGTCGTTGGACGGGTGAGACAATGACTGAATTCACATTGACGATCGAGGAGAACAAACATGAAATCGTTGAAAAAGCCGGGTATATTTATGTTCCGATAACAGTGACAGCACAGCTTGAAAACGTGTATGGAGGCGGCGCGGGCCTCGACGGTGTATACCTGACTGTCACCGGGCCGGACGCCGACGCCATTGAGTTTGTAGACGGAGCTGATGAGAACGCCGCGCCTCTGCCGTATGGTCTGGTATACGGAACCGACCGGAGCGAGCAGTTCTTGGCGGGCGGAGCGTTTACGCAGGGCGGCGGCGGGGTGACATGGGAAGGCCTCGCTTATATGAAAGTGCCCGCAAGCCGCGCGCCGGACTACGGCGATATGCTGACGATACGGGCGATGGCAGGCGCGGGCGACGTTTCTGTATATCCGGGGACGCCGGTCACACTCGTGTACGGAAGCGGCGGAGTTCAGGACTGGAACTACGTACAAGCATTCATCGGCGCGGCACAGGATGGTATGACCGCAAATCTTTATGCCGAAGACAGTATATACACAGGAAACACGGCGCTTGGAGGCATATACATACAAAAGCAGCTTGAGAACAACGCGCCGACGGACGACGACACCGAGTTCTCATTTGCTGTTTATTATAATCCATCAAGCAACGATTTTGACGCGGCGGCGCGGTTGGATTTGACCACGCACCCCGTGCGCTCCGCGATAAATGTCAACACATCGGTTGCAGGCTCCCACTATTTCACGCTTAAAAACGGCGGGCAGGCATTTATTGATGGAATACCCGCGGATTACTATTACTGGGTCGTGGAGCTTGGCCCCATATCAGGCTACTCGGCTCCGGAATATGCCGTCCCGGCCGCAGCAACGGCGCAAGCCAGAGGTCAAGCAATTACAACGGCGCAGGGATCCAGAACAGGTTCGTTCAGAATGGCGGGAGATTCCGCGTCCGTCGTATTTTACAACACAAAGGGCGTAATGAGCTTGACCGGAGGTTCTGACGGGGATGACGACGGAAATAACGATGGGAACATGAACTTGAATGCTCATCTGCGGATCGGCAAAGTCGCTATCCGGCTCGCGGCGGGCGGCGACGAGCTGATAAACGTCATGGGCGAGGAGTTCGCGTACACACTTCAGTACAGGGTGAGCCCCTCAAGCGAGTGGAGACCCGTTGATCTGTCCGGACGGTTTTCGACCGGCGTCAGCGCGCACGCCACCGATGGCGAGTTTGGAGGTGGGCGGCTCGTAAACGCGGCGGAAGGCAGTTTTGTACTCAATCACTACGGGGAGGCATATATAGAGATAGACCCGGCATTTGAATACCGGGTGATCGAAGCTGCGAATCCGGGGTATGCGTCCGCATATGCGCTTGGTATTTATGAAAACGGCGCGTGGAGAGCTATGACGGGAGGCCCCGCCAACGCTTACTGGAAGGACAAGGGCCTGGAGCGTGTGACGGACGCTTTTCGTGTACGGCCGGATGGCTTCTACAAAATGGTTTTTACAAATGTAGATATACCAACACACGCGCTGACTATAGGAAAAACCGTGGCGGAACCGGGCGACCCTGACGAGCTTTTCCGGTTTGAAATCGTTTACACAGGCGGAGGGTTGAGTTCGGTGGTTCCGTGGACCGTTCCTTTGACGACAGACCCCGGCGTCTATGAAGCGATGCTTATCACAGGAAATGACGGGCTTTCTCTGGACGGAAGGATAACAGACGGAACTGTCATAAGCCTTAAGCATGGCGAGTCGGTAACGATTTCGGATCTGTTCTCGGGCCACTATATCGTGCGCGAGCTGTCGAGAGATGGTTACATCGTGGAGTATAGCATTAACGGCGGCGACGTAACAGCGGCGGTCGATGGGGAAACGGAAGGGATACACCTCACAGGCGCGACGAGGGTGGACTTCATCAATACCGCAGTCAGCGGTGCGCCGGGAAGGTCAGGAGTGTCAGTAACATCTAACGCAGATGATGCATTCGATGATATCGACTTTGGCGATGAGGAGATAGACCTCGGCTTCGACCTTGACGACGACGGAATGCCGCGCGGCGGGTTATCCCCGCAGACAGGCGATGAACGCAGCCCGACAGGCGCGATCATAATGCTGGCTGTTGGCCTCGGCTGCATAGTCGCAGCGGAGATCTACCGCAAGAAGACCGGTAAGTTTAATTAGCAATAATGGTATAGCGTGTTATGGTGAAGTTGTACTTGTAGTGCTCCGGTTATCCAACAATTATGACATTCAAACACCGACAGAGTGAAGATACTTCATTATGTCGGTAGCCTTTCCCAGAGATACTCTGTTAATATCAGCGTGCTTCAAATATGCAGAAATATTTCCTAAGTTGAGCCCTAGCGCTTCACATATCTGCGTAGTTGAAATACCCTTATTTTTTTGGAGGTCTACAGACTTCTGCCAGCGAAGCATTTTCGACGCATTACGGGTGTCGATATTCTGATAGGCTGCCTTATAGGACAGCAGAGCTTTTCTGTATCTGGCCGGTAAATAAAGATGCTTTGAACAATCCGGATCATCAAAATCAAAGCCTTCTGTCAGCCTGCGAATAGTTGCTAACTCTGTAATCACATCTTCGCGATAAAGAAAACTCATTAATCTCTCCGTTTGGTTCGTAGCGATAGCATAAAGCACTAGCCGCTCCCGCAGTCTGGGCAAGTCTGTTTGCGCGAGCAAAGCAAGTCTGCGGATGCTGAGTGTTTTCTCCGCAGACAGATATAGAAGTTCTCTGGATACCCATCCTTTAAAATTTGGACGCCTCATTAGCCTCCCCCATGATTCATTATACTGCTAATAGTCGTACTTGTAAATAAAAACATTTAATTATGGGATGGTGTTACCGCAGTGTTACCACAGCACTAAACTTGATACACAATCAATGGATAATGTCAGGAATGGAGAAAGTAGAAATCGGCGGCGGCTGATTATAATTACTATAATTGCACTATCAAGCAGCCGTTGACTTCTTGACACATCTCGGGTTTTGCGTATAATAGAGACATATTCTACGCAGAATATGCGTCGAACATTGGGGTGTTCTACGCAACGCGATGTGAGGAGAGCAATCTTGAAGAAGTATATATATGAAAGAGCGGAATGGCCTGACCTGAAGTATGATAAGAGTTCATTGTATGATCCGCTTGTCCGGTTGCACCGCGCGCTGGGGAGGCTTTCAGGAAAACTAGACACACTCGGATTTGATGTGCACAACGGGCTGCTGTTAGGCACAGTGTCAGACGAGGTCGTAACTTCTTTCGCAATTGAGGGAGAAAAATTGAACAGGTCCAGCGTCAGGTCTTCCGTTGCAAAGAGACTAGGCCTTGAAACAGCAGGGTTTACAGACGTTGGTACTGATTACTATACTGAAGGCATCGTTGATATGGCGCTCGACGCGACACAAAACTATGGCACACCTGTCACAGACGATAGGTTGTTTGGATGGCACACGGCTTTGTTCCCTGAGGGGCGCAGCGGCATCAGGCGAATAACAGTCGGCGAGTATCGCACGGATGAAGTATCAATAGTTTCAGGCGCGTTTGGAAAGGAGAAAGTTCACTACGAAGCGCCTGCGCCCGGATGCGTTCCGGATGAAATGAAAAGATTCTTGAGTTGGCTGGAAGCGAAACAGAGCATTGATCCATACGTGAAAGCGGGGATAGCGCATTTATGGTTCGAAACGATACACCCGTTTGACGATGGCAATGGGAGAATAGGGCGTGCAATAGCCGATCTCCTGCTTGCCCGCGCCGAAAACAGCCCCATGAGATTCTACAGCCTTTCGTCGCAGTTGCTGAAAGAACGAAAGTCATATTATGATGAGCTTGAGGCGGCTACCGGTTATTCCGGTGACATAGGGAGGTGGATCGCGTGGTTTCTTGGCGTCCTTGAACGGGCTGTCGAAGCGAGTGAAGAGAAGCTGGAATCAGCTAAACAGAAAGCTGCCATATTCGCGCAACTGAGTAAAGCCGCGTTGAATGAAAGGCAGATTTCCGTACTGAACAGGCTCATCGACGGTTTCGAAGGAAAGATGACGACCGCAAAATGGGCAAAGCTTTGCAAGTGTTCCCACGACACCGCGCTGCGCGATATTTATGACTTGATAGCAAAGGGAGTTTTGCTGCGTTCCCCCGAAGGCGGGCGCAGCACATCGTACGAGCTAATGAAGCTGGTGTTTTTGTGATTACTTGTTTGAAACGTTGCGAGTTTTTTTGCGGTGAAAGCATAGTTTGTGAACTTCGAGGTTCTTGAGCTTTGCCGATTCGCGTCGCGAACCTCTATTGCAATGCGCACGGAATGACAGCAGAGGATTTCCTGCGGCTTGACCGCGAGACGGACTTGCTTTCATTCATTGCCGACGCCTACGAGCTCTTCCACCTGACAGGCGACCCCGGCATACTTGAGGAAGTCGATGCGTATGTTCGCGGTGTACTGGCTTAACACTCCCTAGGATAAATCCGAGGGCTTTTAGATCGTACTATAGGTCGGATGGTAATAGTTGGTATGGACAACCTCATGACGCGCATGGCGTTCAACACTGCCAGTAGGGCTACGCCGACGTCGGCGAAAACCGCCTCCCACATCGCGGCGACGCCAAGCGCGCCAAGCAACAGAAAAATCACTTTTACGCTTATTGCGAAAACTATGTTTTGATTAACGATACGTTTAGTGAAACGAGCCACTTTGACAGCCTCGACCAGTTTTGACGGTTCATCAGTCATCAGAACAACGTCGGCGGCTTCGATCGCCGCATCGGAGCCAACCCCGCCCATCGCGACGCCGACGTCAGCCATTGCCAGAACCGGCGCGTCGTTGATTCCATCGCCGACGAAAGCAAGTTTCCCCTTCCGGCGCTTGTGTCTGTTCAGAACATCCACTTTCTCGATTTTTTCGTGCGGCAGCAACTCGCCGTAAACTTCATCGATATTCAGCTCTTGCGAAATCGCTTCAGCTATTTGCGGGTCGTCGCCTGTAAGCATTACGGTTTTCCGCACGCCCGAAGCTTTGAGCGCGGCGATCGCAGCGTAGCTGTCCGGTTTGATTTCGTCAGAGATTACGATGCTGCCCACGAACGCGCCATCCGCCGCAACATACACCTTTGTACCGACGTCCTGCGATTCCTCAACTTCTACGCTCATATTGTCCATCAGCCTCTTGCATCCGGCCAGAATAACTCTGCCGGATGCTTTTACGCTTACGCCATAACCTGCAATTTCGTTATAATCAGTCAGGCAGTTTTTATCAACAGACTTACCGTATTCCGTTAAGACAGACTTAGCTATGGGGTGGTTCGAAAAAGACTCCGCATATGCTGCCGCTTCTATCAGTTCGTCTGCGCTAAACCCGTTTGACGGGTAAACAGCAGTCACTTTGAACACGCCTTTTGTCAGCGTTCCGGTCTTGTCGAAGACGACGATATCAAGTTCGCTCAGAGCCTCCAAGTAGTTGCCGCCTTTAACAAGTATTCCCCTTTTTGACGCGCCGCCTATACCTCCGAAGAAACCGAGCGGAATTGAAATCACCAAAGCGCAGGGGCATGATATTACGAGGAAAATCAAGCCGCGGTTCAGCCATTCAAACCATGCGTCTCCAAAAATCAGCGGAGGAATGACGGCAATAAGCACCGCCAGAGCTACGACGACCGGAGTATAATACTTTGTGAATTTTGTGATGAACTTCTCAGTCGGCGCTTTTTTGCCCGCTGCGTTTTGGGCGAGTTCGATTATTTTTGAAGCGGTTGACAGGCCGAATGTTTGGCTTACTTCTATTTTCAAGACGCTGTTCAGGTTCACACAACCCGATAAAACTGTGTCGCCGACGGACGCCCTGCGCGGCACGGACTCACCCGTCAACGCAGATGTATCCAACATACCTTCTCCCTCGACCACCACACCGTCGAGAGGTATTTTTTCTCCGGGCTTTACGAAAATCACGTCACCGATACTCACACTGCCCGGATCGACTTTCGTTATAACGCCGTCTATCTGCAAGTTTGCGTAGTCCGGTCTGATGTCCATAAGCCGGGCGATAGTTCTCTTCGACTTGTCCACCGCCATGTCCTGAAAGAACTCGCCCAACTGATAAAAGAGCATTACGCCGACGGCTTCAGCGTATTCACCGATTGCGAACGCACCGATCGTTGCGACGGTCATAAGGAAGTTCTCGTCAAAAATCTTGCCCCTGAGTATGTTCCTAACCGCCCGGATTATGACCTCGCCGCCCAGCAATAGATAAGCGAAAATGAGGGTGGTTATTGGAATAACCGCGTTTACGTCAAAGAGATATTCCAGAGCCGCGCCTGCCGCAAAGATAACCGCTCCCGCGATCAGCCGTACGATTTTCCATTGGTTGCGCTGCTCGACCTCTTCTACGTGCATAGAAATCTCTTTATCCTCTACAGTGACGTCAGGCTCATGTTCAGCGACAATGCGCTCTACCTCTCCACGCAGATCCTTTGAACAAGTATCGGAGCACTCTATCCGAAGCAGCGCGGTCATAAAACTTACCGACGCGTCTGATACTCCGTCAAGCGTTTTTACAGATTCCTCTATTTTTGCCGCGCAGTTTGCGCAAGACAGACCGCGCAGTGTAAACTCTTGTATCATCATAGTCCCCTCATCATTGCGAGCACTTGTGTCATCAAGGTCCCCCGTCATTGCGAGCCGCCGAAGGCGGCGCGGCAATCCATTAGACGTCACGCCCCCGGCATTGCGAGCCACCGAAGGCGGCGCGGCACTCCATTAGACGTCACGCCCCCGTCATTG
>Ga0082212_10004136_pt1 | contig 20248 bp, 17 predicted proteins | sample TergutNt197P3_FD_71548 | JGI IMG/M metagenome (GOLD analysis project Ga0082212, IMG submission 71548) | Neocapritermes taracua P3 segment gut microbial communities from Petit-Saut dam, French Guiana - Nt197 P3 | ecosystem: Host-associated > Arthropoda: Insects > Digestive system > Gut ... | reverse complement strand
AGAGGAGCTGCGATGGAACGAGCGAGCGTTACAGCTTGCTGTGACGCGAGTCTTAGTGTAATCCGCAGCGACGAGGTTGCGCTTACGAAATGAAATATAGCGCCTGGACGGGGTACCTGAACAGTTATAGCCCATACCGTTTTAGCGCGCTGCTAAGTATCGCCTGAATCAGGTCGTTGTATCCCGTTCCGCAAAACTCGGCCAGCATGGGGTAATCGCTGTAGTCCGGCGCCAACCCGGGTATGGGGTTTAGCTCAATGAAGTATAGGCGGCCTTCCGGAGAGAGCCTGAAGTCGATTCGCGCAAAGTCCTTGCAATTAAGAAACTTGAATATCTTCAGAGCAGTCGTTTCCAAGTGGTTTATTGTCTCCGCGCCGAGGTCGGGCGGGCAAGCGTAATCGACGCGCTGCCTGAAGTCGCGCTTAGTTTCGTAGTCATATATGCAGCGATTTTTGTCCCGGAAGATAATCTCCATCGGGGTGAATGCAACAGCGTCATCGCCATTGCCGAGCAGCCCTACCGTGATTTCCCTGCCGTGTATGTACTCTTCAACCAGCGCGTCCTGGTTGTACAGCTCCGTTATCTCTTCCAGAACTCTGCGCAGCTCGTCGTCTCCCGTGACGACCGATACGCCCGAGATGCCTTTGCCCGACCCCTCTGCGTTTGGTTTCACAATGATTGGGCGCTGTAAATGCGAAAGGCCGGGTACGGCGCCGGTACGGCCGGCGGAGCGCAGGGCGTTCTTCCCGACAAGCTTGTACCTTGGGGTGTTGACGCGCAGTGTCGATAGCAGCCGCTTTGTCAGCGCCTTGTCCATAGCGAGGCACATCGTCGTCTCGTCGGAACCGACGTATGGTATGCCGAGAAAACTCAGTATAGCCGGGATTTGCGCTTCGCGGCCCCGGCCAAGCTTGCCTTCAGCAATGTTGAATACGATATCGGGGGCATAGCTTGCAATCGCGGGAGCGAAGGTCTCCTCCGCTTCAAATAACCCTGTCTTGTAACCGCCTGACTCGAGAGCGTCCCTGATGGCGTGGACAGTCCCGAGGTCGTCGAACTCCGCTTCGGCGTCCGGCGGCTGTGTCAGAGCGCCCTTTTTCAGGTTGTAGGATATCGCGACTGTAATATCCTTTGCGGCGCCGCTCATCAGGTCACATTCGCGCCGTTTTCCGCGCGGACGATAGAGCCATTGTCATTTCTAAACACCAGTACTTCGCCGGTGAGGTTTACCAGGTTGCCTGCGCTGTCCGCGCTGATCAAGCCGCCGCTCGGTATGCCATAACCGACGGCGCCGCCGCCCATCAGGCGCAATGCGGCCTTCAGCTCTTTCCAGTCCTCGTCTTCGGCATGAGTATCGAAAATCAAAGGCGAGATTCCCAGGCAATCGAATAAAGAAGCTGTTGAGTCGTCTTTCTCGTCCTCCCATTTGACCCAAGAGCTGCCGAGCATTATGCTCCCTGCAGATATGCCGACGAACTGCTTCCCCCCGGCGTACAGTTCCTTCAGGAACTGTACAAGCCCGTGCTTCTTGAGCCAGTTCATCCCGTCTTCAACCTCGCCGCCGGAGATGAAAATCGCATCCGCGCTTTCGAGGGAGGTTTTGGCTTTTTTCAGGTCGGGTTTTTCTTTTGCGAGGCGGACGAATGTGATTTTCTTTATTCCCGCCTTCATCATGACAAGCTTGATCATTGCGTAGAATGCTGTGCTGTCTCCGTTTGGAGTGCCGATGTACGCAACGCTTGGATTGGGTGTCTGCTTCAATGCTTCGGACAGCAGCTTCGTCATCTTGTTTTCGTCGCGTGGCCTGCCTCCGGCGAGCAAAATGGCAGGCGTCTCACCTTCAGGCACGGCAGTCGGCACGGCAGCCGGCGCGGCTGCGCCGTCTGCAACCGGCTGAGTATCGTTTCCCGGGCTCATACGAATAACCCCCTGACGTCAAAATCAAAGCCGGCGCTCGTGCGCCGGAACTTCCCGGCCGGGCCGGGATAAAGGTTCTCGCGGATTTCGACCGCAAACTCCCCGTCGCTCCCGTAGAGCGCGTTGAGAGCCTCGGCGCATTGCTTCGAGATTGCTTGCCTGTCGCCTTTTGCCATCAATGATAGCTCATATTGCGCCCTGCCTGTTTGCTCAAGGCTGTAGTCCCTGATTCCCTCTATGCGCGCCAGAGCCTTGTCCAGGGCGGCTGTTGTGACAAGCGAGCCTCCCGTGGTAAATGTCGCGTTTGCAGCCCGGCCCTCTATCTCCTGCGCTATCAGCCCGCTGTCGCGCCCGCACTTGCAGTTTCCGAAGGGGCTGAGGCGTATCAGATCGCCTGCGTCGAAACGGAGTACGCAGTTCCAGGGGTTTTGAAAAGTCGTTATCAGCATCCTTCCGATTTCGGGTCCCCCATGCTCTTCTTTGAGCGGCTGGAAGTCGATCCTGCAGAAGTCCAGGTTCTGGTGCAGCATGCCGCACTCGCATTCCTGCAGGACGAACCCGGTCTCGGTCGTACCGTAGGAACTGATGAGGGCCGAGGAGAAAACCTTGCGGATCGCGTTGAGATGGATTGCGGATATGAATTCGAAAGTGAAAACTATCACGGCAGGGGAGTAGAGCCTGGTCCCGCTGTCGGCCGCCCAGAAAGCAAGCCGGGCGAGGAGCGAAGGATTTGCTTCGAGTATGACCGGCTGATATGCCGACAGTTCCGCAGCCATCCTTTCATAATGGCGGGGCTGCCACTGGATTAGGCTTATTTTCTCATTCAGGTAAAGGCGGTTGCCTATGATGCGCTGCTGCATCGGCAGGTCTTCTTCGCAGCTTATGCCCACATTCAGCGAACTGGCGAGTTTCGCTTCTCTTTGCGGGTAACTGAGGCCGGCTGTGTGCGCGTTCAACTTCCAAGCTGACGCCTCTGCTTTGTCCCACCAGTTTTGATCCCAGATGTTTATTACCCGCTCTCCCGTAGTGCCGCTTGTGAACGTGTACTCGATCTGTCCGCTTTGCAGCCCTTCGTTTGCGTCGCGGCCCCCGGGTACCAGCCCTGCCGGGAAGTTGTCCCGCATGATTTGCTTGTTCAGTTCGGGGAGCGAGTCGTATCTGTCTTCGAGCGGCGTTCCGGCGCCGGGGTCAAGCGAGGCCCAGGCGGCGTAAGCCGGCGCTGTCTCAAGCGCTGTGCGCAGCGCCTCCAGCGACCTGTCATGGAAAAGCGGGGGGTAATTATATCTGTCTGAAAGTACCATGAGTCCTCCAAGTACTCCTATGGCCGCTTGTCCCAGCAGCAATGCTTTGCCTTAAGGCCGCTGCCGCAGGGGCAGGGGTCGTTTCGCCCTACATTCCTCCATGCGGTGAGCCTCTGCTTGCGCATGGCTGCCATTACCTCTACGGGCAAGTTGCCGTTTCCCGCCATGTTCGCGATGAGCTCAACGCCCGGTTGCGCGTGCGAAAAAAAGCGGCGTAAACCGCCGCACAGGCAGTTTAAGCCGGGTTCGCCCTGATCGCTAAAGTCAAACCGGTCCTTTGGACACCCGCCGTTGCAGTACCGCAGCCAGTCGCATGCCATGCATTGATCCGGCAGAAGATCGCGTTTGTCGTTCCCGAAACGCAGTTGTGCCGGCAGGTTCGCGAGTTCGCCGAGCGGCGTCTCGGCGATGTTGCCGAGATAATGGTCGGCATTAACAAAGTGGTCGCAAGAGTAGATTCCTCCGTCTTGCTCAGCAATGAGCGCCCTCCCGCAAGTAGGGGACATCCAGCATAGCCCTGCTGAGCCTCCCGAATGTACGCGAGTCATCTCTGCTACGAGCTGTATGTCCAGCCGGCCTATGTCATAAAGCGACCATTCATCGAATATGTCGCATAAGAAGCTGCCATAGCCCTCCGGGGTGACGCTGTCACCGGTCAACGCGCCGTCGGCCGCCCTGCGCACTATGGGGATAAACTGCAACCAGCCGGAGCCTAAATCGCGAAGGGCTCTGTAGACGGAAAGAGGATCTTTCGCTGCCTCGGATGTGACGGTACACAGGAGGTCGGGCCGGAGCCCGTGTTCCTGCAGGCATTTCAGCGCTGAGGCAGCGCTTCGGTAGGTGCCGCGCCCGGCATGATCTTTTCTGTTTGAGTCATGCAAGGCCTCGGTTCCGTCGATGCTCAGGCCGACGTCGAAATCGGCGTCGGCAAGGAAAGCGCACCATTCGTCGTCGAGAAGGGTGCCGTTGGTCTGGAGGTTGTTCCAGCAAGTCCAGCCATCAGGCAGGCAGCGCTTTTGTACTTCTATGGCGTGCTTGTAGAATTCTATACCCGCTAGCGAAGGCTCGCCCCCATGCCAGGTGAAGCTGACGACGGGGCCTGCGCTTGCCCGGATGTACTGCGTGATGAGCCGCTCCAGCGTCTCGGGGTCCATTCGAGCGGGCGGAGCGGCGCCTGAGCTACCGCTCACGCTGCTCGCGCTACCGCTCACGCTGCTCGCGACGCCGGTGAGACCCGCTGCAGAGCCGGCCGCGTCGCTTCCGGCCTTGCCCACCGCGCTGTAGTAGCAGTAACCGCACTCAAGGTTGCACCTTGCGCCGACGGGCTTGGCCATTACCACGAAAGGTTGCATTAAGTATTATTGCGCAGGTGTTCCTCGAAGAAGCCGAATACTTTTTCCCAGGAGTCCATAGCCTGCTCCGGTCTGTACATATCCCTCGTGTACCCCCAGAACCCGTGCCCGGCTCCGTCGTAGCGGTGGAAAGTGTAGTCTTTCCCATGCTTTTTCAGCTCCGCTTCGTGGATGTCGACCTGTTCGGGCGTTGGCGAGAAATCGTCATTGCCGAATATGCCAAGCAGCGGGCATGCGAGGTCTGCAGTCAGATCGATCGGAGCAACCGGGCGGTTTGGCGAGAGGTCGTCCTTGGACATAACAACCCCGCCTCCCCAGCAGTCCACAACGGCGTTCAAGCCTTTGACGCGGCAGCCGGCGAGGAAGGCGTGACGCCCTCCGGAGCACATGCCGATGACGCCAACCCTGCCGTTCGAGTATGGCCGGGAGACCAGATAGCTAAGAGCGCCTTCGCAGTCGCCCATGACAAAATCATCCGGGACGCCGCCGCTTTCGCGCGCTCTCATGGCGACTTCGTCCGGGTAGCCATGCCCGTACATCTCGTATATGTTCGGGCACAGAGCGATGTATCCATGCTGTGCGAACCTCCTGGTGATCTCGCGGTTGAGTTCGTCCCAGCCCGGCATATGCGCTATCAGGATAACGCCCGGGTAGGGGCCCGCGCCCAGAGGCCGGGAGTAGTATGCGCGGATATTTTCGTCGTTGTGGCCGCGCATCGTGATTGTTTCGGCAAGCATGCCGTCGTATTCGTCCGATCTGAGTTTGTTCCACATAGCTATCACCCTTTCAATGTATATGAAATGTAGCGCCTGGACGTATATAAAGTTCAGTCTCCGAAGGAAATACCCATGCTCCGCGCGACATGCATGAGCTCATCGTCCGGTTCGACAAGCTTATTCTTGCCGATGACCTCTTCCAGCGAGACATAGCCCATTTTGCCGCCTTTGATGCATACCATGTTGCCGTACTTTTCCTCGGCAATGAGGTCGGCTGCCGCGACGCCATAGCGTACCGAAAGAGCGCGATCAGCCGGCGAGGGCTCTCCGCCGCGCTGAATGTGGCCAAATGCCACGCTTCGGACTTCATGGCGCACGAGAGGTTCGAGGTCATGCGCCAGCTTTTGCCCTATGCCTCCGAAACGTATGGGATCAGGGCTGTCTTCGACAATTTTCCCGACGACCGCTTCGCCGCCTTTCGGGCTTGAGCCTTCGGTCACGATTATGATCGTGAACGGCCGGCCGGTTTCGTCCCTCCACCTTATCTTCTCAACGATCGAATCCAGGTCGTAGGGGATTTCGGGGATCAAGATCACATCCGCGGATCCTGCGATTCCGGCCTGCAGCGCAATCCATCCGGCGCTCCTGCCCATGACTTCGGCGATCATGACGCGATGGTGCGATTCGGCTGTCGTATGCAGGCGGCCAAGGTTCTCCGTGACAACGTTGACTGCGGAGTCGAAACCGAACGTGACGTCCGTGCAAGCCAGATCGTTATCTATCGTCTTGGGTATGCCGATCACATTCACGCCTTTGCGGGCGAAGTCCCTGGCGCTTGTGAGGGTCCCGTCGCCGCCAAGCACGACAAGCACGTCGACGCCTTCGTCATGCATGTTCTTGACCGCGACTGCCGATTCGTCCCAGTACTCGGTCCTGCCGTCGATTTCGTGCGGGTGTTTAAAGAGGTTGTCCTTGTTCGATGAGTGGATTATTGTTCCGCCCCTGTGCAGGATGCCTCTTGTCGTGTCAAGGTCGAGTGTGGTGAAGTTGTTCTCATACAGGCCGTTGTATCCGAATATATAGCCAATCAGCTCGTAGTCGTAGCGCAGAATGCATGTCCGCGTAAGCGCGTAGATAACCGCGTTGAGGCCGGGCGCGTCCCCGCCGCCTGTGAGTACACCAATCTTTTTCTTAGCCATTTAGTAATTATCCTTTCTATTGCGGTGTCACTTGCCGCTGTCCGGTAAGTAGTATAAGGTAACGCGTATATCCGCGCCCTGCGCTGCCGTGGCGCGGGAGATGTGTTCAAGCCGCTGCTCGCGTACGCCGCGCGCGCTTAGCTCTGCCTTAAGGGCGGCCATTAGCGCGGCGGCTTCGCCTGCTTGTAGTTTCGGCGTCTCTACGGCTATTGTGTTCGTTTGGGTGTTCCTGCTCGATTTGAGGAAGTCGTCGAGCTTGGATGCGGTAACAGCGTCGATCTTTGTCTGAGCGCCGGGGGTGAAGACGAAAGAGATCGAGTCAGTTACCCCGGGGCTTATTGTGCCGGGCGGCGTCGGCGGCTCTGAAGGCGAGGCGGTTCCCGGGGTGGTCTCCTGTACCGGCGGCTGCGGGCTGCCGGAGTCTGTGCCTGTCTGTTCGGCAGTGGGGGCGTCGGGGGACAATGCCGTTGTGGGCGAGCCTTGCTCTCCCGGCGTGCCGGCGCTTTGCTCCGGCGTTGTTGCTGTCTCGCTTTCGTAAGGCAGGTCAACGCCGGTGTCGCCAACGTTGGGAGGCTCATGGGTTCCCGAGACGCTGTTGCCCGGGCCGCTGTCGCCGGTTGGAGAAAAAGTGCCGCCAGACTCGGGCGGCGGGCTGTCGGTTTTACCTTGGGTGGGCGACTCGCCTGAGTTTGGCGGCGGTTTTGATGCGCCTGCGCTGTTAGTGGCGGTCGGCGGGGCAGATTCATCAGACATGGCTTTGAATGCCAGGATAGCAGACGGCAGCACAAGCAGCAGGACGACCAAAACCAGGGCAATAACGATTTTGCCGCGTTCCGTCAGTTCGTAGCGACGCACCGGTAATCCCCCTTCGCATGGTTACTCGCCTATCGCTTAGCGATTTGCTGTGTCTGAAACTCTGCGCCTGCTAGCCGGATATGAATGTCAGGATTTCTTTCAGGCGCTGCGCTTCTGTCTCAATCGCGAAAAACTGTTGCTTATGCAGTTCCCGGCGGTTTTCTATCAGCTTGCTGGTCCTGACGATCTGCTGCTCAAGCTCTTCGAGCTCGGCCTGGCGCGAGGTGACGTACTCGTCGGTATATCTTGAAAACAGCTCGGCGTACTCCTTGAGCATTTTTACGCGCAGGACGCCGTCCCCCATGAGTATGTCGTAGTCGAAACCGGACGCGGAGATGATTTTGCTGACGATATCTCTTCTGGACTCATCCGGGAGCGACTCAGGCAGGGCCCTGATATACTCCTCGACGAGATAAATCGTTTCGGTCCGTTTTGACTTCAGCGACAGCGCCTCGTACAACTCGTCGATGTCGAGGTAGCGGTCTGTGTAGTTCTCCGCCGGTTGCTGCGAGAATGCGTCCTGGCGTGAACCGTCAGGGGCAGCGTACGTGCCTTCATCCCACTGAGCGCTATCATTGATGGTCTCTATGCCGCCCGGGAACTGATTGACGGGTGCGCGCTCAGGCGAGTACATACGAGCCGGCTGCGGCTGCTGCGCTGCCATTGCGGGGCTTTGCTGCCCGGAAGGCATAACAGGGGTCTGGATGCCCGGGACAGGCTGGCGCGCGGCAGGTGTGACGCGTGGCTGCTCATTTTGCGCCTGGACGGGCGCCGGCGCGGCGCCGGTTTCAGGCTGGCGGGCCACCTCGTCGGTGGCTGACGCGGCAGGGTCTTCCTCGTCTACCTTGCGCACGAGGCCCCTTCGTTCAAGCATTTTCATAATCTTGTTATCGTCTTGCTTATCCGGCATACACAAACCTCCCAAATCCGACGTCTGTCGCTCCCGGTTTACGTTCTTGTCAATTCTATTCAAAGTATCTGCATCTGTCAAGGTTTTTTTACATATTAGCACCGGGCGCCCGAAACTTAGTTTGTTACTATTGGTGCAGCATCGCAATTGGTGTCTGTTCAGGTACCCACTACCTCCAGGCGCTTCATTGCATTTCTTCCGCTCGAATGCGCATCCATGCGCATACTCGCGCGCTACGAATAATTTCCATATGTATCGAATCGAAGCCTGCTTCGATTCGAAGAGGAGCTGCGATGAAGCGAGCGAGCGTTACAGCTTGCTGTAATGCGAGACTTAGCGCAATCCGCAGCGACGAGCTTCGCTTGCGAAATGCAATTGAAGCACCTGAACGGGGTACCTGAACAGTTACAGATTCTTCAGGACTTGCAGCAGGAAGCTCCATATCCTCGCGGTCGACGATATCCCGAGGCTCTCTTCCGGCGTGTGCGGCCCGAAGTTGTCCGGCCCGAAAGCAATGATATCCATATCCGGTATCTTGCCGCTCAGCACCCCGCACTCGAGCCCGGCATGGATGCCGGTCAGGACAGGCTCCTTGCCGAACATCGCGGCGTATGTTTCACTTACTGTTTTTCGTATGTCCGAGTCTTTCCTGTACTCCCAGGACGGATAGTCGCTCTTGCTCTCCGCGCTCGCGCCGAGGCATTCCGCCAGCGCGAATATTTTCTGTTCAATCAACCTTTTCTTCGTCGCGACAGAACTGCGTATGGCGCTGGTAAGGTCGATTGCGGTCCCTACCGTTTTTATAACGCCCAGATTTGTTGAGGTCTCCACCATCCCCGGGATGTTCGCGTCCATCGCCTGCACTCCGTTCGGGGTGAGCATTATCGCCTGAGCGACTTCCCTCGCGAACTCTTTCGCAAATACTTTGCCGTCGCCCTGCAGCCCGCCAAGCTGCTCGAACGCAATCTCGAGGTCGGGGTCTGTGTTAGCGTACTCGGTTTTAAACACAGCCTCATGCTTCTTGATTGCAGACTCTATCCCTGAAATGTCTTTGCTGCTTGCGGCGAGGACTGCGAAGGCTTCCCTCGGGATCGCGTTATCCTTAAGCCCGCCGTCCAGCTCCGCGAGGTATATGTCAAACTCTTTATCGAGCGAGTACAGCACTTGCCCCGCCAGCATATTGGCGTTGGCCCGCCCGTGATGGATGTCAGCCCCGGAGTGGCCGCCGGTCAATCCTTTGACCATGTACTTAACGCAAACGAAGCCTTCCGGCGCGTCGCATAGCCTGCCTTCCATCCGCAATGTCGTGCGCACCCCTCCGGCGCAACTGGTGGTAAACACACCTTCCCTGCCGCTGTCCATGTTTATCATTCGCCGGCTCTTAAGCTTATCTTCCTCAAGCAGCGCCGCTCCTTCGAGTCCTGTCTCTTCGGCGACGGTAATAACGATTTCCAGAGGGGGATGCTCGATGTCGCCTGAGTCGAGCAACGCGAGCCCGTACGCCACGGCGATTCCGTTATCGGCGCCCAGAGTTGTGCCCCGGGCCTTTATGTGGTCGCCGTCGATGTACAGTTTCAGCGGGTCTTTTTCAAAGTCATGTTTTGTGTCTGCGTTTTTCTCGCACACCATATCCATATGGCCTTGTACCATAACAGGCAAAGAGTTCTCGTATCCGGCCGTCGCCGGTTTCCGTATTATCACGTTAAGCGCCGCGTCCCGGTAGACCTCAAGTTCTCTGCTTGCCGCAAAGTCAACAAGGTAGTCGCTGATCGCTTTCTCATTCCCGGATCCTCTTGGTATCGCGCTTATCTCTTCGAAGTAGCGGAATACCCGCTCCGGTTCCAATCCTTCCAGTACGCTCATTTGATAATTCCTTTCATGTGGCAGCATCGGTCTCCAGCCCGTATGCGGAGCTGCGTGGAGACCATGCCGCAAAAGTATTGACATTATTTCGATAAAATACTATAGTACTGCTGCGGTTATTATATCATAAGCGCAGCGAATGATATAATTGCCGTGTGGCGCGTCCCGCGCCACGGCTAAAATCGATGTATTATGATTGCGTAGCAATCATTATATCATAAACGTAATGTTTTGTGAATGACCCGGGAGGTTGTTATATATGGGCGACAAAAAAGAGATGGCTGCGGCAAAGTTCGCGGGTGGATTCAACTGCGCGGCTTCTGTACTCCTCGCTTTCTGCGAAGACTATGACCTCGACGAGGAAACAGCAGCCAGAATCGCGTGCGGATTTGGCGGCGGCTGCGCTATTGCCGAGTTGTGCGGCGCCGCTGCCGGAGGGGTGTTGACAATAGGGCTGAAATACGGCCAGGAAGCCATAGAAGACGTCGCAGCCAAGGCGAACACCCACGTCCATGTCGCGCATTTTCTGGAACTCTTCCGCAAGGAGAACAAGTCGCTGATTTGCCGCGAGCTGCTTGGGTGCGACCTAACGACTGACGAGGGCTACGCGGTGTACCTCACGAGAAGGGACACGATATGCCCTGTAATGGTCAAGAGCGCGGTGGGTATCCTTGAGGAACTCGGATACTGAGTAGTTAGTAGTTAGTAGTTAGTAGTTTTTGTAGTCGTCGGATGCAAAGAGGCGGGGCAAAGCCGGCTGCGCCGGCTTGGGTGATGGGGGGGGGGGTGCCCAAGGCCCCCCCCCCCGCTACATTATGCAGATAATTCAAAGCAAATTAGCTGCGCAAATTCTCTATTCAATACCGCTCAATTCGCGGTAAAGTGTACGAGCATAGGAATCAGTCATACCGCTGATATAGTCGATTACCATCAACAAGCGGAGGTACAAATCTGTTGCTTCATCGCCAGTCTTAGACGCCGCATAATCTTGTTTGTAATTAATGGAGAAAATATCCAAATACTTTTTGTCGGCTTCCGACGGTTTGAAATCCTCATCTGCATAATCGCAATATAAGATAGCGCAAACAAACTTGCCCAGTAAAAAACTAAGTATTGTTTGTGATGACAGCTCAAGCTTTAATACGCTGGGCGAATTAAAAACAAATTTGCGCATAACGTCTTTTTTGAGAATTTTGATAGTCTTTTCATAATTTGTGCCACTAAATAAATCTCTTGTATAGCTCCCCTGCATAATATTTGTGTAGTTTCTTGAAAAGCCAAATACAGCTGCATGCATCAACCATCGGCGAGTATATGTGATCCATTCAGTAAAAGTTCGGCTTTCGTTTTCCATATTGCGATGCTGACTTCGTCTAGCTTTCAAGTCATCAATTAATGACCTATAAAAATACTCTTGATAATATCTTTGACTCAGCTCTGTATCATACCTCAAAGCTAAGCTGGCGTTATCATAGAGAGACTCATAAAAATCAATAAAATCCGTGAGTGAAAACAGCTTCTTTTTAAAAGCATCCTCAAGGTCCGCTGTTGCATACGCAATGTCATCTGCCGCTTCCAGTATATAGGCTAGAGGATGACGACATATTTCGCTTTCTGAACTTATCGTTCCAACCATTTCTGATACGCTTAAAAGTGTATCGTATTCAGCAAGGAAGTAACCTAACTTGTGCTTACCTATATCTATAGCATCTTTATCAAACGATAATGAGTTTGTAGGGTACTTAACCAAAGTGCTAATTACTGCAGCGGAAACGTTGATTCCAGACTGATAGCGTGCTTTAGCAAGGATTCTTAGTGCTTGAGCATTTCCTTCAAAACATTCCAAGTCCCTAAACATTTGTTCCGAAAGAATGTTCCCTAGCGGACGACCTTTATATTCAATGTTGCTTAATTTATCCTTGAACCATCCCCCAATTATTGTTTCACCAAAATGACCGAATGGAGGGTTGCCAAGGTCATGCAACAGACCGGCACACAGCAGGACTGATGCGATTCCCTCAGCTTCTGTGCTGTTAATGTCTCGTGGTTCGTAATTCGTTGTGTTTGTAGAAAGCATAATGCCTAATTGTCTGGCTATGGTTGACACCTCAATAGAATGGGTCAACCGTGTTCGAATAAAATCGCTTTTATCCAAAGGGAACACCTGTGTTTTATCCTGAAGCCTGCGAAACACAGAGCTTGACACAATACTATTATAGTCTTTCTCAAAACTGTTGATCGGGTAATCGTCAAATTCAGACGGTTCAGGGTCTTCTTCTCTCAATTTTTTGTTAGACAACAGCTTACTCCATTCCATATTGATTCTCCTTGCTTTGAAGATTTATATGTTAGAAAATGTCCTGGTTTGTATCGCATATTTACGAGTATATCCATAGTCTATAGTTGCTACATAACTTCCATTTTTCCTAATTATAAACCACGATCCAACAATCGTCAACGCCCGTACATAGCCCTTGAGCAGTCAATCAAAGCTGCTTGAGGGTTTTTCATATAGAAATCTTTTTCCAGAAAGGAGGTGAAAAATTTGTCGTCAGGAAACTGGATCGTAGATAATTTGAACAACGCGCTCAATACCTGGAACAGCAAGCTGGCCGAGATATGGAGCCTTATCACGCAATCGCCGACCAACTTTAAAGGCGGCGCGATTTGGAGTGTCATTGTCAGCATCCACGGCGCGGTAAAAGCTATTGGGTTAGCGCTATTGGTGCTGTTCTTTGTAGTCGGTCTAATGAAAACCCTTGGCTCCTTCGCGGAAATGAAGCGCCCGGAGGTCGCCGTTAAGGTGTTTATCCGCTTTATCCTGGCAAAAGCGGCTATCACTTACGGGCTTGAGTTGATGATGTCACTGTTTCGTATCGTGCAGGGGTTGATGTCAACCATCATGAGTGCGTCGGGCATAGTCAGCGGTACGCCCAGCGTTCTGCCGCAAAGTGTTATTGACGCCATAGAAAGCGTTAATTTCATGAACAGCATACCGCTCTGGGCAGTGACGCTGATCGGCGGGCTGCTCATAACAGTGCTGTCATTCGTTATGATAATGTCCGTCTATGGCCGCTTTTTTAAGATATACCTTTATACGGCTATCGCACCTGTTCCGCTTGCGGCCTTTGCGGGGGAACCGTCTCAGAGCGTGGGAAAGGCCTTCATCAAAAGTTACTGCTCCGCATGTTTGGAGGGAGCGATTATCGTGCTGGCTTGTGTCATCTTCTCGAAATTTGCATCCACTCCGCCCGCTGTAGACACAAGCGCGGCGGCGGTCACTCAGGTTTGGAGCTATGTGGGTGAGCTGATTTTCAACATGCTTGTCATGGTCGGTGTGGTTAAGATGGCGGACCGGGTTGTGCGTGAGATGATGGGGTTATAGAGTATCGCCATGATTGCCATTCGCATGACCTCACTTCATAATGATTGCTTTTCTCCATTATATCATTATGTTCAACCATATTAACGCGCAGGAGGTGTTTTTTATTTGGAAGTGAAAATTAACCGGGAAATCCGGGAATATACGGAATCCATGTTCTTCGGACTGTCACTTCGGCAGTTCGCTTTTTCGTTCGCGGCTATTCTGGTAGCTGTCGGTATCTACTTTGTCTTAAAGCCGTACCTGGGCACTGAAACCGTGTCGTGGGTATGCGTACTCGGCGCTGCCCCCTTTGCCGCTATGGGCTTCATCAAGTATAACGGTATGACGGCGGAGCGGCTTGTTCTGGCTTGGCTGCGCTCGGCGTTTCTTATACCAAAAAAGCTGACCTTTCGGGCAACGAATCTCTATTATGAAGCTTTAAAACCGATCATCGAGGGAGGGAAGAGAAGGTGAAAACACTGACCAGGTTATTTCAGCAGGATAGGGAGCGTTTTTCCGTTCCCAAAAGCGTACAGGATGTAATACCCGTCAAAACCATATGGGGCGACGGTATTTTTTTGGTAGGCAACAAGTACGCCAAAACCTTTCGGTTTGAGGATATCAATTATGCCGTCGCCTCTAAGGAGGATAAAGAGGCTATGTTCTTGGAGTACAGCGAACTGCTGAACTCCTTTGACAGCGGCGCGACCTACAAAATCACCATCGTCGTCAAGAAGCTGGACAGAGAGGAATTCAAGAAATCCATCCTTATCCCGTTAAAAGGCGATAAACTGGATGTGTACCGCATCGAGTACAATAAAATCCTACTTGATGAGGCCACCGGCGCAAACGGCTTTATACAGCAGAAATATATTACTGTAAGCATACACAAGAAGAGTATTGAAGAAGCCCGCAATTATTTCTCCCGCGTGGGCGCGGAATTGACCGCGCATTTGAAGCGCCTCGGCTCCGGCGCTATCGTACTGGATGCCGGTGACAAACTGCGTATCTTCCACGACTTTTTCCGACCCGGTGAAGAAAGCGATTATTTCTGGAAAGCGCAGGACGCTATGGGCAAAGGCCACAGCTTCAAGGATACTATCTGCCCGGATACGTTTGAATTTGAGAAAGACCACTTTATAATGGGCAGCAAGTACGGGCGCGTGGTGTTCCTGCGGGATTATGCCAATTTTATTAAAGACAGCATGGTGAACGAACTTTGCGACTTCAACCGCAACATGGTTTTGAGCCTTGATATCATCCCCATCCCCACCGATGAAGCCGTGCGTGAGGTAGAAAAGCGCGTGCTTGGCGTGGAAACCAACATCACCAACTGGCAGCGGCGGCAGAACTCCAACAACAATTTCAGCGCGGTCATCCCTTATGATATGGAGTTGCAGCGCAAAGAAAGCAAAGAATTCCTTAATGACCTGACCGCCCGCGACCAGCGCATGATGTTCGCCGTGATGACCATCGTCATTACCGCCGATACCAAGGAGCAGCTTGAAAGCGACACGGAGACACTGTTCACCATCGGGCGCAAGCATCTCTGCCAATTCGCTACCCTCAAGCACCAACAGATGGACGGCTTGAATACCGTCCTGCCCTACGGGGCAAGGAAGATAGACGCCCTGCGCACACTGACTACAGAGAGCGTGGCTGTGTTCATACCTTTTCGGGTGCAGGAGGTGTCCGACCAAGGCGGCGTCTATTACGGCATCAACGCCATCAGCCGCAACATGATCATCTGCGATAAGCGCAATCTGCTCAACGCCAATGCCTTCCGGCTGGGGGTTCCCGGCTCCGGTAAGTCCATGGGCGCAAAGGATGAACTGGCTTTCATTGCCATTACGACTGACGATGATATCCTGGTCTGCGACCCGGAAGGGGAATTTGGCGACTTGATAGAAGCTCTAGGCGGCGAGGTCATCCGCATCGCGGCTTGCAGCCCCGACCACATCAACGCTATGGATATGGTGGAGGGCTACGGCGACAGCGGCAACCCGGTTATCGAAAAATCCGAGTTCATCCTGTCACTGTTTGAGCAGCTCGACCGCAATCACGGCCTCTCCGTCATCGAAAAGGGTATTATCGACAACTGCGTGAGAAATGTCTTTGAGAATTATCAGAAGGGCGGACCCCTGCCCACGCTTGTGATTTTGCAGGACGAATTGCGCAAGCACCCGGATAATGAAGCCAAAGGTCTGGCCAAAGCGCTGGAACTGTTCACCAACGGCAGTCTCAATGTATTCGCCCACCCCACCAATGTCAACACCCAAAGCCGCATGATCGCCTATGATATCCTCAACCTGGGCAGCCAGCTTAAAACCATGGGCTTGCTGGTCATCACCGACGCTATGATTAACCGTGTATCGGAAAACTGGAAAAAGGGTAAGCGGACGCACGTTTTTATAGACGAGATGCACGTCGTTTTTGAAAACGAATACTCCAGCAATTTCTTTGCCTCCGCTTGGCGTCGCTTTCGCAAGCGCAACGCCTACCCCACGGGTATTACTCAAAACGTGGAGTATCTTTTGGATTCCGTCACAGCGCGTACAATGCTTTCTAACAGCGAATTTATTGTAATGAACAATCAATCCGCCACCGACCGCGTCGAGCTTGCCAAACTGCTTAGCATCTCGGAACAGCAATTATCCTACGTCACCAATGCCGAAGCCGGTTGCGGCCTGATGCGGATCGGTCACGCCATCGTCCCATTCACAAACAAGCGGAACCCCCAATCAGCCCTGTACAGGTTAATGACGACGCGCTTATCCGAGGTCTCGGATAAGCGTGTTTATTAAAGGACTACCGTTATTCGAGGAGAACCGAAAAAACCCCGCGTAGTGGGGGCTTATCAGTATTCTTCTCGAATAACAATACGTCTCCTGTATAATTAACATTGCGCTCAGCGCAAAAAAAATACAGGAGGTTTTCGTATGGAAAACACTAATTCAATCAAGGTTTTATCAGTTCGATTATACGAGCTGATAAAATCGGAGGCGTACACCGCAAGCACCATCATAGCTATGAAGTCTGTCCTCAATAGGTTGTCGGCGTACATGGATAGCAACAACCTTGTTGAGTATACGCCGGAAGTAGGAGAGAGTTTTATTGCTCACTGTATCAGCAAGCACGTTTGCTCTTCTCTTATCTCGCGCACCAAGAGTATTACCGGAAAACTAAATCGAATGCTTCAAGGTAACGAAGGACGAAACGCACTCTTGCCGGGGCCATTTGTAAAATATGAGCTGCCGCAAGACTTTTTGGATGTCTTAGGCGCATATCTCGTCCATAGCGAGAAGACAGGCAATCGGCACACGACAATCCGCAACCAATATTTGGTTTGCGGGAAGTTCCTGCGTAACCTTTTCGGTTTAGGATGCACCAAACTTCAAGATGTAACAGGAGAACTTATACAAACCGCATTTTTGGCTATGGGGTACATTGGCTACTGGGAGCGGTTGTCACCATTTTTCCTGTTTCTTTTTGAAGAAGGGGCTTTGAATCGCAATTATGCCCCTTTGGTTAGAAATCGCCGCCGCGCCATGCCTTTGCCAACCGTATATTTGCCGGAAGAAATCCTCCGCATAGAAAACTCTTTCGACTTGGCTACTCCAAGCGGAATCCGAAATTACTCAGTTACGCTCTTAATGACGCGTTACGGAATCCGGTCAGCTGATGTTGCCGCTTTGACTTTTGATAATGTTGACTTTGAAAACAATCGGTTGTATTTCATACAGCAAAAGACCGGAGACCCCTGGGAAGCAGAATTATTACCGGAAGTAAAAACAGCGTTGCAAAACTACATCGATAATATCCGTCCCAATTTTAAGGAATACCCTAACATCTTTATGAAACTTGCGTCACCATATGCACCGCTTGGCTTCGGCGCAATCAATGTAATGGTGAAGACTCAGTTTCAGCGCACAGAGATTGATAGTGCCGAAAGAAAGAGCGGAAGCCGCGCGCTTAGGTCATCTGTCGCCAGCAATATGATTAACGACGGAATCTCCACCGAAATTGTCCGGAAAGTTTTAGGACACGGAACAAAGCACGCGCTCAGGCACTATGCGAGAATTGATGTGGAGAGTATGCGGCTTTGCCCGCTACCTGTGCCAAAACCGACCGGCACATTTGCAAGGCTTTTGTTTCCGGAAGGGGTGACGCCGGATGTTTAAGAGTGTCTTTTCAGAAGAAATGGCGTCATTTTTAGAGATGCGAGAACCTGCGGTCAGCCCGAAAACTCTCAGCCAAGATAAAATCGCCCTAATTGCATTGGATGCGCATTTGACCCGGAATGATTATCTCAAAAAGGAGCTAACCGAAGATGTTTTCGATGCTTGGATCCTCACACTGAGCGGCAATAAAAGCAAAACCATAAAAAACAAGGTTCTCTCTATTAGGGTTTTCGTGAAATATCTCAACAATATGGGAAATCCCTCTTTTTTGCCGGACGTTCCAAAATCGAAATCGGACTACATTCCGTATATTTACTCTGACGATGAATTGTTGCTACTCATTCATTACGCAGATAATATCAATATGGGAATAAAAGCGCATAACGCAAGTAGTCCTCATATTGCATTAAAGATTCCTATGGTTCTGCGTATTCTCAGCGGATGCGGAACGAGACTTGAAGAAACGATGGCTTTGCAACGAAAAGATGTTGACTTCAAAGCAGGCACCATTTTTCTTCGCAAAACAAAATACTCAAAAGAGCGACGCATTCCGGCACACGAAACGCTCTTGCGGATTTTAGAAAGGTATTGTCTGGCGATTGGAATCATGCTCACCCCCGAGGCACATCTATTCCCCGGAAAAAAGCAGGGTTCCCACCTCACGACAAGGCAGGTAGCAACTTGGTTTACTGAACTTTTAAGTCTTGCGAATATCGACCAGAGAGAGAAGAAACCGGGTGAACGCGGGGCATCCCTGCATTGCCTTCGTCATGTTTTTGTGCTGAAATCCATGCAACAGTTGGAAGCGACGGGACACCCTGTTGACATGAATGACCTACTTTTGCCGACTTATCTTGGTCACGAAACCCTTCTTGATACTGACAAGTACATGAAATTTTCAGGCGCACAGATTTCTGAGTCACTGGAAGCGTTTGAATCTTTTACGGCTGGGTTGATTCCAAAAGTGGAGGTGCCGTATGAAGATGAATAAGGCAGAGTATGAATTTCTCTCCCTACTGGGCAAGTTTTTTGAGGAATATTTGCCTGTTTCAGTGAATGCCAGTAAAAACACTGTGCAGTCGTACAAATGCGCGTTTAGGCTCTTGTTTCAATATCTGAACGAAGAAGTCAAAATAGACACCGGGCGAATTACCTTTGAAATGCTGAACTTCGATTTGCTTACAGATTTCTTTGATTGGCTCACAACTGTCCGTAAAAACAGCAGAACTACGGCAAAACAGCGTATAGGAGCCTTGTCATCTTTTGCTGAATACGCGCAAAACAGGAATCTGGAAGCAGGGCTTGTCTTTAGAAATAGCTTGGCGAAAATCTACAAGAAATCTTTTAAGCGGGTAAAAGGAAAGAAACGATACGCTTTTACTCGCCAAGAGCTTGAGATTCTCTTTTCTCTGCCCGACACTACTGATAAAATCGGGTGGCGAAACCTTGTAATCATGGTTGTAATGTACGCCAGCGGCGCAAGAGCGCAGGAAGTTTGCGATATGACCGTTAAAGATGTCGCAAACGACAATAACGGAAATGCAGTCCTGACGCTGTTCGGGAAAGGTGATAAGCCGCGTCGCGTGAAAATTACAAGCGATGCAACCGAGCTGCTAAACCAATATATAGCCTACAGGAAAATTGGCAATCAGCCCGAACGTCATGTGTTTTCAAGCCAAAGAAGCGAACAAATATCAGTGGCCTGTCTTGAAGAAATCTTTGAAAAGTACGAAAAGATAGCGAAAGCGGCTCACCCAAACAAATTTAGCAGAGGGAGGTACACTCCCCATGTTATGAGACACACAACAGCCACACATCTGATTGAAGCAGGAGTTGCGCTTCCTGTGGTGAAGAATATCCTCGGTCATTCTTCCATCCAGTCCACTCAGATTTATGTGGAAATATCTCAGCAGACCATTGACCAGTCCGTTAAAAAATGGAACGAAAAATGGTTTAACAATGACGGCATCAAGAAGGAGTTGCTACCCAAAATGCAAAGTACGTTACCCGAATTTTTGCAGTAACACGACATATATTATTCGAGATGATTATGAAAAGTCCCCGGAGAATGGGGGCTTTTCACTTTTCACAGAATAATCATATTCCGCTAATAAACCAGACCGGAGGACTTGAAAGATGAAGCGAAAAACAAGTAAGACCCCTTCCGGTCAACATGCCCAAAAATCCGGCAAATCGAAATTCCGGCAGGAAAGTTCGGCGGCGAAGCCGTCCGACAAATTGCGGCGCGAGGGTGAGAAGTCTTCCGGCGCTTCGGGCCAAGATGGCCCGAAGGCCGATAAAAAGGCGTCGAAAGATAGCCGTAAAATGAACAAATCTAAATTTCGCGCGGAAAAAACCGGGGCAAAGCTAGATAAAGCCCGTGGCAAGTTGGCAAAACAAAAGCCTCAAAAACCACCCGGCGCGGTTAAAAACATATCGCGGGCGGCGGGGTTTGAGGTTTGGGCGAGTTCTTCAATGCCTGTATTAACAATATCGTCCGGAGTGCCGAACTCTTCAAAAACCGCCAAGGCAGCCGCGCCGTAGTTATCTGAAAAAACCTTTTTTTGGGCGAGGCCGGAGCACTTCATGA
>Ga0082212_10004135_pt1 | contig 20248 bp, 16 predicted proteins | sample TergutNt197P3_FD_71548 | JGI IMG/M metagenome (GOLD analysis project Ga0082212, IMG submission 71548) | Neocapritermes taracua P3 segment gut microbial communities from Petit-Saut dam, French Guiana - Nt197 P3 | ecosystem: Host-associated > Arthropoda: Insects > Digestive system > Gut ... | reverse complement strand
GGATATGTATTCAGGCTTCCTACTGAGGCGCAATGGGAATATGCCGCGCGAGGAGGTAAGAAAGACAAAGGCTATATTTACAGTGGAAACAACAAAATAAGCAAAGTGGCATGGTGGGAAGGCAACAGCGGGCAGCAAACCCGACGAGTGGGCTTAAAGGCTAATAATCAACTCGGTATCTACGATATGAGTGGCAACGTTTGGGAGTGGTGCCGTGATTGGTTTGAAGCAGATTATTATACTTACGCTTCAACCACTAATCCGCAAGGACCGTTTACGGCTATGAACGGACATTGCGTGGGGGCAGTTGGCGCAGCATTGCGCAAGGTTGCCGCGTATCGTGCCGCTACAAAAGTTCGCCGAATGAAAGGGCGAGTAATTGTGGATTGCGGTTGGCGCTGGTGAAAGATTAGGTGATGTGATGATTAGATGATAAGGTGATTGTTCTTCACAATCTCCCGTCCACCTGATCTCGCTTAACACATCCTTTCACATCATACACCACACAGTTCGCCGTCCCAAACTCGCGCAAATTTATTGCTTTAAACTCGTTATGCGCAACTGCCAAAATAATAGCATCGAATTTGTGCTGCAATAAATCAACATGTTCTGTTTGAACAGCAATATTATGCTCTTCTTCAATCTCTTTAGCGTTCGCGTGTGGGTCGAAAATGGTTATGTTAGGCGTATATTCTTTCAACACATTATAAATATCTACTACGCGGGTATTTCGCGTATCCGGGCAGTTTTCCTTAAAAGTGATACCCAAAATTAAGATGTTGGAATCTTTAACTATAATTCCTTTTTTATTCATCAACTTAATGACTTCGTGGGCAACGTACTCGCCCATACCGTCGTTTATTCTTCGGGCGGCGGACATAACACGGGGCATTACGCCGTAGCTCAGCGCTTTCTCAATCAAATAGTAAGGGTCAACGCTGATGCAGTGCCCACCCACAAGCCCGGGCGTAAACTTCAGAAAATTCCATTTCGATGCGGCAGCTTCAATCACTTCGTGCGTATCAATATGCATCGCATTGAAGATTTTAGCCAATTCGTTCATAAAAGCAATGTTCACATCGCGTTGCGAATTTTCAATGATTTTGGAGGCTTCTGCCACTTTGATGGAACTTGCCTTAAAGGTGCCGTTCAGCAACACAGAGTTATAAAGATTATCCACAAAATCAGCCGCTTCCGGAGTAGAGCCTGACGTTACTTTTTTTATTTTTTCAACCGTATGTTCCTTATCTCCCGGATTGATTCTTTCCGGCGAATATCCGGCAAAGAAATCCTTGTTGTAAGTTAATCCGGATATTTTTTCTACTATCGGCAAACAAAAATCTTCCGTAACCCCCGGATACACTGTTGATTCGTAAATTACAATGCCGTTTTTGGATATTACTTTTCCAACGGTTTCGCTCGCTTTTTGCAACGGCGTCAAATCGGGGCGGTTGTTCTTGTCCACGGGTGTAGGCACAGCCACCACAAACACGTTGCAATCGCGCAAATCATCTATATTACAAGTGCAATGCAAACCGTTTTTTAATGCCTGTTGCAGCAAACTGTCATCCACTTCTAGGGTATCATCGTGTCCACTCATTAACATTTTAATACGCTCGGGATTGAGGTCAAAGCCCACAGTAGGGTATTTCGTTGAAAAAAGTCGGGCAAGCGGCAAACCTACGTAGCCTAAGCCGATGAGGGCGATTTTGATATTCATTGATTTAAGATTAAATAATTTAAAATTTAAGATTAAAATTTTTTGTGTTTTTTTGTGTTCTTTGTGTCTTTGTGTTGAAAAAAATATTCAGCACAGAGACACGAAGTTTGCAGAGTTTCACAGAGTATAGCGTTCCATCATCGAAATCACCTTATACACCAATACTGCCGCCAGCACATCGGAGGTTTTGTTTTCTTTTTGCGGGCAAAGTTCCACCACATCGAAACCTACTACTTTTTTCGATTTGAAAAGCAGTTCCAAAAAAGCGAGAGTTTCGTACCACAGCAATCCGCCCGGGAGTGGAGTGCCCGTTGCCGGAACGATGCTGGGGTCAAAACCGTCCAAATCTATGGTGAGATACACGTTTTCAGAAAGTCTGTCAATTGCTTTTTGCATCCACTCGGTTTTTCCGCAAATTTCGTGTGCATAGAAAATGTTTTCGGAAACAATGTTAGGTTTTTCTTCTATGCAAACGTTTCTAATGCCCACTTGCACCACGTGGGCAACTTCCTGTGCGCGGCGGATCACACAAGCGTGATTATAAATTGAGCCATTGTAACTGTCTCGCAAATCGGCGTGCGCATCAATTTGAAGCACAGACAGATTGGGGTATTTTTCGGCAAAGGCTGCAATGGCGCCAATAGAAATGGAATGCTCGCCACCCAACAAACCGATCTTCTTGTTTTGTTGCAAAAAATGGTTTACTCTTGCCTTAACTTCATCAACCATTATTTCGGGAGTAACAAACGAATACGTGTATTTGTCGGTGTAAATACCTGATTTATAAGCCTCCAAATCTGTTTGAATATCATACAATTCAATAGAATCAGAGGCATCAATAATAGCCTGCGGACCCTTTTCAGCGCCTTTCATATAGGTGCTTGTGCCATCGTAAGGCACGCTTAGTAGCACATATTTAGCGGTTTCGGCGTTTGCATAAGAAGGGGGCATATCTAAAAAGTATTCCATACCGTAAACTTTTTTGAAGTTCGCTGCAAAAATAGACTTATATTGTATGGTGTGTGATTTGAGGCTATTTTTTTCGTTGGTGTGTATTTCTGAATTTTTCATGTTGTGTCGTATTCTAAATTGTAAATCATGTTCATGTATATTTTTAAAAATAACACAATCCCGTTAGTTAGTATTCCATAAGAATGGTACAACCATGAAGTGGAAGTTAAAACAAATTCTTTTTTTCTTATGCTGATAAAAAAAATTGATAATAAGAAATATTATTCGATATGAATAATAAATAACTATTTGCTATTGCATCAATCTTCAATTTCATGCTGTATTTATAGTTCTTTAAAACTGCACAGCCAACCCAAAATGGATTTTTCCGGTTTTAAACGAAATGGGATTATCCAATTGTTTTCCAAGTGCGTAACTTAAATAAAACAATCCGGCTTTGGTAGTAAACGCAATACCTGCGCCAAAACCGAAAGGAAAATCGTGCATATAGTTGCCGGTAATTTTTTGCTCGTACCAAGCACCGTTAAAAAATGCGTTGAGATAAGCAATTTTTGCCACCAAAAACCGCAACTCTACTACTCCAATTCCAAAACTTGATGCGCGAATAGAGCGGTCTTCAAAACCTTGCAAAGAGTTCATCCCGCCCAAACGAAACAGTTCATTTGCCAAATGCTGCTTGCCGAACAGTGCGCCGCCCTCCGCACCGAGCCCCAGCACCCAACGCTTGTGTAAAGGGAGGTAGCCTTTTATTTTTCCCTGCAAACGATAACGCACAGTAAGTAAATCAACATCTTCGTAGTAATCGGGCGCAACTTGGTGATTGGTAATAATTTTGCGCGTGCCTACCGCCATATTCAAATCCAAATCGTAGCCCTTGCGCGGATTGTAAATAAAATCAAGTTGCCGAAAACGAAACGCAAAACCGTACATCGTTTTTCTATAATCGGAATAGGTTAAAAAATCTGAATATTCATACAAACTTTTGTCTAAAATAGTTGAAGTAGCATAATCGAAATATACCCGTGCAAAATTATTACCCAAAAAAGAATAAAACAATCCAATGATGTAATTCATATTCAAATAGGTAGTATCTTTTTTGTCTAAGGTAAGCAACCCGTCCACCCCCAGCGGCGTGCCCACCAAATAGGGAAAGTTGGCTTTCACTTCCAAATACTGTGAAAACCGTTCCGATGCCCGCCATTGTAAATCAATACTTTCGCCAATGGTAAACAAATTCATCAAATGCAAATTCATTTCACCGGAAACGGCAATCTTACCGGAAAGCTCGCTCACCGGCGCCAACCCGATATACCCATCAAATTGATTCACACGCTTTTTATCTAAAAAAAGATACAACGTGGCTTGATTTTCCGTAAACTCAACCACAGCCGGTTGTTTTTCTTCCGCAAAAGGAATCTCGCTCGCCAACTGCGGTATCTGTTTCACAATAGCTTCATTATAAAGTTTTTTGTTTTTATAATTGAAATAGGCTTTGAGATAACTTTTGGCAACTTTCAAATTGCCACGCACCGCAATGGTATCGAAAACACAGCGCAAATTCTTGTCAATGATAAGATGGGCAAACACTGTATCGTTTTGAGCGCGAATACTGTCTAAATAAACGGCAGCAAACGGAAATCCGTGGTTTTCTAAATAATTGAGTGTTTTTTTAGTTAATATATTGTAATTATCTAATGGAAGTGTGTTGTTTTTTATGTAGTTAGAGGTTTTTGTTTCTTGTAGAATTTGCATTATTTCATGCGAAACGGTGATATGGGTGTTTTGCGCTGAAATATTAAAATTAAAAAATAATATCGTTAAAACGATGATAATTTTTACGAAAAAATAATTGCGTTTCAAGGAATAAAATTTTTAACATTAAACGTTTCAAAAATAAAATATTGTTTTATAAATTCTTTATCCAACTTCTTCTCACGGCTTTATGCTTTTTTGCCTTTTCAAACAAAGCAAGTGCGCAATTCAGCGACGGCAACGGCACGGAAAATAACCCCTACATTATTACCACCGCCCAACAGTTGGCACAGTTGGCAACGTATGTCAATGCCGGTAATACGGATTACAACGACAAGTGCTACAAACTTGGCAATGACATTAGCCTCGTGGCATACCAAAGCGGCACGGGGTGGACGCCGATAGGGAGGAGTGCTTATGAATTCTGTGGTAATTTTGATGGAAATAGCAAAATAATTTCAGGACTGGTTATTAATAACGATAATCTTGATTATACAGGACTGTTTGGATGTACTTGGAATGCAACTGTGAAAAATTTAGCTGTTGTAAATGTAAATATTCGAGGAGATTGGTTTGTTGGCGGAGTGGCAGGAAGTTTTTTGGGTGGTAACATTGAAAACTGCTATTCCACAGGTAATGTAAACGGTTCTAACAGGGTAGGAGGAGTAGCAGGTCAAATGAAAGATGGTTCTACTGTCAGCGTTCTAAGAAACTGTTATTTTTCAGGAAAAGTCAACGGAAATTATGCCGGTGGTGTGGTAGGATATACGGAATATGGTCATATATCTCAATCCTATTCCGCTGGCGAAGTCAACGGAGGTGACTATGTTGGTGGTGTGGTAGGTTATATTTCTTATAGTAGTGTATTCAATTGTTATTCCATAAGTGAAGTCAGCGGAAATAACCGAGTTGGTGGTATAGCAAGCACCGTTTACTTTCACTACACTACAAAGGTGCAATCATGCGTAGCTTTAAACCCAAATGTAAAAGGAACATATCTTGTTGGTCGTGTGGCGGGAGACCACGGTTTTTTGTACGAAAATGTCGCATGGAACGGTATCTTAAACATCAATGGTAATTCTACTTGGAATAACAAGGGCGAAGAAGAATCAGACGGTGCTGACATAACCCTACAGTCCATTCTTGCCGACGGCACACTCGGCGGGCGTTTTACCGCAGCCAACGGTTGGACAACCCAAAACGGCAAACTGCCCGGTTTGTTCGGCAAGCCGGTAGATATGCCGGGGCATTTGGGAGGAACGGGAATTGATGAGCTACAAGTTACGAGTTCCGAGTTGCGAGTGTATCCCAATCCGGTAACTAATGAGTTACAAGTAATGAGTTACGAGTTACAAGGAAATATTGAAATTTTTGATATAATGGGCAGAGCCTTAAATAATTGTCAATTCTCAATTGTCAATCCTCAATTAATAATAAATGTTTCTTCTTTGCCCAGCGGCATCTATTTTTTGCGGGTTGGAGAAAGAATGGCGAAGTTTGTAAAAAAATGAGAAATGACATGAAAGAATAATCTTTAAGCCATATCCCTGTGGTCTAATTCTTTCACAGCCTAATTTTCCGCACATCTCTAATCTTTCCAATACTTGATGCCGCGTGAATAATATCCAACACTTCAATACGCAGAATGGTAATGCGGTAAATAATCAGGTGTGATTCAAGGATGATATTTCTATATATACGGCTTTTCGTTGAAATATGGCGGCATTCGGGATAAGCTAAATAAGCATAGTAAAGAGTATCAAGAGCTTTTTCTATTTTTTGCAAATAATTTTCAGCCTGATGATATCCAAAAGTGTCAATGGTGTAATCGTAAATTTGTGTACGATGAAATTTAAATTCGTCGCTTACTTCAACCGGTTTGCGAGATACTGTTTTTTCCATAATTCAAATTCTCTGTTTGCTTCTTCCAATGGTGTAAAATTCCCTTTCTCAATGCTATGAAAATGTTCCCACCATTCCTCTTGCGTTCCGTGAAACGGCACGTTTGGATTCCATTTAGCAGAAACCGAAGGGGTGGTTTGGTAGGCAATAGCCGATTCGTGAACCTCCATGGGTGTATCTTCCTGTATTTTATACGATTTTTTAGTCATGATTATTTTTTTATATGTCTGCAAAAATAATAAAAGAGTAATAGTTTGTTGTATTAAACGTTTCAAAAATAAAATATTGTTTATCCAATGCTCAAACAAATTCTAAAACAATTCTGGGGCTACGACCAATTTCGCCCGTTGCAGGAAGAGATTGCTAATTCCGTTTTGGAAGGACACGACACATTGGCATTATTGCCCACCGGCGGCGGAAAGTCCATCTGCTTTCAGGCGCCTGCATTGGCTAAGGAAGGAGTATGTTTGGTTATTTCGCCTCTCATTGCGTTGATGAAAGATCAGGTGGAAAATTTGAAAAAACGCGGCATTAAAGCCGAAGCCATTTTTTCGGGAATGAGTAGTAATGAAATTGACAGGATTTTAGCAAATTGCATTTATGATAAGGATTTTAAGTTTTTGTATGTTTCGCCGGAACGTTTGAAAACGAGTACGTTTCAGGTAAATTTGCAACAAATGAACATCACGTTGCTGGCGGTAGATGAGGCGCACTGTATTTCGCAATGGGGCTACGACTTTCGCCCGCCCTATTTGGAAATTGCAGAAATAAGAAAGTTTTTTCCGAAAGTGCCGGTGCTGGCGCTCACTGCCACTGCCACACCCGAAGTGGTGAATGATATTCAGGAAAAATTACAGTTTCGTAAAAAAAATGTGTTTCAAAAAAGTTTTAAACGCGAAAATTTAACCTATTTTGTGATGCACGAAGAGAACAAAATGGGACGTTTGCTGCGGCTTATTGAGAAAAACTCCGGCACCGGCATTGTGTATGTGCGCAACCGCAGGCGCACCAAAGAGATTGCCGAATATTTGCAACATTTTAAGATTTCTGCCGATTTCTATCACGCAGGTTTAGACAGTGTTACTCGCGATAAAAAACAATCGGAGTGGATGAACAACACAACGCAGGTCATCGTTTCTACCAACGCCTTCGGGATGGGCATAGACAAGCCCGATGTACGCTGGGTGGTGCATTTGGATATTCCGGATACGCTGGAAGCCTATTTTCAAGAAGCGGGTAGGGGCGGGCGCGACCTTAAACCATCCATCGCGGTGATGCTGTATGATAACAACGATGTTAAAGAACTGAAAACCAACTTTCAACTCTCTTTTCCACCCATCGAGGTTATTAAAAATATTTACAAAACATTGTGCGAACATTACAAAATTCCCATCGGCGAAGGCGAAAACAAAATAGCGCCTTTTGATCCTGATGAGTTATGCAAGAAATTAAAATTGAAACCAATAGAATTAATTAATGCGTTATCGTTTTTAGAAAAAACAGGCGTGTTAATGTTGTCGGAAGATGTAAAAAAACAATCTACGCTGCATGTTGTTGCCGATGAAGAAACGTTGCAACATTTTTATCATAAAAACAATGATAAAGAAGAATTTATAAAACTTTTGCTGCGTTCTTACGGCGGACTTTTTTCCAATTATATTAAAATAAATGAAGAAGAGATTGCCCGCCGCGCCGAAATGAAAGTGGAAGAGGTTGAAAATCTTTTACTTGAATTATCTCAAAAAAGCATATTGCAATATTCAAAACGTAGCGCCAAACCGCATATTCTTTTTTTACAAAACAGAGTTTCGGAAAACTATCTTTACTTTAAAGATGATATTTACAAAAAGCGCAAAGCAGTGGCGCAAAAGCGATTGGATTCTGTTTTGCATTTTGTAGAAAACAGCAAAACGTGCCGCAGCCAACTGTTGTTAGCCTATTTCGGAGAAACCAAAAGCGCTGTATGCGGCAACTGCGATGTGTGTCGCCAAGCGCATTCTCTTGAAATGAAACGCAAAGAAAAAGAGGCAATTCTACAAGAAATTATTAAAAATAAACAGCTTACAAACAAAGAAATCATTGAAATTGTATCGCAACAATTTCCGGAGAAAAAAGTGATAGAAGTGTTGCGGGAGTATATTGATGAGCGGTGATTATTAAAAAACTATGTGAAGATCCAGCAAAATCATAAACTCATGTTAATAAAACTATTTGTGCCACTGTATACTATTGAGAGTTATGTGTAAGTAAAATTAATGCCCCGCCATACGTTTTTACCTCTTTTTGCAACTCATGAATAATATTTTGCTCTTTTTCTTTGCCAAAAACGCAATCCATAAACGCCAACGGGTGTAGTATCAGAGTGGTTTCTTCGTTCTTTTTCAAATCGAAAAAAGGGTAGGGGAGGGCAATGGAAGCACGAAAACCCGCCTCATCGTGCCAGCCTAACGAATAATCGTCGGTAATTCCGGCTCGTATCAACGCCTGAAAAGTATCCGGAAAACGAAACCGCAAAAAATGTTGCCGCGACTTTGTAATCTGTAATTGTGAAATATTTTCCAACTGCTTTTTTTCTTTTTCTATTAAAAATGTTTTTGTAGATGAATGATAAGAAGGGTGAATCCCAATTTCTGAATATTCTTTTAATTTGTTTACTAATTCTTTAAAAGATTTACTGTGCGGCGAAATGTTTTTGTCGTATTTACCAAAAGGGGCAGTAAGAACAAAATAGATGGGTTTATGCTGTCCGGTTTCCGGTTCAAAATTATCAAACGGGTCAACCACCTCTTTTCCTAAGGCGGTTTTCAAGTAATTATGGGCGTGCGTAAACCGCAGTTGCAGGATGGCTTTGGCAAATGCGGCACATTGGCGCCACCACGGTTTCCCTTTGTATTGAAAAGCAATGTCAATGTCGTGGGTAGAAAACTCCTCATATTGCGGCAGCGCATACTCAAACTGCGGATAGTGCGCTTGAATCTCTTTTGCCAACGCCAGCGCCAGCCGGTGTGCCATCAATTTCCGGTGCCAGCCCAACTGATGCGCCACGCCGTTTTTACACTGAAACCGCCCGTGTTCATCAAGCAAATTATCATCATAATACTCTTCATAACGACTAATTAAAAAAAAGATAATTGCAGGAATGTCTATAGGAAAATTTCCATTTCTTGTAGGAAAAAAGAGCGTGTCATCTTCCCATTTTTCTGTTATAATAGCTTGTTTAACAATAGTATCTTCAAAAAGCAAAGCGGTGGATTCTGCCCAAACCGGCGTTTCCATTTGTTGTTCAGAATATGCCATTTTCGGTTCGGCAGATGCCGAAAATTCATCCATATTTGTGGTAAAAGTTACGGCAGTGTTTAAGATGCGTTCAAAGATCACGCGGAAGGTGTAGGAAATTCGGGGGGTGGTTTTGGGGGTGAAGATTAACATAGTTTTTATGTTATGGTTGGCAAAAATATTCTTTTTGGTTGTTGATTTTGTTTTGTGATGTTTTTTTTTCAGCACAGAGACGCGGAGAGCACAAAGTTCACAGAGACTCTGTGTTCTCTGCGCCCTCTGTGTCTCTGTGCTAAAAAAAACTATTTTCGCCCACAAATCTAAAATCTAATATCTAAACTCTAATATCTAATACCTAATGAAGTCCTCCGGAATCCTTTACGCCATCTTCGCCTACCTCATTTGGGGCACGATGCCGCTTTACTGGTATCTGTTGTCGCACATTACCCCGTATGAAATTGTGGCGCACCGCGTGCTGTGGTCTGCCGTATTGATGCTCATTGTATCGGTTCTGATTTTCAAAACCGATTTTCGTTCTATCTTAAAAAACAGAAAAAAGATGTTGTATTTGCTGTGCACTTCTGTGTTAATTACTGTTAATTGGGCATTGTATATTTGGGCGGTAGAAAAAGGGCACGTGGTGGATGCCTCTCTGGGTTATTACATCAACCCGTTTATGAATGTAATTTTGGGCGTACTTTTTTTGAAGGAGCGGCTTTCCAACATCCAAAAAATTGCGATTGGCTGCGCGTTGTTCGGCGTTACCTACCTCACGTTCAGTTATGGCGCTTTCCCTTTCGTGGCAATTGTTTTGGCAACCACCTTCGCACTCTACGCACTGCTGCGAAAAAAGGCGCAAGTGGAAGCAATGCCCGCGCTAACGGTGGAAACCACTATTGCACTGCCCATTGCGCTCGGCTTTTTAGCAATGACTTTTGTGAACCACACAAACAGTTACCAACTTAACGACATTGCTACGGTGGCACTCATAATGTTAGCGGGACCTATCACCGCCATACCGCTGTTCCTATTTGGAAAAGCCACCGAAACCGTATCTATGACCACGTTAGGGTTTATTCAATACCTGTCGCCCACCTTGCAACTGCTCATTGGCATTTTGTTATTTAAGGAGGCATTTACAAACGCGCACATTGTTTGCTTCAGTTCCATTTGGGTGGGGCTGGGGCTTTATACGGTGTATTTGGTAAAAGGAGAAAAAACTTAATCAAAAGCACGCAGATTAAAAAAGATTAACCCAGATTATTCAGTATAAAATGTAGTTTTGCACCAATACTTTTTTATTGAAGAAAGTAGAAAATTGAACTATAAACATCTAATATTTACTAATATGACTAAGAGTAAAAAAGTAAACTCCATTGCTGAGTTAATAAACTTAGCTGCCTCAGATAATATGATTCACGCTTTTATTGATTATCAAAGATTATCAAACGATGAATTAGAGAAAATAAAAACAGAGACAGGATTAGAATTACATGTAACAAAAAGAACTATCACAACTGATGAAATTCGGCATGCTGTAAATAAACATTCAAACGATTCATGTCCGCTTCAATATGAAGATATTATGTTAATTGATATTATTACAAGAAATTATGATTTGATTTACGCAGGTGGGGTTTCAAAAAAAACAAAACTGCAAACCATTACATACGAAAAGATTATTGGTGATAAATATTTTGTAGTTGAAGAAATTAGAACGGGAAGAAAAAAACTTGCTTTTAAAACCATGTACAAAAACAAAATAAAAAAGAGATAGCTACTACCTCTTTTTTACGTCGCATACGGATTATGCATAGTCCTTCTCCATACGTCCAAGACGAATATGCGCACTTCGTTTAAACTAAACAGATGCGGCAAAAATAAAAAAAAAAGCAAATATTGTTTTGTCGTTTATTTTTTATTCCTGCAACAACCCCACACTTCGCTTCACAAACTCGCTCAGCTTTTCGCCGGTTAATAGATTTTGAGCCAGTAACGCCAAATCTATCAACTGTTTGGTTAGTGTGGTTTGTTTTTCCGTATCCTCTTCATTCAACAGTTGGTTTGCCAATTCGTGGTTGCCGTTTACTACCAAATTAAAATGCTCGAATGCAGAGTAGAAACTTTTTTGCCCCGACAGTTTTTCCATATCCTGATAGCGACGCATAAATTCGTTTCGGGTAAGCATTATGGGCAAGTCGCTCTCGCTCAATGGCTCAATGGAAACAGTAAACTTCTCTTTTTCAACAGCATTATCAAAAAGTTCTTTCAATTTTTTGGTTTCTTCTTCCGATAATTTTGAAACCTGCACTTCATCTTTTTGAATCAATTTATCCACAATATCGGCGTCCACGCGGGTAAAGCGCGTTTTTTCCATTTTTTGTTCCAACATATTGATAAAGTGCGTATCCAAAAAACCGTCGAAACACAGCACATCGTAGCCACGCTCTTTAGCCGCGTTGATATACACGTGTTGCGCGTCCACATCGGCAGCGTACAAATGGATAAGATTGTCCTCTTTATCTTTTTGCAACGCCTCAATATGCGTTTTATATTCATCGAATGTAAAATATTTATTTTCAATATTTTTTAACAGATAAAATGACTTCGCTCTATCGTAAAATTTTTCATCGGTAACGGCGCCGTATTGGATAAACACTTTAATATCATCCCATTTCTGTTCAAAATCTTCACGATTATTTTTAAACATCTCTTCCAATTTATCGGCAACTTTTTTGGTAATGTGCGTAGAAATCTTCTTCACCGCCGCGTCCGATTGCAAATAAGAGCGCGACACGTTGAGCGGAATATCGGGCGAATCAATTACGCCGTGCAACAGTTGCATAAATTCGGGAATAATCCCTTCCAACTGGTCGGTAATAAACACTTGATTGCAATAAAGTTGTACTTTGTTTTTTTGCAGTTCCAACTGATTTTTAACCTTCGGGAAATAGAGTACGCCCGTGAGGTTGAACGGGTAGTCCACATTCAAATGGATTTGAAACAGCGGCTCTTCAAAACTCATCGGGTAGAGTTCGCGGTAAAATTTCAGGTAGTCATTTTGGGTTAATCCGCTGGGCGTTTGTTTCCACAACGGGTTGGTATTATTGATGATACGGGGGCGTTCCAACTCTACCGATTTTTCTTCGCCTTCGGGTGTTTCCCAATATTTTTCGTTTCCGCAACGAATAGGCACAGGCAAAAACCGGCAGTATTTATTCAGCAAACCCACAATTTTATGTTCATCCAAAAACTGCTCATCTTCTTCGGAGATATGCAGAATAATTTCTGTTCCGCGCTCTGTTTTAGTATGATGTTCCATTTTATATTGTGGAGAACCATCGCACACCCAGCGCACGGCGGGTGCATCTTCTATATAAGATTTGGTAATGATTTCCACCTCTTTAGCCACCATAAACGCCGAGTAGAAGCCCAGCCCAAAATGCCCGATAATGCTGGCGGCATCGGTGCCTTTGTATTTTTCCAAAAACTCTTCCGCACTCGAAAAAGCAATCTGATTAATATATTTTAACACTTCTTCTTCGCTCATCCCAATCCCTTTGTCCATTACGCGAAGGGTTTTGTTTTCATTATTCACAATCACTTCAATAGTAGTGTCGCCCATATCCGTTTGCGCCACGCCCGATTTTACCAAGTGATTTAATTTCTGCGTAGCATCCACCGCATTAGATATCAACTCCCGAAGAAAAATATCGTGGTCGGAGTATAAGAATTTTTTAATGATGGGGAAGATGTTTTCGGTTTTTACGTTAATTTTTCCGGATTTCATATTTAATTATTTAAAGATTTAAAATTTAAAGATTTAAGATGTTCTGTGTTTTTTTGTGTTCTTTGTGTCTTTGTGTTGAATAAAAACAGCACAGAGGCGCAGAGGGCGCAGCGTTTCACAGAGCAGCAGAATTAACAAAAACCGTGCCAATTAACTTTTACAAAAACTACTTAATAGATAAATTAGCTACACTAACTTGTAAAGCGAGATACTCTCACTCCTTTAACATCACCTATTTCAACCCCTCAATCAAATTTAACAATTTAACGGTAAAATCTTTACAACCTGTTTTGTCTTCCAACCCTGCATATTTTCCCAAACAGATGCGCCAACCGGCACAAGAGGCACAGGAGCGGGTTTCATAAAAAAATTCGTTCCACGATTTCCTGGGTGCGCCTTGTGCCCCCTTTGTGTCTCTTGTGGTAAAATAGCGAAAAACCATCGGATCTTCAAAGAATACGGCGCCATAGTTCATAAAGGTGTTTCTATCATAGATATCATACAGATATTGAAACGGTTCGATGCGTGCGTGAGGAATCTTACCACACAAGGCAAAATACATCAAATCAGTAAGTTTCTCCCAATCCGCAGTTTTATCAATTATAATTCCGGAACGGATGCCCAAGGATGATAAAGTTTGAACATCTTCGTAATGCTTCGATTTCCTACAATCAAGAAAAAAAGTGATATTCAACTTTTTAAGTATTGGTAACAACCGAATTAAATCTCTTACTTCGCCTAAGCCCGAAGGATAGAAAACAAGTGGAATTTTCCGCCATTCTTGCACAAAAGGAATAGATGTAATTTCTTGATTTATATGTAATTTAATACAAAATAAATAGTTGTTTTTTTGCGCAGCTTTGGCTATGGTTGTAATATCATTCACGCGGCTGGTTTCTACCACAATGATTCTGCCTTTCAGGCTCACCAACTGTTCAACATCTTGAATGATTAGTATTTGTTCCATCTTTTTATTTGTTCATATTCAGACAAATAAAAAAACGGACTTGTCTTATCCGTTACTGAGGTTGTGAGAAAAACCTGTTACTATGAATAAAAAAAGCCCGCATTGCTACGAGCGTTTACTTTATTCTTACAGCAACTTTAGAAATTTCTCACATTTCAGTAACAAGAATAGTGCAACGCTAATTTAGATGTCTATGCTTGGTAGCGCTAATATTTTACGTCATATTTAATATTTTGTTAAAAAATTTGTTGCGAAAATAGAAAAATTTATAAATGAAAAAATAAACATCAACCCAAATGGTTTGTTTGTGATTTTTCGTTTGATAATAATCGTGGAATAATAATATTTTCGCGCGCATTTTTTTTATGGTAAAAAAGATTTTCGTTTTCCTGTTTTTTTTCTGCGTAATGATGTTGGCGAACTATGCGCAAACACTTGATTCATTGCGCGGAAACCTGCGTGAAGTGGTGGTTACTACAAAATATAACCCCGCTATTCCCATCATTAAAAAAACAATTCAAAACAGAAATAAAAACGGACAATTTGCAAATAATCATTTTTCTTATACCACGTACCAAAAAATGTTTTTTACGGGAGATATGGAAAGCGATAGCGTATTGATGAAAAAAGCAATGCAACTGTCTGATTCTTTATCTGTTGATACGGCTGCTTTTTCAAAAAAAGATTCCAGTTATTTGAAAGCAATAGAATTTTTTGAAAACAATCATTTGTTTTTTATGGAAACGGTTACGAAAAATTATTTTAAAAAACCTGCGAAAAGTTATGAAAAAGTGATTGCGCACCGCACCGCCGGACTTAAAGATCCACTCGTTTCAATCTATTTGGCAAAGTTGCAAACGGTGAATTTCTATCAGCAAGATATGCTGGAAATTTTAGAACAACCATACGTTAATCCTATTGCAACTAATGCTTTAACTATTTATGATTTTCGTTTGGAAGAAACCGTTTTTCAAGAAAACGACACGCTATACGTCATCTCTTTTCAACCTAAAAAAAATGCCCATTTTAAGTCGCTGCAAGGAAAAATATGGATTACAACTCCTCATTTTGCGTTTACAAAAATTGAAACCAAACCGTTCGACAATGCGCTCGGAATGAAATTTAATTTGCTGCAAGAGTATGAAAAACAGTTGAATGACACTTACTTTTTAACAGATATGGATGTGCGAATTGATTTCTTCAATGTTGCAGTTGCTGCGTATGATTCAGCGAATCAAACCAGAATTTCGCTTTCTCCTGTTATTATTTCCGAAAAGAAGATTATGAATATTGATTATGAGACGCGCATCAGAAACGCAGATATGGGTTTTGCGGATATTGATGAAGATGTGGGTACGGAAGCCGAGCAGCAGAAAATATTGGACACCTACCGCCCTACTGCGCTCACAGATAAAGAACTAAACACACTTGTTTTCATAGATTCGATAGCAGAGCCTTTTAAACTTGACAAAAGATTGGAAGGGCTTAAAATATTGATAACAGGAAAACTACCCGTTTCTTTTGTGAATTTCGACCTTTCGCAAATTCTCTATTTCAACTCTACGGAGGCGGTGCGCTTGGGTTTGGGCGTTTACACCAACGACAGGCTGAACCGAATTGTGAATTTCGGAGGTTTTTTCGGCTACGGCTTTAGAGATAAGAAGTGGAAATGGGGCGGCGAGCTGGGTTTTAACATCATCCGCTCGCGCGATTTTAAGGCTACATTTCAGTATTATTCTACGTTGATTGAAAGCGGGGAAACCGGTTTTTTCAACAGAGATTACACGCTGCTTTCGGGCGAGTTTTACCGCAGTTGGCTCTTTAAGCGTTTTACGCGCAGTAATGCGCTGGGCGTAACGGTGCAAAGCAGAATTACGCGCTGGCTCACCGGCTATGTTTCAACGTTTTACAATACAAATAAAACCATTTTCGATTACAGTTTCCGGAAACCGTTTGAAGATGAAACGCCCACCACCTATTCTTTTAATGATTATTATGTAAAAGCAGGGGCGCGGTTTGCCTTTCGCGAACGTTTTTGGGGCGCCGATAAATACTATTTCTATTCCGTTTCGCCCTTTCCGGTTTTCATTCTTCAATATACAAAGGGATTTAAAGATGTGTTTAACAGCGGTTTCAATTACAATAGAATAGATTTAAAAATGACCTATCGCAAAAACTGGAAGATATTGGGTTTTACCAACGCAACGCTTTTTGCGGGGTTTGTGGACAGGGCGTTGCCTGCGCCGCTGCTGCTCAACCAGCGCGCCGGCTACTATCCCGTTGGCTTAGACGGCGCCGACCAGTTTGGCACGATGCGTGCCGACGAGTTTCTTTCCGATAAGTATGTAACGCTGTTTCTGCGCCATAACTTCGGCAGGATGACGCAAAACCGAAAATTTTCGCCGCGCATTATTGTTTGTCAAGGCATTGGTTTTGGCGGATTAAGAAACCCGAATGCTCATTTTGGCATAGATTTTAAAACAATGGAAAAAGGCTATTTTGAAACCGGAGTAATGATTGGCGACTTGTTGGTTATTAAAGGTTTGCTCTCGTTTGGTGTGGGCGCCTTTGCGCGCTACGGAACATACTATTTGCCAAAACCTCAGCACAAAACCATTGATAATTTTGCGTTTAAGGTTTCGTTTAGGGTGCCGTTTGAGAGATAGTCTGAACTGGGATTTTATAGTACTCCCCAAAATTATGACAACCATTTAAGGTGTATTTTTGCCAATAAAAAGGAGTAAAAAAACATGAACAAAAAACAACGCAGATTTGCACCCAAAAAAATTTAACTTATGGGATAGGTTAAATTGCCGTTTAAGCAACTTTTTGAACTGTATTGTTTAATCTTGATACCAACACAAAGGGTGGCGAATTAGAGTTAACAGCACCTATTCTCTAAATTAGACAAATTAAAATTTATGATATTTATAAATCAATAAACCAATCAATTAAATTATTTATTAACCTACATTGTTTTATCCAAACTATTACTTTGTGTAAACCAACGTGTAAACCAGCTCAAAAACCGCACCGCAAAAAGTCAATATTTTTATAGATGAAAAGCAGTTTGTTAATCATTTCAGAGCCAATTATGACGATAGAAATACAGTATATAAAGACACTATCCACGTAAAAATACGAAGAAACCTATTACAAACTAACATCTTACAAAAAAAATCATCTCATCCCCTCATCATCTCATCATCACATTAAAAAAAGTATATTTTTGTCGCCTCAAAACCAACACTCCTCCTTAGCTCAGTTGGTCAGAGCATCTGACTGTTAATCAGAGGGTCCTAGGTTCAAGTCCTAGAGGGGGAGCCAACAAAAAAGGGACAGGTACTGCCTGTCCCTTTGCACATAAATTATTTTTTATGGATTGGTTACAAGCACTTATTTTGGGAGCTATTCAAGGCTTAACAGAGTTTTTACCCGTGAGCAGTAGCGGACATTTAATTATTGGTAAAGAACTGCTTGGCTTGGAAATTACCGACAATGTTGCCTTTGAAACAGTAGTGCACTGCGCCACGGTATTAAGTACGATTACTATTTTACGAAAAGAGATTGCCACGCTGTTGCTCAAACTCTTCAAACTTCAATGGAACTCCGAAACACAATACATCGGAATGCTTTTGCTCTCTATGATTCCGGTGATGATTGTGGGATTGTTTTTTAAGAAAACCGTAGAAAATTTCTTCGGCGAAGGACTAAGTTTAGTTGGTATCATGTTGTTAATTACGGCATTATTGCTACTGTTGGCTTCGTTTCGAATTACGAATTACAAATTACGAATTACGAGAGTCTCAAATCTCAAATCTCAAATCTCAAATCAAAAAAACGTTTCTTGGGTTACAGCCTTCCTTATGGGCATCGCTCAAGCCGTTGCTGTTTTGCCAGGGCTTTCGCGTTCGGGTGCTACCATTGCCACCGGATTGTTGGCGGGCGTTAAAAAAGAGGAAGTGGCAAAGTTTTCATTCTTAATGGTGTTGATTCCTATTTTGGGTGAAACAGGATTAGACGCGCTGAAAGGTGGGTTTGCTGTTGCTGCCACCGGAATCCCTGTAAGTTCTTTAATTATCGGTTTTTTTGCCGCCTACATTTGTGGCTGTTTTGCCTGTAAATTTATGATAGAATTGGTGAAACGTACCAACCTGTTGTGGTTTGCTCTTTATTGCAGCATCGCAGGAATTGTTGCTTTAATTTATGCTTTATGTTAAAAAAAATGATACACGATGCGCGGTTTGAACTTCCTGAAATAGAGATTAATATTGAAGGGGATGTGTTGGTATTTGATAAACCCTATCAATGTACATCGTTTGATTTGGTTGAAAAAGTAAAGAAATATATTTGTAAAAAATATCAACAAAAGGTAAAAGTAGGACACGCGGGCACGTTAGATCCTTTGGCTTCCGGAGTAATGATTATTTGCATTGGCGCTTTTACCAAAAAAATTGAACAATATCAAGCACTGGAAAAAGAATATACAGGAACATTTTTATTGGGTGCCACTACACCAAGTTTTGATTTGGAAAGACCTGTGGATACAACATTTTCTATATCACACATTACCAAAGAAAAGATTGAACAAATCGCACACACTTTTATAGGAACACAAGAACAAATTCCACCATGTTTTTCTGCTGTAAAAGTAGATGGAAAACGCGCTTATCTTTTGGCACGCGAAGGAAAAGAACCTGAAATTAAATCCAAAATTATCACTATTTATAAATTTGAAATTTTAAAAATTGTTTTACCTGAAGTTGACTTTAAAGTTGTTTGTTCCAAGGGTACATACATTCGTTCATTGGCACGCGATTTCGGAAAAAAATTGGAAAGCGGCGCACACTTGAAGGCGTTACGCAGAATCCGAATTGGAGAGTTTAAAGTAGAAGATGCTTTGAATGTAAAGGAATTTGGTATAAAAAAGATTTGAAAATAAATAAAAAAGCGGCTCATAAAATTTTGAAGAGCTTCTTTCCTGACTTCGTTGTTTAAAATTTAAAAAAACTACAACTATTTGATAATAAAATTATTGAGTTTTTTCGTACTCTGTTTTGGTATACGTATTGACGAAGTCATGAGGAAAAAAGGTAATGAAAAGTATCAATAATACAGAAATACAGAAATTTTTTGAATGACCCTACTTAATCACTAACCACTAATTACTAATTACTATTTCTTCGTTTGGTTTGCCACCTCATCAATTAATTTCTGAAACGTTTCTTTATCTGTTAAAAATTCATCTTTAATAAGATTAAAATTATCGTCGAACTCAAAAATGTAAGCAATTCCTGTGGGGATGTTCAAATCTACAATTGCTTCATCTGATATATTTTTCAGATATTTGATAATAGCACGCAAACTATTACCGTGTGCAGCAACTAACACTTCTTTATAGATTTTCAGTTTCCGTTTAATGTCGTTTTCCCAAATTGGCACAATACGTTCAACTGTATCAATAAGCGCTTCTGTTCCGGGTTTGGCGCCTGTATCTGTAATTTGTTGATAACGTGTGTCGTGTGAAGGATGTCGTAAGTCTTCTATCGGAATTTCAGGTGGACGAACATGGTAACCTCTTCGCCAAATTAACACCTGCTCTTCCCCATACTGTGCTACCATCTCTTTCTTATTCATGCCTTGTAATTGTCCATAATGTTTTTCGTTTAAACGCCATGATTTTTCTACGGGAATCCACATTAAATCCATCTCTTCCAGCACGTAGTTCAACGTTTTATTGGCACGCGACAATAGAGAGGTATAGGCGTACCTGAAATTAAAACCTGCCTCTTTCAATCGTTTTCCGGCATCAATTGCCTCATTGATACCTCGCTCTGTTAAACCTACATCAGTCCAACCGGTAAACTGA
>Ga0082212_10004134_pt1 | contig 20251 bp, 14 predicted proteins | sample TergutNt197P3_FD_71548 | JGI IMG/M metagenome (GOLD analysis project Ga0082212, IMG submission 71548) | Neocapritermes taracua P3 segment gut microbial communities from Petit-Saut dam, French Guiana - Nt197 P3 | ecosystem: Host-associated > Arthropoda: Insects > Digestive system > Gut ... | reverse complement strand
GGGAGAGTATTTTTTTAACCTGAAAAATATCCCTAAAAATGATGAATTGAGACCGTTAAATGTCAAGTAATGAAAATGATAAATCATTAGAGTATGTTTTGTCGGAAATGCTGGCGAGACCCCCTATATCAAAATTTGAACAATGATAAATATTACAGATTTTAACGACCAATATTTTTATGTTTTTTCCGATTGTTTTATTACTAACGGAATTAAACGGCTTTCGATTTTAGATATTTGCAGAAAAAAGATACATTTCTTGAATGCCGATTATTTTGATCTGTTTGAAATGATGGCTAAAGAAAAAATAAGCAAAATTATTTCGTGTCTTGATACAAATAAAGATGTTGAATATTTTAGTGCGTTTATCCAAAAAATGATAAATCTTGAATTAGGTATGTTTGTAGATGACATCTCTCTTTTCCCTCCAATTGAAATGAGATGGGAATCCCCGTCTTTAATAACAAATGCAATTATTGATATCCGACACATTTGCCATGATTTTGAAATGATATCCAATGAACTAAATAGATGCAGATGCAAGCATATAGAAATTAGAGCGTATAAAATTTTAGCAATCGAAGAAATGCAATTCATTATTTCATCGTTCAAAGAAAAGAGTTTTACGTCCGTCAATTTACTTATGAAATACAATGAAGATAAAGATTATTTAAAGAAAATTATGTCCTTAACCAGAAATAATACGCTCTTTCATTTAACTTTACATGGGGCGCCAAAAGAAAAAGTTGAAAATAATATAATGAAGATGATGCATATTATTCCCGAATATATTAGTTCCTGTGATTTCTGTGGAAATATTTCCGCAAAATCTTTTGCTTTGCTTTCTATTCAGTCTTTTATGGAAAACTATCTCTATAATGGCTGTTTAAATAAAAAAATCGCTATTGATGAAAATGGCGATATAAAGAACTGTCCTTCGATGAAAAGAAGTTTCGGGAATATTTGTAATACTTCAATTTTTGAGATTGCACAAAAGAAAGATTTCCAAACATTGTGGACTGTCAACAAAAGCCAAATCAAAGTCTGTAAGGATTGTGAATACAGATGTATCTGTACAGACTGCAGGGCGTTTATTGAAAATCCTGATGATATTTTTTCTAAACCATTAAAGTGTTCTTACAATCCTTATATTTTAAAATGGTAAAATATTATGAAATTAAATAAAAGTTTGACGGTTGTTTTATTCTTGTTTAATATGGCAAGCATTGTTGCTCAATCTTTTAATTTAGAAGATGTGGACGCTCAATTGAATAAAATATATGATGATGATCAACAAATTCGCCAAAAATATAGAGAGGCCTTGAGAAACAATTTGCCAACACAATTTATCGTATCAGACATGCATGCAATTGATTCAGTGAATCAAAAATATGTTTCCATGTTATTAGACGAATATGAATGGCCGGACAATCTATCTGAAAAAGCAAACAAAGCAATCTTTTACGTAATAGATCATGCAAGCCAACAATTTGCAGAAAAATATTTTTATTTATTAAAGGAAAAGAGCGAACAGGGAATTCTTGAGATGGCGAATGTAGCAACTTTGGAAGATAGGATTTTAATGTATTCATCAAAAATGCAAAAGTACGGAACGCAATCTATTGGTTTGTTATTAACATATACAAACAGTTCAAACGATACAATTAAAAAGGAAAACGTCTTTTATATTTGGCCTATTGAGGATAATGAAAAGGTTGACGAATTAAGAAACGCTGTCGGGTTACCGTCAATGAATCAATATCTACAGGAACTTGAAGATGGTGTAAAAAGCAAAGTGATATGGGATAGAAATATGACAATAGATGATTTGAAAGAAAAATATCCATGGCATTTTTCAAAATAATCCTCACTTTTCGAAAACAAAATAATGAAACAGAAAAAAACAATAGACAAAGAGAGACAATTGCGCCAAATCGCCGAAATGCTCTTACTAAATGGTACATTAGTAGATTGTCCGGGTTTAATCTATGGAAAAACAGGGATTGTCATTTTCTTTTTTCATTATGCGAGATACACTGAAAACAGTTTATTCGAAGACTATGCCTGGGATTTGATTGGAGAGGTTCAGAATCAGATTTATACAAATATTCCGACAAACTATAAGAAGGGCGTTGCCGGGATTGCTATCGGGATTGATTTTTTGATTCGGAATAATTTTATAGAAGCAGATGAAGATATTTTTGAAGATTTTGATGAACGAATGTATCGCGCCGTAATGTACGACCCATGGCAAGATTTTAGTTTTTATGACGGATTAACCGGTTATGGGCAGTATTGGATTTCACGATTACGCTATCCAACAGCATCCATTCAGGCGCGGGAATGTTTACGGCGCATTGTTGGATTGATTGAAGAAAAATTACCGGATATCCCTGAAAAAGAACAAACCGACGTTTTTTGTTTTCTACACGATTTACCAGAAATACCAGGTTTTGATGCAGAGGCAAGGCATGCCTTGCTTCTGCGAGAGCAATGCCGTAGAGAATGGGATTTACAATTGGCGGATATTTGCAAAAGTTTTCCGCGATTGGGAAGTTCTTTCATTGCTAATATCATTCGTATATACCAATACAGACGGCTTTTTAATGATGCTTTACAGAATGAAATAAATGCTTTGCAGCAAATTCTTGATTTGGATACAGTGAAACAGCCGACAAGCATGGGACTTCTTACTGGATATGCCGGCGAAGGAATGATACGGTTGACCGCATATAATCAAGCAAATACATCATGGATGCAACTCTTATAACATTAACCACCAACCATTAATCACTATCAACATGAACTTGTATATTATCATCGGATCCGGAATGGGAGTTGTATATGGTATTGGAACCTATATTCGCGAATTAACTGCTGCTCTTCGCCATAGCCCAATCAATGTATGCGTTGTAAAAATATTATCAGGAAAACCACAAATACAGATTGAAGAGATTGACAATGTTCGCTATTTCCACATTCCCACACCTGTAAGTGAACAGCGTACAATTGATCCAAAAAGGCAAGACGAACTGTATTTTCGAAATGTCACCTATTTGCTTCAATTATTCATTGAAGATAAAAATAACTTGATTTTTCATTTTAATTATATGGAACACAAGCCATTGGCAGATGCGCTTAAAAAAGTTTTCGATTGTAAAATAGTATCTGTTGTTCATTATCTAATGTCTGTAATGTGCCTTTTAGGAAATAGCAGTAAGTTTAGCAGGATTATTACACAAACTGATGAACTGACGAACGATGAGGAATTATCCGTTAAAAAATATTTTCAAAAAGAAAAAGAAATGTTGCTTACGACTGATAAGGTTATTGTATTATCAAATTATACCTTCAATCTGTTACATCAATATTTTCAGATTGAAAAAGGAAAAATGATTGTTATAAACAATGGTCTTGCTGATAGACAACTAACTATGGACAAACAAATGTTACGTCAAAAATACCAGATTCCAGATATTCCTGTCGTTATTTTTGCGGGAAGATTAGACGATATAAAAGGTTTAAAGTATGCGCTACAATCTTTTAGATTACTATTGAACACACTTCCACATTGTCATTTTATCATTGCAGGCGATGGAGCATTTAATATTTACATGAAAGAATGTGAGGATATTTGGATGCATATTACATGGACAGGACGGGTTAACAAAGAGAAATTATATGAACTGTATGCTATTGCCGATATTGGCGTTATGCCGTCTCTGTATGAACCGTTTGGTTATGTAGCCTTAGAAATGATGATGCACGGATTACCCATTGTAGCCACATCAACATCAGGTTTGAATGAAGTAGTGGATGAGACATGCGGATTGAAAATTCCGATTTCTGAACTTCCCGACAAGGTAGAAATAGACACAGAGTTATTGGCAGAAAAAATCGCATATTTGTTAGAACATCCTGAGGAAGCAAAAATAATGGGACAGAACGGACGAAAAAGATATCTTAAAGAGTATTCATCGAAAGTTTTTGGCAACAATATGCTGGAATTTTACAATTCATGCGAATTAAGGGTTGCCCCGAAGCTAAAAAATTAATCCAATAAAAGCCGCCGCCAGTCTTCCACACCAGGGCAACCGCATCAAAATAAATCATGAAAGACATTCAAATTTCATATTGGCCTCATGCCAAAATAGGGACGAAAAATTTAATAAGTCGGTTAATACGCACATTATCATTTGTTTGTAATAATTGCCTTTCAAGCATAAATAGTTTTATAAAACGGACGTTTTATAAAACTATTTTTTTATATTGATTTTTAAAGATATTTTGGTGCTTTTTTTCGTTTTATTTTATAGTTTTGCAAAAAATACTTTAAAAGAACGATTATGACAGTAGGTTATGCCCGTGTATCCACTCATGAGCAATTTTTAGAGAATCAGATTCATCTTCTCAAAGAGTTTGGGTGTGAAAAGATATATACCGATGTAGCCAGTGGCGTCAGAGAAGACCGTACCGGATTGAAAGAGATGACTTCTTATCTTCGTGCCGGAGACATGATTGTGGTTTACAAAATTGACCGTATCTTCCGCTCTTTAAAGAATCTAGTAGACCTGATTGATCATTTCAACCGTCATCAGATTCAATTCAAAAGTATTAGTGAACCTGAATTTGATACCACCAGTTCCAACGGACGATTTCTCCTACAGATATTTGGCGCCGTTGCCGAATTTGAAAGGAGCCTGATTAGCGAACGCACAAGGTTAGGACTTACAAATGCCCGGAAACGAAAAAAACTGCTGGGTAGACCTAAAGGCGCTAAAAATGAAACTGTTGAAAAGTATCATTATGCGCAGCATCTTTATGAAACTAAAAACATGCCCATTGATAAAGCCTGTAAGATGGCAGAAATCAGCAAAACAAGTTTTTACAGAATTGACAAAGACATACATGAACCGATCAATAAGACGGAAAGATAAAAATCCTGATACTCATTTGCAATGCCCAGATTGACATTACTGAAAAACAGTGAAATAGAATTATTCGACTTTCCGCCACATCTTACGGAAGAAGCAAGAAGCCGTTTCTTTGTTTTGCCGGATGATAATGAAGTAAAGTTCAGAAAAACAGAAACACAAATTGGATATATACTGCAGGAAGGATATTTTTTATTCAAAAAGAAGTTTTTTCTTCCGGAACACTATCATATCGAGGATATTGAATATGTAAAAAAGTTGCTCGGAATCAAAAGAGAGATCGACATTGGCAAGCATTACAATAAGATTACTTACAGCATTCACAGAAAAACCATCCTTGATAAAAACGGATACCATTCTTTTTCAGACAGTAAGGATTTATTTGAAAAAGAAGCATCCGAATTAGTAAAGACGTCTTTACGACCCAAGGAAATATTTGATGCCCTGTTGGATTATTTAGAAGAAAAAAGGATAGAAGTGCCACGGTATTACGTATTTGCAGAAGTAATTACGAAATCACTTAATCTTTTTGAAAACAGTCTGATAAGCATTATTGACCGGACGCTGACGGTACAACAGAAAGAATTACTGGATCATTTCATGCAACTGCCGGTGGACAGTCATCAGCCCCTGTCGGCTAAAAATCCGTATCTGATCACCCGGTTAAAGAACGCTGAACAGTCAACAGCGCCGGGAAAGATCAAACAAAGTCTGGAAGATTTTTATCAGATAAAATCCCTGCACGACCAATTATCGGATTTTTTCAAATCGGGTTTGATATCCAATGAATTGATCAATTATTATGCGATCTGGGTATTGAAGGTGGAGCATGTGCAGTTTGATTCCATCGGTGATACGGGAAAGAAACGGTTGTACGCCACCTCGTTTATTTCCTGGCAGTACAAAATACGGCAGGACTGGTTTGTGGATACTTTTCTGCAGGCGGTTCAAAAATACTATAACGACGCCGAAAAGTCAGCGTTTCTGACATTTATGAAGGAAGACATGAAATACAGGAATCAGGAACAGGTGGCGAAAATCAGGAAAATAATTTCACGGTCTCAATCCAAAGACAGGGAGAAACTGGGTAAGATACAGGAAATAGTATTTTCCAAAACAGGAGTCGATTCCGACGAAAAACTGATGCTCATCATGGATATTTTCAATAAAGCCGACGCTGATCCCGATGACGCCATACTGAAAGAATTGGACGAGTTGGAAAATACCGGAATTAAGAATTTGAAAAACAAACTTTTCCATGAAGAATTGGACAAAGGGTACAGAAGACTGTTGAGCAGGGTCTCCGGAATATTGCAGATTCTCGAATTTAATCCGCAAAATTCCAATCCGGAAATCTGTAAAGCCATCGAATATTATCAGAAGAAAAATGCCAAAATCAACGACACAAAAGTTCCTTTGGAGTTTCTGTGTAAGAATGAACAGAAATGGCTATCTGATAATGACGGGGTGTTCAATTACAACCTGTATAAGATATTCCTGTTCAAAGCGGTTTTTGACCACATCAAGGCAGGTACCCTGAACCTTTTATTTTCAGAAAGATACAAATCTGTAGACGATTATCTGATCCATTCAAAACGGTGGAAAGAAAACAAAAAAGAATTGCTCCTGCGTGCCGGACTTGAACGGTTGGATAAAAATCCGCAGGAAATCACAGGACTTTTAAAGGATGTCACCCGCATTCAGTATCAAAAAACCAACGAAAATATTACGGATAATCCATATATCCGGTTTAACAAAAAGGGCATTGCCATAGTAAGAACTCCTAAAAGTTCCGACTTTCAGGAAGGAGTCATACCCGAATGGATCGGAACTGACAGGTACCTGCCTCTTACCAGGATACTGTCAGATGTAAGATACTGCACCGGTTATATTGCATCATTTGCCCATTATAGCATGAAAGGCAGCAAAAGTACGCCCTCCGACGAATCCTTTTATGCAGCGATCATCGCCATGAGATGCAACATCGGTATCCGCAGAATGGGAAAAATATCCGACGGAATGACCGCCGACCAGTTGGAATATATTGTCCGCTGGTTTTGCAGCAGTAAGAATATTGACGAAGCCAACCGGAAAATCACCAGCCTGACGAACAGTCTGCCATTATCCGGCATCTATCTGGAGAAACCGGACAAACTGAATACATCCAGCGACGGACAAAAGTATGATGTAACGGTTCCATCCCTGAATGCATCCTGTTCCCCAAAATATTTCGGCACAGGGAAAGGCGTCTCCATGTACAGTTGCATTGATGAAAAAGACAGATTGCTTTACCATAAGGTCATCAACGCATCCGAAAGAGAATCCAATTACACGCTGGACGGACTTTTTCATCATGATGACACAACAAGCGACACCCATTCCACAGATACTCACGGGTACAGCGAGACCGTTTTCGGTATCTGTTACCTTCTGGATGTCCAGTTCACACCCAGAATCAAGAATTATCAGGAACAATTGCTATACACATTCAAGGATAAAAGCAGAAAAATCTATGAAAATCAGGAATATAAAATACTGCCTGCCAAAAGCGCATATATCAATGAGGAAATCATCACGGAACAGTGGGATCAGATATTACGGCTTCTCTGTACCGTCAAACTTAAAGAAACCCTGCCGTCCAACATTCTCAAACGATTGAGTTCATACTCGAAACAAAACCCTTTATACAAGGCAATTAAAGAGGTTGGACGAGTCTATAAAACCATATTTTTGTTGAAATACTACGATGAAGTCATTCTCCGGCAGAATATCGAAAAACAGTTAAACAGGGTAGAACTGTCTCATCTTTTTGCCAAAACTGTTTTCTTCGGAAATAACCGTGAGTTAAAATACGCTACAAAGGAGGAGCAGGAAATAGCAGTCGGATGCAGAAAATTGATTCAGAACGCAATCATCCTTTGGAATTATCTGTTTATTTCCGAAAAACTGTCCCGAATAACAAATCATGCAGAATTACAAAAACAGATAGAACGGTTGAAAAATTCTTCCATGATGACATGGCAACATGTGAACTTACACGGAAAATATGATTTCGATATAGAAGTTAATACTGCTCCTTTTGATTTGAACGCAGTTAAATCCTTGAATGTAAAATGAATATTAACTGTATTAAACTTTTCGTCCTTATTTTGGCATGAGGCCTTTACACGACGACTGCTTTTGCATTTAGGACAATCCATAACTGTTGCACTTTTTCGCCGCAAAGATAATATATCTATTTTAATTTAACAACACTTTGTGAAAAAAAATGATGTCAGCATTTTTCGCCTTCAATCAATATGCAGCCTGCATGAAACTTGCCAATATTTTAAAGGTCTCATGCAAACCAAAAACAGCAAAAACTCTCTGAACGACTAAATTTAGCTGTGAGGCGATACCGATTAATGGAATATCGGGAGGACTTCTATCGTGCTAACAATTTTCGTATTAAATTGTTAAACATGCGATTGAATATGCCGACACAACTTTTTTTTATCCAATTTAAATCATGACTGAAAGCCTGAGTGAACACCCTTGTTTTTCAATAGGATATTAAAAATTATGTCTTGTTTTGTAAACAAACGCCATTACGGAATAATAAAATGTTAAATTTTGATGCGGTTGCCCTGATCACTTATTAGCGACAATCAGATTGAGGCATTGAGAAAAGAAAAGTGTCTGTTTCGTAAAAAGGTGAAATAAAACGATTAACCCACATTATCATTTGATCCGTTTAAACCATCTGTTCCATCGTTGCTGTCTTGTATTCCTGTTTTTTGATGTTAATACAAACGACGCTTTGCCTGAAATGTATGCTTCCGGTATCAGGCCGGTGTAACGCGAATCCTGTGAATTCATTACTTTATCTCCGGCAACGAAATACCAATTGCTTTGAAAAGTATAATCATACCTGAGTGAATCGTTAATATATATAGATGAATCCTCTATGCGAACCGATGCATGGGTTTCATATACGATTTGTTTTTGGTATAACACCAAGTTTTCTATAGTAAGCGAAATAGTTGTTCCAGCAGCAGGAACATATAAGGGGCCAAAATCACGAATATTCCAATTAAAATGTATCGTATCGAATGGATATGTCCGCATAATGATTGAATCCAATGTGCCACTGTATATTGCAAGTTGTTTTTGCTCAGGTAAATAACCCAACGTATCGGAAACGCCGAAAACGCGGTAATAACTGTCAATGATAGACAAGCTATCGCCTGGAATCCCGATACACCGTTTTACCATTATATTATTGAAGTCCATGCGGATTGTATCCCATGTGTGACGGTAAGGGAAATTATACAACACCACATCGTTTCGCTGTATACGACGAAATCCGGGAACGAGCTTTATATTAGGATCGCTGTCTCTGTTGAATTTTAGGTTAGTGAAGATACGAGCACCATACGTCCATTTATCTGCCATGATAAAGTCACCTGGCATTATTGTCGGCTCCATCGAATCGGAAGGAATCCAATAGAAATCAAACAGAAAAATTCGAATTAATAACGCCAGTAAAAGCGAAATGCCCACATATAACAAATATCGTAGCGTTGATTTCATTACCGCATTGTTAAATCAAAAAATACGCATTACCACCAGATCTGCTCTCCATTATCATATGTAAACGGACGTTCTTCCTTGCCCCGCGTATGGTTGCGAAGCCAATACAAAGTTCCTGAAGGTATTTGAGGGTAACACAACAGAGTGTCGACAGCTATTTGTTGTCCTGCTGAAACCCAGGAATTTTTATCCCAGTAGAAAAGTTCGTAATTATCTCCCTCGCGGATGGTGTTATCATCGTACCTGAACCAGTATCTGATACGGCTGATGTGTTGCGGTTCGTCAAATTCCAGGCCCGACCAAGTATCACTTGTCTCAATGGAAATGAAATAAGTCAATGTATTTCCGTCAAATACACTGTATTTCGTATTATCGGGCGAGTCCTGATAGGATCCATCCGTTCCGATTACTGTTCCCTGCAATTGCGTGTCGCCGGAAAAGAATTGAACTTCGGCCATCATGTTGCATCCTTCGGGAGCAGACAGGTAGCGTGCATATTTGAACGATTGCGGCTGGTTTATATGAATATCAATATACCTCATGGCCGCAGAGGTAATGGTGTGTACGGTAACGGCATCGTTGAAATCAGGTTTATTGGCAAACTGGAATTTTCCCCCGATTACATTTTCTCCATATACGTACCACCACCAGGGAAAACGGAACTTCCGACTTAGCCTCATATCCTGCAGAAGTGCGTTGTCGGCCTCAGCCATAAAGACCGCCCCGTCCTGAAAAAGGATAAACGGGTCAGATACAGGATGGTAATTTCCTTCGCCGGAAAAATAAGTGAGCTGATATAACACATCCGGTTCCAAATAACGAAAGGTAACAAAGCCATTTCTGACTTCATCCCATGTAATGGGTACCCATGTAGTATTATTGAATACGCTTAAAAACAGCACATCGCCGTTTTTGTGTGCTTTGCCTGCCGGTAATGTCACGGGATTTTCATCAAAATAAAAACGCCCCACGTTTTTTAAAAACAATTCATTTAAACTCGCAGGGATATATACATCATTTTTGTGATATTCCATCAAAAAGGATTCCTTCTGCAGTGAAAAACATTTCCGGTAGGGTACCCCGTTTTTGTGAATACATGTCAATTTTTCATCCGGTTCTTCCAGGGCATAATAGAAATCAAATGCAACACATAATCCGCTCGTATCGCGCATATAATTCCACCAGTGCTGCTTGTCGTAATTATCAGGATGTTGCACCATCATATCAATACCGCATGGGATACCCAGCGAACGCATCACATAAACGAACATATCCGTTTGCTCCTGGCATGTGCCGTAACGTAAATCTAGCAATGACAACGCTCCCAGATTGGGTGTACTCCAATCGTTTGCAAACACCCATTCCAACAAGGGTTCCCCGTTTTTGCTGCGCAGGTATTCAAATATGACTCGCCACGCTGCAAGTGGGCTGTTGTGGTCATAATGCGCCGTATCCAATATTGCCCGGTACCGGTTGTGATAGGCTTCTTTCCAATCTTCTATCGGCTCATGGCCAACCCGGTATGGAAGTATTTCTTCGCAAAAAATGTCGAACGGATAATGTTTTCCCCATGGCATTTCTTCCCACAGACGGAACGAAAATTCGATGTTTCGTATCAGATAATCTGCCGTAATAACATGTGCATCGTAAGTAATATCGTAATAATTTCTCAGCGGCCCGTATTTTTTTTGAAAATCATGGTATGTCTGTTGCGTTCGTGTAACACTAAGCGTGTATTGTCTGAAAGTATCTAATATCTTATTGTTTTTACCATGATGGTAACGCATATTCCCGATAAGGAAACATGCCGCCTTATATTTCAGGCTGTCGACTTCATTTTGGCTGTAATATAATAACACTTTTTCCAGTTCAGCGCGGTTGTCGCCGGCAAACTTCAGCGTTTGCTCCACACCGACAGGATAGTGCGAACAGGATACGGAAAATAATGCTGTAACAAGATAAAAAATATACTTTTGCATGTAATCAATATGTTTATTATTTGTATTGTAATGGATAATACATTTTTTGTTAACTACTTACGGTTATTTATTATCAATTATTCATTAATCGTTATGCGCTAATCACCGTTATAACACCCCTATCATCCCTTCCGAAGTAACTGTTTCGGCGCTGATATTGAATTTCGTACTTCGACTGTTATTGTAGAACTGTACTTTGGCGTTGCCGGTTTCATCGGGAGTTACCGACGGATTCCAATATAGTGTGCGGCGGTAGTCGAGTGCAGGCGGTAACTCCGAATAGTTGGGACTGTAAAATTCCTTGACCGGGCTATAGCCATCTAACCAGGTTTTGCGTACTCCCCTATCGCCGTCAACTGAAATCTCTCCGTCAGGAAAAGTTTCAATAAAGACAACGCCACTAAAGTGGTCAAATACGTTGACACAACTTACAGGCATAATGGGAAAATTTTGACAAAAGGCTTCTAAAGTTTCATTTATATAAATAGATTTAATTGCTTGAACTCTGAGATACTTCGGCCAATTAAAAACTTGCCTGCCGTTTGGTTCATAATCAACCACAAAAAGTACTGGCCGGTTTTTATACAACACAAAATCTCCGTCTACAATAGAAAAATCTCTACTTAAATTTAATAGCATCCGAGGTAAATAATCGCCTACATATTTTCCACTGTCAAAAATATCATCCAACTCCGATTGTACATCATAGTAAACAACCGAATTCGACCGGTTTTGATAAATATCCTGTCCTCTGGTTCTTCTTTTGGCCGTTACCGTTACTTCATCCAAACTGTATACTCTTTCATCAATACCTAACCTGGATAGTGAATCCTGATAGACAGCAAGGAATGATTCTAAACCGTATTCGAAGTCGTCAAACATTTTTTCATCAATGACTGTTTCGGCATTTTCTTTCATAATATTTACCTGCAAGTCTGCGTAACTGTATCTTCTTGGTTCAGGACTGAAAAGTCTGTCTATGAGTATCCGGTGGCCTTTTTTCTTACCCTTTTCAGTTGCGGCCAATGTCAAGCCCCACTTTCCGTACAAATGTGTTCTAAAAGCAAATCGACCTTGCTCATCTGTTACAAATTTGTCAAAAGCGGCGCCCTTCTCATCTTCTTCTCCTCTTTTAAGTAGGAACAGGGAAATATCCACATTTGGTTGCGGTATTTGCCGGGACATGGAAACAACCCTCCCATGGGTTTCTATTCCCTGTTCGGGGAAATGCTCCAAAACAAAAGGCTCTATTCCGGCCATCCGGCTCCACGAATAGCGCCGCCAACCCTGTACCATCAGCAGTGCATCAAGAGCCGCACGCCGTGTATTGTCGTCGTCTTCAAAATACCAGGACGGATTGCGGACATAACCTTTGAGTTCAGACATCAATAACAGATCTGTTAAAATTGTATGGTTGCCCTCAATCATATTCGCGCCATCACGTACAGACAGCGAGAATGTTGTATTCACCGGATTCATGCTTCTGTCTGTGATGGAAAACCCCATTTCAATTAATCCAAAAGGCAGGCAAACAGGTTTATCCGTTTTCGTCCTGATATCCAGCAATCTATCCTTATGGGTAATAAAAATCAAACGGTCGCAAAGAATTTCTCCTCTGCCATTGAAAAGCACAATTTGTGAAACGCCAGGCGGCAACCGGGCTTTATCTATTGAAAAAACGATTTCATCGTCTGCAATTCGGACAAAGTGATTGCTTTGAAGTTGACCGCCATGCAAAATAACCACGCCAAGCGTTTCGGAAGGTGTGCTACTGTTTTTTTTCAAAGTGATGCCGATATTATCGGGGTGCGACAGGTTATCTACTTCCATTATTACGCCCCGCGATAAACCTGTGGGTAAATCAAACCGGTATTTTCGTCCTGCATATTCAATCTCAGCAATGTCATTTCGTCTGCCGTCGCCCGGTGTCCGTGTAAATACGCCCCGCCCTTCGTGCAGGGTATCGAATGAAACTAACTCCTGATTGCTTCTATCCTTCACCACACCCGTGACATCTATCGGATTGCCGGTTTCATCCGTGGCTTCGAAAGCTACCCGTGAGGCAATGCCCTGAACCTGATTGCCCCCTTCAGGAAAAAAGCGCACGTTTACCCTGCTTTCCCGTATTGGCCGCTCCCTTTTCATCGGATAATTGCCCGTACCCCACCTACCATAACTCAACATTGCTTTTTCTTCAAAGTTACCTGCTGTTTTGGGGCGGTCGAAAACAGGAAGCAGCCTCGAAAAGATGGCGTCGTCGCCAAAATTCAGCATGTATCTGGTATAGGCGCGTACTTCGTAAAACCCTGAATAAAACGGTAATTGAGTCAGTATAAACTCACCATGGCACTGGCCGTTTTCAATTTTCAAAATCCGTTTATCAATGATTTCGCCACCCGGATTCAATAGTTCGACATACAGAGTTTCACTCAAATTGCTTAATTGATGCTGTGCGGAAGTAACAACATAGGATTTGAACCAGATATGATCGCCTTGATAATAATTTGTATTGTCGAAATGCAGATATACCTTTTCCTGTGGTATGTGGTTTGAAACATTTTGAAGCGCATCAATGTAAGGAATCAACTTGGCTACCTCACTTTCAATATTCAATTCCTGTCCGCTGACGTGAATACAAATAAAGAATGAGATGAAAGCAACCAAATATTTCATGACCTTTGTATTTAAATAAATCTGCATTTCCTGATATTAATCACGAATCATTATCTAAATTTGTTCTTCCAACTTCCATAGCGCCGGATTTGACGGTTTTTGGTATGAATGGGTGAATACTTTCCCATTTCTTAATTGAATGACGCAGGGATAGATTTTATTATTGGTCGGGATATTGAACAGGTTTGCTCTGTCTACAAAAATATTGGTGTGTTCATCAATGCGTATATCTATCTTTTGCTGTAGGATTTTTAATGATGATATCTTTGTCAAAACAAATAAAATTCGCTCATCCTTAATATGGTTTTTCATAAAAGCCTCTGCTTCCTGTATACAGCCATTACATCCTAACCCTGGTAATACAACTATCCATTGGTATTGGCTGTCTATTTCTGTCTGTTCAATTGCTTTATTATAGGTTTCTATTTCTATTTTGATCGAATATTGTTGACAGCCTGCTATCAAAATCATGGATACAAAAAGCCCCCTCCATCTCCAAAATGGGGACTTATCGACAACTATTTTAAACCAATAACCCATCGTTGTTTTCATTTATTTATCTTTTCAACTGAAAATGTTTTCAATATCATATATTGTTCTTCATAATCCATATTTAGGTCAAAGTACTCCATCACCAATCCTTCGGAAGAAACAAAAGAGTTTTTCCATATCCATTTTTCTCCTGTTCCTATTATGGTTTCGCCCATATAATTAAACTGTTCGTCCATTACAATTACGACAATGGGCTTTTCCTCTATAGCAGTTTCAATTGTAGCATCGGGATTACCCTTCAACATAAAACGGTAATAAACCTTGCGATACGGATCATGCAGTATACCCGCATATAAATCCTGTGTTAAAGTATGGGTTAAAATGACTTCTTCAGGTGGTATTCCGTTCCAGTCAATTGAACGGATTGCACCGGCTATATTACTTCCAGCATAGATAGTTTTGTAAGTGTTTTTATCTCGATGTGTGATATGTACATCATGCGACATCGGAAAACTATATATGAATTCACCTGTTGGCGATATTGCCGGATAAGGTTGCATCAACCAATGTCCGGCAATCCAATTGGTGTTTGAGCCATACAATTCTTCAGGATAAGTATGAATAAAATTCACACTGCCGACATTCAGATCAACGCAAGCTGTAAAGTGAAATTTATGAATCAACGAATCGACAATACCAAAAGGCGACATCCCAGTCAAGAATAATTCCCCTTGATGTTCAAATATTGAATTAATTGTATAAAACTGATATTGTGGATAATACATCGACCATGTACGAGCGCTCATATCCGCTAAAGGAATCCTCTGGTTGACATGTCCTGAATTATCTGTCAGAACCAACCCAAACTCCCCTCTATTAAATACATAAATAGAATCCATTCTTTTTATGAAATAACCTCCAGGATTATAAATAGCATCCGGCCCTTCCCTTACGTATTCAACCCTTTTAATAAAATTACCAGTTTCATAATCGTAAAAGTTTATACCGTTCTTATGATGATTTAAAAAAGTAAATATCTCATCACCAGATTCTCCTTTTATCAACTGCATGTAAGGAGGTTTTGGAGCTGTTTCATAATCTAACAAGATTCTTTTTTCGCTAACAACTACCAATTTATAAATAGCGGTTAATTTTCCTCTTTTTTCATTTTCGATTGTCATTATATGGGTACAAGAAAACAGAAAGAAAAACAACCCAATTGAAAAAAATTTATACATAACGAATAAACATAAAAAAAGCCGCTGAAAAATCAAAATGCTACAAAATTTTAAAAAAATTCAGCGGCTTTTTCTTTTTTAATAATTTGAATCTTTAAAACTACAGGCGTTTGAGTCAAAATAATCATGACAAAAATCAGCAATACACCTTCCGGTATTTAAATCAGGATTGTAATTTGTTTCGCACCCAGCATTTGCCTCAGATGCAAATCCAACCAACTTAGTATCCCCTGCCTCTTTATTGGCATTAATGGATACATTCACTAATATAGCAGCCATAAAACAAACTGCAACAAACAAAAATTTAAATAATCTCTTCATAAAATATAATTTTAATTAATTCGGGACAAAATTAATAAATAAAAAACATATATCAATATTTTTTCTGGATTTTTCTATTTTTTCCCTTGATTTTTTGAAAGTATTCTAATCTCAGGTCACTACTCAGGTACTTGTTTCAGCGATTCAGTGAGAAAAAATAATTGTAGCACACAGAATATAAAACATTTACTAATCAGCTAAAAATAAATTTTTCCTGTAATTTTGCAGAGAAGGAGTGCGCGAGACCCTTCTATTATGAAGTTGAGCTTTTAACTATAGCGTTCTTTCATTAGTTCAAAAAAACTAAGCCGTAAGAGAGTTGAGATAATCAAGCCTTGCGGCTGTTTATTAATTATCTCTAAAATCGGTGCAGAGATAATAATATTATTTTGAAAGACAAAGAAATAAACTTATTTTTTGTATTATTTTTCTGTATTGAAAAAACAGGGAAATTAATCACAGACAGAAACAGAGATTGGCTGTATAGCGGTAAGTAATCCGGCGACGATCAACCGTCGTTTTCTGTACAATGATATCATCCTTTGCTCGCTTACCGGACAGCAGAAAAGCACAAGGCAAGCAGTACAGTTGCGTAGTTGATCCCATAAAGTTGGATATGATGAGTGGTCTGTTTGAACAGAAGAGTCTTCGCGGGTACTGTTTGTTAGATCAATATTACCTTAGTCGTTGAGTTTTCCTTTTTTACGAAACAGATACTTTTCTTTGATCTTTGATCCATGCCTTAAACTGGTTTTCGCTAATAAGTTATAGTTAGGCATTGCTTTGAAATATTATTAGAAACTCATTACGCTTATCACTCTTTTTTTCCTCTCTGAATCGCTGCCAAAATTACTTTTTAATTTCGGTATTTCTTCAAAATTTTGTCCATTTCTTCTCTGATTTCACGAATAGCAGTCGATTCGACTTTCACCTCTTTATGAAGTAATTCATAGGCAATTTCCACTGCTTTTTCTGCCTGGTCTGTTTCATCATACAGTTTGGCCAATAAATATTTGGTAAAAAATCGGCTGGGATTCATATACCATGCAGATAGATACGATTGCTCTGCTTCAAAAGGTTTTCCTAATGCTTTATAGCTATCACCCAATGCTGTGAATACAACGATGTTCGGATAATATAAAATTGCCTTATGCAACACAAGAATTGCTTGTTTGTGTTTTCCGGCCATACTTAAAGCCTTTCCATAATTAGTCAGGTAATCGCCATCAGTGTTCAGTACAGACCACGCCATTTCGTAATAAGGCAAACACCCTGTATAATTGTTTATTGTATAGAAGCGATATGCCGTATTCCAATTTTTCCGTGCCGCACGTTCAACATGCAGACATTGATAACCAGCCATAAGGCCAAATGCAATAAAAATCACCAAAATACATCTAACAGGAATATACTTTACGGCTTGTATATGCCATTTTTTTTGTGCTGCAAGCGAAGAAAGACATGCTAAATAAAGCGTAAAGCTCATCTTGATGGGTAAAATTTGAGCTGGATATGAAAAGCAAGCAAAAACAGCTATTCCGATAATCCCTGCTTTGGCAATCCCTGCCAACTCATTAAACGGCTTGGTAACCACACGAAAAGCAATAGTCAAAATGAACAGCAGCAAAACAAGGCCAACCATACCGTTTTCGGCAGTATGCTGTAGAAATTCATTAAATGTATAATTGACGTCTCCTGCCACCATCGCTTCAGGCGAATTAGGCGTGTGTTCAAAATAAGCAGCTTGTCCAGTCATATAAAAAGATTTGAAACGGTCAAATCCTGTGCCGGTGAATGGACGTTCGGCAATCATGGTGCCGGTCACTTTCCAAATCAATAACCTCCCGTTGGCTGAATCGGTTTTTAACAGAAAAAGCCCGAATATGCTTGCTCCTATCATGAAACACATTAACAACAAGATGGAGCAACGCTTGAGCAGAGAATATTTTTTTATCCAATTCATTAATAGATAGCGATTCATCAAAAGCATTGCAGAAGCTATGCCGACAGCCATCCAAGACGCCCGCGACTGCGACGGTATTAAAATCAACAAAATCACCATCAAGGAAATGCCAGCCATCCAGGCAGACAACAGCCAATGTACCGGTTTATATTTACCGGATACACGCCTGCCTATTACATTAATAATATTATTGAACTTTTTATCCGTTACAGGCAACGGACGAATTTTGAACAAGCATATACCCAAAACAGCCGGATAAACACTTGCTAAATAACCAGCAAAAGGGCCAGGATTGAAGAAGCTGCCGGTGATTTGAAATACACTGTGATGAGAAGGGTAGTAGCCCCATAACTGCATATTACCATAAATCGCTTGTGTAATTCCTCCAATTAGCATTGCCATAAGTAATATGCCGTATTTAGAGGGCTCTATCTGACGCAATATTATATAGAAAACGATTAAACCCAAATATTCCAATAATCTGCAGGAAACTGGCATCTGTTGAATAAAACCGTTCAACAGAATATAAATCGCCCATATTGACAACATTACGTCTATTTTACTAAAACAGACACAAATAGATGATTTGATTATTGTCTTCGATAATAATAATACTCCAGCAATCAGTATTATATATAGAAAAAAGAACATTTTTCCGCTCACAACACCCAGCATCAATTCATCCGTATAAACTGAAGGTAACACAATTAACAATATCACAACCAAGGCGATTATCAATTGATCAGGTAATCTTAAAAATAAAGTTTTATTCATCTTATTTGTTTAAAAAAGCAGAAAGGCTGTTAGTATGATTTACTCAAGCTTTCCTCCTTATTCAAATAGTTGAAAATAAGGCGAAAAGTAACTACACAGCAACTTCCTTTCCTTGAAATATTTCGTCAAAGATAGTGTTTTGAAAACCATTGACAATATTTATTCGAAATAATTTTCTTATTTTTTTTAAATTTTACAGAGTGATGTGTCTAAATCATGCTTAAAGAAAGCATAAAAAAACTCCTATTGAATACCTATATGATATTAATGTACGCGCGAGGTTGTCCGGTACAGTTCAACGAAGGTTAAAATCGCAACAAAGTTGCGTTTGAACCCGAATTGTTTTTGAAACTGAAAAATCCTTAATTCTGGCTGTGTCGGAAATGATGGCGAGGTTCCTCTATGATATTCTGGCAACATGTGAACTTACATGGAAAATATGACTTCGATTCGGAGGTCGATGCTGTTCCGTTTGATCTGGCCGCAGTTAAGTCCTTGAATATTGTTTTATAAGGGGTCTCGCCAGCATTTTCCACAAAACCCCCTCTAAGCGATTTTTTCGTCCAACATTTCAAATTTTACCCCCTCTAAGGTTTTTGGTTTACATTTAATGGTCTGAAATCGTTTTGTTTAGGAATATTCTTAATATTGAATGAGTATTCGCCTAAAAAGTTGATGTGTTCCCATCCGAGAGGAGATATATGTTTCAGCAGGTTTTCGTCAAAATCGTTTTCGGACTTTAGATAATCTATTGCCCTTTGCAGATATACAGTATTCCATACACATATTGCGTTAATCAGGATATTCAACGCGCTTGCTCTCTGTAACTGATCTTGCAGTTCACGTTCGTAGAACACTCCGCGTTTTCCGAAAAATATTGCCTTGGCCAGCGCATTCATTGCCTCTCCCTTGTTCAATCCGCGTTGGATACGGCGTCTCAAGGCTTCGTTGGAAATATAATCCAGAATAAAAATCGTTTTTTCTATTCTTCCCATTTCACGCAGCGCTGTTGCCAAAGAATTTTGCCGGGCATACGAACCTAATTTTGACATCAGCAAAGAACCGGAAACTCTCCCTTCACGAACTGAACAGGCTAAACGCAGGACATCGTCGTAATTGTCTCTGATGATATTCGTATTTATTTTCCCCTGCAGGATACCGGCTATGTTTTCATAATCGGTTGTTTTTGAAAGCATATATAACTTTGCATCGTCAATGTCCCGAATTCTTGGTGCAAATCTGAACCCCAGCAAATGACTCAGCGCAAAAACCTGATCTGTATAGCCTGCGGTATCGGTATAATGT
>Ga0082212_10004133_pt1 | contig 20251 bp, 17 predicted proteins | sample TergutNt197P3_FD_71548 | JGI IMG/M metagenome (GOLD analysis project Ga0082212, IMG submission 71548) | Neocapritermes taracua P3 segment gut microbial communities from Petit-Saut dam, French Guiana - Nt197 P3 | ecosystem: Host-associated > Arthropoda: Insects > Digestive system > Gut ... | reverse complement strand
AGGAATTGAAGAGAGGCTCGCTCCTTATGCGGACTTGATCCTGCGCGGCGAGGAAGCGGCGCCGGCAGTGATGGCAGGGCCGCCAGAGTCGCCAGAGTCTCCAGGGCCGGATCAACGCAGTGGCACAACACAGGCAGCTGGTTCTCTTGTGCAGCAGGAAACACAAGCAACACAGGAGTTGCCCGACGCCTCCTATCCGCTCAGGTGGTACGACCGGCCGTCACCGCGCTATGCTTTGCCGGAGGGATACGAGCGCGTGTACGCAGAGCTTGGCTGCGGGCGCGGCAGGTTCATCAACGGGATGGCGGCGGCGGACCCTGGCGCATTGTATATCGGCGCCGAAGGCTGCAAGACCATCCTTATACGGGCGCTTGCCGAAACCCGGGCGGCCGGCCGCCAAAACACCCGCTATATCGACAGCTTTGTCAACGACGCGGCTTCGGCTTTTGCGGAAAGTTCACTTGATGGGATATTCCTCAATTTCTCCGACCCCTGGCCGAAGATCCGCCATGCCGGGCGCAGGCTGACGGCGCCGGCAAAAGCGGAAGCATATTTCAAGGTACTCAAGCCCGGCGGCTTTATCGTGCTCAAGACAGACGGGGAGGACTTTTTCGATTATTCACTTACGGTCTTCATGGTCTCCGGGTTTGATATCGCGTACAAAACCCGCGAGCTTCAGTGCCGGGAGGGGCTGCCCTGCCCTGGTTCTCCGTACGATGACTATGGCGCAAGCTGTTTTCAAGGCGACTACGATATCGATGTCGCCGCGGATGATGCTGTGGACGCAGCCGCGGATGCCGCTGTTACTGCCTTAAATAAAGCTGCGGGCATTACTGCTGTCTATGATAGACCCGGCTCTGCACTATGCCCCGTGGCCGAACGCGGGGCGGGTATGCAGACCGAATACGAGAAGAAGTTCCGCGCCGACGGATTCCCTATCTATTGCCTCATTGCAATCAAGCAGTAAGGCGCAGGAACCGGCAGGCTGTGTGAAAACCCAGCACTCAAACGCCAGCCTGTAGCCAATAAACGGCTTTACTAGATTTACACGGCAAGTTTTGCGTAAAATTTCCACTTGTGCACGATTAAAATGTATATTTATACTATTATTGCAAGATATAGTTAGCGTATCTTCCTTATTATGGTAAAAAAGGCCTGTTTTAGAGCCAAAACGCGCGAAAAATCATACACAACCGCAAAAAATACGCAAAACACAGGGGTACAATCTAATCGTGCTTGCTCCCGGGCAGTTTTCGCACACTCTGCCGTCCCCTTTTGTCTTAAAAAGCTTTGTGATATGATTGGCTCGTAGTTTTCCTTTGGCGCAATAGTTCAAAATGGGGGCATGATTGCAAGACTGCCACCAAAGGGACAAAAAGTATTGCGTTTCTGCAAGAAAAATGAATTGAATAATTGATTTGCAGAAAGAAAGGAATGTGGTGTGAATAATATGAAATTGTCTTTTCGAAACAAGAAAAAAACTATCTATATTGTAATAATAATCGCGGTATGTTTTCTTGTATATAGCCTGATTTGGTATCTGATTGTGGGAAACAAGTACGACGTTTATACCAACGGCATGGAATGGGATACGACAAGAGGAGCCAGATTAGCAGGCAAGCATTTCAGCGCTGCCGGCGACAATTGTGACTATACTGTGAAGTATCCATATTATCTGGAGTACGTCGGGAATCTTGCTGTTGTGGAGAGAGGCACGCAAGATGCATTAATAATATGGCCGGGGATTATTGGGGAAGATGAATATGGTTTGATGCTGGAATATGAAAATGAGATCTATCAAATAATGGTAGATAAGAATATGGCGGCGATCAATTCGCAAGATGATACTATTGTTGCCAATACGGAAGATACGATCCGTTTACTTGTTGATGCCGCGAATGATAAATGGCCGGGGATATTTGAGTGAGGATTTGTGCGGGATATTAGTGAGGATTTGTGCGGGATATTACAAGGACATTGTGGCTAAACAAGGATATACTTTGCTAGTCAGTATACAATTAAACTGCCGGGAAATTGAACCACTTGTCGGCAAGACGCAGGAACCGTTCCTTTCTGTCTTGTAAGACGCAGGAACCGTCCCCTTCTGTCTTGTAAGACGCAGGAACTGTCGTCTTTTCTTACGTTGTGTTCCCCGCATCGAACACAAAAAGAACCGTCCCCGTTGTGTTCCCCGCACCGAACACAAAAAGAACCGTCCCCGTTGTGTTTTAATGTATACTTAAACTGGCGATATAGGAGAAAACTGCGATGAGGAGCCTTGATGGGAACGATGATCCGGACAAAGGGCCTGAAAAAGATCTACCGTGTCGGCAGCGAGAAGGTCGTTGCCCTTGCGGGGATTGACCTTGAGATCGAACAGGGCGAGATTTGCTGTATAGTCGGGCAGAGCGGCAGCGGGAAATCCACGCTGCTGAATATGCTTGCCGGCCTGGAGAAGCCCACCAAGGGGACTATCGCAATCGCGGGGAAGATGGTCACTTCGATGGATGAGGAGCGGCTGGCGCTGTTTCGTCAGGAGAATCTGGGATTTGTCTTCCAGAGCTACAATCTGCTGCCGCAGCTGACGGCGGTCGAGAACGCCGCGCTGCCGCTGATGTTTTCGGGCATGGGCAAGGCGCAGCGGGAAAGAAGGGCTATGGACGAGCTGTCGAAAATAGGGCTTGAGGACCGCGCCGCGCACCGCCCGTCGGAGATGAGCGGCGGGCAGCAGCAGCGTGTCGGGATCGCGCGCGCGTTTGTGCCCAGGCCAAAGGTCATCTTTGCTGACGAGCCTACAGGCAATCTTGACACGCATACGACAGAGCAGGTCATGGAGGCCATGCTCGACCGCGTCGCAAAATACGGCATTACGCTTGTCATGGTGACGCACGAGCCGACACTCGCTGCCTGCGGCGACCGGGTCGTGACGCTCAGTGACGGCAAGGTCATCAGTAACGAGTACCGGAAAAAGCCCGGCGGCGGGGAGGCCGAAAGCGACGATAAGTTCATCAGCAATGAGGCCCGGAAAAAGCCCGGCGGCGGGGAGGCCGAAAGCGACGATAATGATTCGGAGGAAGCGATATGAAAAAACCTGGGCTTTTATTCCCGGCGTGGATGCTTATAGTTGTGCTGCTCTCTTTTGTGTTCATGACAGGCGCGGCCATAAAGCCGGCGGGAGGACTCGAGAATGGCGGGATCACATCGCCGGCGGAAGCACCCGGCGATGAAGCGGCAGGCGGTGCGGCGGAGGCCGATAATGGCGTTCAGGTAAAAGCGGCGACTGATAAGGCCGCGGAGACGTCGCCCCCGCCACCGCCACAGAGCGGCGAAGGGGGCAGCATCCAGATAACAGGCTACAAAGTGATAAAGGGGGATGCCGACCCCTATACCGGCAGGATAAAAAGGGACAATACCATCGCTGTTGTAGTGAATGTCCTGGATGAACGTATCGTATCGGGCACAGTCAAACCGGTTGCGGTACTCAACACCGCTTCGTTCAGCGTGCCGGGCCAGGGGAGCATTACTTACGGAAAGACATCGATGAACAGCTACGGCTGCGCCTACACGATAATATTCAGGGATGTGAAATTCTCCGGGCACGGCAACACATTTGACTTCAATTTATATTATTCAAACCTGTCTTTGGAAATGCAGACCGTTTCACTTACGCTCAATCAATGCGTCGAGTATGTGCCGCCGGAACCCGAGGAGCCGCCGGAGGCGCCGAATGTTACCGTCAAGGGGACGGGGTTTGTGCTGAGGGACGCGAGCTACGGGAGCGGGGTCATCTACGCGGGGAAGGCGTTCACGCTGAGCGCCACGATACTTGCGACGAACGGCTCGGCGGCGGTCGAGAACGTTTCGGTCGCGTTTTCGCCGGCCGAGGAGCTGACGCTGGCGGATGGCTCAAGCATCTCCTATATCGGGACGATTGCGCCGAACACGAGCGTGCCGGTGTCCGTGACCCTTCTGCCGGGCGCGAATATCCAGGAGGGCAGCTATATAATCGCGATCGACGTGAACGGCGTGAACCAGCAGACGGGGGACCCGGTGTCGGCGCAGATGACGGTCTCGGTGCCCGTCCTTCAGCCGGAGCGCTTCGAGATTTTCGAGGCCATGCTGCCGACCGACCTGATGGCGGGCATGGATACCGGCATGGGCTATGGCTCGGTAACGCTTGTGAACATGGGCAGGGGCGCGGTGTCCAACGTGTCCGTTGAGGTGCTCGGCGACGGGCTGTCCACCGAGGAAGGCAAGCAGTACATGGGCAATGTCGGCGGCGGCGAGCAGAAGACGGCCGACTTCAATATCCAGGCTGATATGCCCGGGCAGATCAAGGCGCGCATCGTCGTCTCCTATGAAAACGTCAGGGGTGAGCAGAAGACGCTGGAACGCGCCTTCACGATCGAAGTAATGGAGATGGAAGAGCCGATTTTTGATGACCCCGGTTTTGAGTTTCCCGGGGAGGGCGAAGGCGGGGGCATGCGCTCCGGCTTGCCGACCTGGCTTTGGATCGTGATCATTGCCGGCGTTGCCTGCATCCTTGTCGCCGTCCTGGTGCGGCGGCGCAAAAAACGCCTGGCGGCGAAGGAAGCGGAGCTTGACGAGGTTGATTACGATTTTGAAGATGACGACGATAATGAAGCCGGGGCCGACGATGACTAAAGGCGGCGCAAGGTGAAGCCGAAAGACCTTTTCATTTTCTCCATAGACAACCTCAGGCGGCGCAAGGGCCGGACGATCCTGACTGTTATCGGCGTTGTGGTCGGTGTCTGCGCAATCGTCGTAATGGTCTCGCTGGGGATCGCGGTCAACCGGGCGACCGACGAAATGCTGCAAAACTGGGGCGACCTGACGAAAATCGAAGTCATGCGTTTCGGGGCGCAGAGCGGGACGCCCGACCTTGACGACAAGATGGTCGACATGTTCCGGTCCATGCCAAATGTTGTCGCGGCGACGCCGATGTACCAGAGCTGGGAGTTTTACGGGCAGGTCGTAGCGGGCAAAAGCGACCGTTATGTCAGCGACTGGGCGCAGATCATAGGCATGGCGCCGGACTCGATAGAGCCGATGGGCTACAGGCTCGTGACCGGCGGCTGGGACCTGGAAGCAAACCTCGGGAAGAACAGGATACCTGTGCTGCTCGGCGAACAGATACCGTTCTCGTTCCGGGACTCAAAGAAGAGCTGGATGTCGCCCGACATCATGAAGTACCCCGAGTATGATGAAAATTACACCATGATAACCAACCTGCCGCAATATGATGAGGCCGGGGTGCTGCTCAATCCGGACGACTTCTTTTTTGACGTCATGAAGTCGAAGCTTGTTTACCGGATGAACATCGGCTGGGATGAAACGACGCAGGAGGAGAAAATCAGGGAGTACGAGCTCGTGCCGGTCGGGATGGTCTCGGGGGGCATGAATGATTGGATGGTTTCGAACGGGATCGTTATGAGCATCGATAGTGTGAAGGCACTTGAGGCCGACTACCGCAAGGCGACCGGCGCGGGCAGCGGCGCGAAAGGCGGCGGCATGGTCTACTTTGACAGCGGCTGGGGCGGTGAAGATACGACGACAGTCGAGGGCTACGACTCAGTCTATGTGAAGATCGATAATGTGAACAATGTCGAAAGCGTCGAAACGGATATCAAGCAGATCGGCTATCAGATCTATTCCATGAGCGAGATCCGCAAGCAGATGCAGGGGCAGGTCGCGCAGACCCAGCTCATGCTCGGCGGGCTCGCGGCGGTGTCGCTCTTCGTCGCGGCGCTCAATATCATGAACACCATGACCATGGCGATCACAGAGCGTACGCGCGAGATCGGTGTAATGAAGGTGCTCGGCTGCCGCCTGCGCGATATCCGGAGCATGTTCCTCATCGAGTCCGGCTGCATCGGCTTCCTGGGCGGCGCGGTCGGCTGCGTCGTAAGTATCCTGCTCAGCCTGCTGCTCAACAACCTGACAAAGATCATGCTCTTCCTCGGCATCCAGGGCGACATTGACATCGCGGGGTTCTTCGGCCTCGCCGGCCTTGCCGACCAGATGCCGGACATGAAGCTTTCCATCATCCCGCCATGGCTGATCATCCTCGCGCTCGCTTTCGCGGCCGGGGTCGGCTTCATCTCGGGCCTCTCCCCCGCAAACCGCGCCATGCGGATCTCCTCGCTCGAAGCCATCCGCCACGAGTAGGGCCCAGGCGCAATAAGAATCAATGCCCCCGGGCACAATAAGAACCCCCAGGCGCAATAAGAATCAATGCCCCCGGGCACAATAAGAACCCCCAGGCGCAATAAGAATCAATGCCTCTTTTTATCCCGCGAACCCTACGTTTTGCATGGCTTGAATCGTATTCTATGTTTGGCAAAGCACACGATTTAAAACCCGGCGGTCCAGAAGAGGAGGCACAACTAATGAAAAAGAAGCTAACAGGTATTTTGCTGACACTGGTCATGATAGCAACAATTGTCCCCGCAAGTACAATTACAGCGGCTGCGGCAACTTCGGTCCCATTCCCATCGCTCAGCGAGAATGCGTATTGCGAATTTGTTGCCGCGAAAAGAATTTGCGTGTATAAGGACAGCTCGTGCAAGACGCGTGGCACGTGCAGCCCCGCGCAAGCCTTCAATGCCCTGATCAATACAAACGACACTTGCCGGATTCTGAAAATCACGGGTACGCATATTAAAATACAGTACACTGCCGCGTCGAAGCTGCGTACCGGCTATATCAAGCGCAGCGAGCTGATAGGCGTCAGTGCGCCGGTGGACAAGAAAAAGGCGAGTGACAAGGTAACGACCCATAAGAAAGCCGCAAATTGCAAGCTCGGCTCTGCGGAAAAAGGCTGCGTTGTGTACAAACTGGGGAAAACCGGAAATTACACACAAATAATTTATAAAGCCGCGTCGGGGAAACGCGCCTACCGGCTGGGGTATGTTTTGACAAGTGATTTTAATTCGAAAATCAAGGGTCATGCCCATAATTACGGCGCCTGGAAAGTGACCAAGGCGGCAAAATGCACCACTGCGGGCTCAAAACAGCGTAAGTGTTCCTGCGGCTCGTTGGACAAGAAGACCATCAAGGCAAAAGGGCATTCTTATGGCTCATGGAAAGTGACCAAGGCGGCAAAATGCACCACGGCGGGCTCGAAACAGCGCAAGTGTTCATGCGGGGCGGCAAAAAGCCAGACCATCAAGGCCACCGGGCATTGCTGGGGCGCGTGGAAAATTACAAAAGCTTGTACAAGTTCAAGCCCGGGGACCAAAGTCCATACTTGTTCAAAATGCAGCAAGCAGGAAAGCTGCAGCTACTGCCCGAAACACAGCACAGGCTGCAATTGCCATTCGGGCTGCCACTGACATGACATGCCCGAAACATAGCACAGGCTGCAATTGCCATTCGGGCTGCCACTGACATGACATGCCATTATCCATAACCGCTATGGTTGTGTGCCAGCCTAGCCCCAGTCTTCTGTGTCCAGCTTCTTTTGGAGCTGGCGCAGGGCCTGGCGGCGGCTCTTCCAGTCAGGAAACACCTTCGCCACGACGGCCCAAAACGCCTTTGAGTGGTCGAGGTGTTTCAGGTGCGCGAGCTCATGCACGATAACGTAGTCAACGGCATCGGGCGGCGCCATCATGAGCCGCCACGAAAAACTCAGGCAGCCTTTTGCGTTGCAGCTGCCCCAGCTTCGTTTTGCCGAGCCGATATGGATTTTTGCGGGCTTCACGCCCATGAGCGGCGCGATTTGCCCGATTCTTTCCGTGATTATTTCCCGCGCCCGGCCCTTATAAAAAAGGATGAGCCTGCTCTTGAGGTGCGGCGTATCCAGGCCCGGCGGGAAGTACAGGCAGTCTTCGGGTTCGGTCGGTCGGGCCGCGTCTGTCTGCATGCCTGTGTCTTCGACCGGCTGGGCCGCGTTTGCCTGCATGCCGATGTCTTCAAAGAACGACAGCTGGGCGCCAGCCCGGTCATGTTTTTCCGGCTTTGGTAATTCCCCTTTGTTTGCGGGATCGGGAGCTTGCCTGTATGCTGCTGCTTTATGGTCAGCCGTGATGCGGTACTCGCGCCCGAGGAACAGGACGGCGCCGCCGTAAGTGAGCTCAAACCGCGCGCGCTTCTCGGCCCGCGCCAGCTGGCCCGCGAGGTGCTTATCGATCCAGCCCTGCTTTGATTCAATGAAACGCTCGATATCACGTACCGGCGTCCGCATCGGCGCACGCACTATTACGCGGCCTTCCTTTATATGTATAGCGACAGTCTTCCTGCGCGTCCTAATCAGCTCGTATTCCATTGAGTGATATTATACAGTTTTTCGCTTTGCTTGAACCAGTTTTATCGTTTGATTCGCTTAATCATTTGATTCGCTTAAAAGATCGATCAATTCAGCAACGGCCTTCTTCTGCCTCAATGACAAGACCAGCCAGTCATCGAACATAAGACGCTGCTCTTCGGTAAGTTCGACCAGGTCATTGTCAGCGAAAAACTGGGCAAGCGTTATGCCAAGGCCTCCGCAAATTGACTCCAGAGTCACAATGCCAGGCGCATTGTTCCTGCGAAAAATATTTGCGATAGTTGAATTTGACAAACCGGATTCTTTTGCAAGCCGGTATCCCGTCCATCCCCTTGCAATCATATATTTTTGAATCCGTTCATTTACATCCATTGACCTCACCACTCCTGTACAAATTTTACTGTTCAAACGAATCGCAAAATATCACCCAAAAGTATTGAAAACGCTACCCAAAAGAGATATAGTCTTTTCAATCAAATCAGGAATGAATGGTTTGATTCCGGGCTTATGGGGCATGGTCCCATGTTGCTGCGTTTTATCCGCAGCAAGACAGGTTGTTGGAACTATGAGAGGATGAGAATGAAACAGTACTACGTTTTATCTATGGAAGATCAGTTTTTTGCAGGCAAATTCGATTCGCAGAAATTCCAGACTGCGCTGAATGAATTTGCTCACTTGGGTTGGAGTCTGGTGACCTGCGCCACAGCAGCCGAAAGCGGCTCGTCAAGGCAGGATTTCATCGCTGTCCTGGAGAGGGACATCTAAAACATTCGGAGCCGCCGCCGTGCAGGGCGTCAGTGGTGGCCGCCGCCGTGTGAGCCGCCGCTATGGTTTTCGCCGCTGTCGTGCGGCGGATTGCTTGGCGCGGGCGCGGGTGCGGGAGCAGGCGCAGGTGCTGGTGTGTGTTCCTGTTCGTGCCCGGCAGAACCCCCGGAGGTATGTTCCGTCTCGTGCCCGGCTGATCCGGTCTGGCCTGTTGTGCCATGTTCCGCTTCGTGCCCGGTTGACCCGGCTTGCCCTTGCGAGGTATGCTCCTGATCATGGCCAACTTCGTGTTGTGCTCCATGTTCCGCTTCATGCCCGGTCTGGCTCTGCCCCTGGCCGTCATGTTCGGCTTCGTGCCCGACCTGGCTCTGCACTGCGTCATGGTCCCCCAGGCGCCCGTTTTGGTTTTGATGGTGCATCTCCAATTCTTTCCGGATCGATCCGAGTCCGCAGGAACAGTAGTCGCTGATCTTCACAGTCGGGTCAAATTTCTGCAGTTCCTTGAAGGCCAGGTATCTGCCGGGCGTCATGCCATGTTCATGAGCGGTGGCGATGGTCTCCGCGTCCACCCGCAGGCAGTTTAGCTGCAGGCCGTAAGTATCGGCGATAGACTTCGCCTGCTGTTCGATCTGCTCCTCGTTTGCATCCTTTGCGTCCTCTCCGGAAAAGACGATGTCGAGATACCCGTTGTTCGCAAGATACGGCTCAAATGCTTTGCTATGGAACAAGGCAGACAAAGCGGCGTCGCACTTCTTGCCTTGAAGGTCAAGGGATGAGAGCACCTTTTCACCTTCTATATTGTAGTAAGTGGTTGATATTACACGGTTGAACCTGTTCAGGCCGAGTTCCATGCTCGGATTGACATCGATGCTCACCAGCGCGGTTTCTGTGGAATAAAGATTGTAACCGCCGAAAACGCTGATCAGCACCACGGCCAGGCAGGCTGCGGCCGCATACAAAGCGCGGAAGTTGTTTTCCTGCTTGTCCTTGATCGAAACGATATCACCTTCACGCCAATCCTGTTTGGCGCGGACGGTAACAAACTCACCGCCCGTTTTCATTACAACGGCCGAATTCCCCCTTATTTCAATGACCAATGCAGTTTTCATTTATCTCACCTCCTCGGCCATTGGCAAAAAAGCGCTGATGCCCGGAAAATCCCCCGACAGGATCACGGCAACGGCCACAATGTATTTCCTGTGCTTCTCCACCGTCTTCTCGGATATGCCAAAACGTTTGGCAAGCTCCGACTGCGGGAGCCGTTTCCTGTCCATAAGGCTGCTCTTCATTTTGTCATTCCGAATCGTTTCATTGGCGAGACGGATGCATAGCTCGCGTGAGCGTTTCTGTTTCGGGCAGATGCCTGACAGATTGCGAAGCGTAATACCGAAGAACGACAGGGCACTCTCCAGGCGATCTATCTCGTCTGCGAAATTATCCCTTTCCTGCCGTCTGCTGTATTCCTGCATCGAAATCCTTTCTTCGATGCCCGCCCGGTCTTCTTCCGGGTCAAGCGGCGCTGACCGCTCCCGCTCGCGCCTGAATTTCCTGCCCTCGTCTATGAGCCTGTTTTTGATACAGACGGCGGCGAAGGGGAGGAACGCCCCACGGCCTTCCTTGTACTGGCGGGCGCAGTTCATAAAAACGCACATCGCTATACTGAGCCTGTCGTCATAGTCCATTTCAAATACAGGCGTCTTGTATACCTCGCTTTTGATAAAAGGCATGTACTCGGCGATCAGCTTATTCATTTTTTCGTTGTCCTGCCCCGCGTCGGCAAGGCGGTCGGCCAGTTTGTTCATTGGTACCTCTTATATAATAGAAGGATACGATACAGCAAGCGAAATTCATAGGGTCAGACGGGGGGTACGCTTTAGATTTTTTCGGGGAGGCCGTTTCTGTTCACGCGGGTCACGCAGTTCACGTGGTTCACGCGGTTTACGCAGTTCACTCGGGTCACGCAGTTCACGCGGTTTACGCGTTGCGTGCGTCGCGCCGTAAGTGTTGGCATCGGTGGCAGGTCGAAGCCGCTTTACTCAAGACAAAAGGTTAGATTGTCATTTCAGGATTTCAGAACGGCGTGAACAGTGTGAGCCGTGTGAAAGAAAAAGAAATTAATGGAAAATAATGGTTGCAATGCCCTTTCGCCGGTGGTATGCTTGTCATGATGGAGCGGCAACCGCAAACATGGCGGTGCGGAAGCGGCCATAGAGCGGCCCGGAAGCTGTGTCCAGGACGGTGTACAATAGGAAGATAAACAGGAAACGAACGAGGCCATTATGAAAACGAATTATATCAAGGATCTGGTTGTTGGGGACGAAGTCACCGATTTTTTTCTCGCAAAACGGGCGGAAGTAAAGACGGGCGCAAACGGAAAGCAATACTTTGACATCCAGCTCGGGGACAAGACCGGCGAGGTCTCGGGCAAGAAATGGGACGTCGAGGGTGTGGAGGAAGAAACGCTTTCACGCTATAAGGCAGGCGACATCGTCAAAATCAAGGCGCTCGTCACGGAATGGAACGGGACGCCGCAGTTCCGGATCTCAAGGATAAGACCGCTTTCGGGCAACGACGTCGTTGACAGGAACGACTATATCAAGGCCGCGCCCGAAGCGCCGGAGAAGATGTACGCCTACCTGCTAGAAAAGGCAAACTCGATCGGGGACAAGGATTTCAGGGAAGTCGCCGTCACCCTGCTTGAACGCGAAAAGGAACGGCTGCTCTACTACCCCGCCGCCAAGCAAAACCACCACGCGCTGTTTGCCGGTCTGCTATTTCATGTCAAACGCATGCTGATGCTGGCGGAAAAATTCTGCGAAGTCTACGGTTCGCTGTCCCGCGACCTGCTGGTGACGGGCGTGATCATCCACGATATCGAAAAGCTCAACGAGATGGAGGCGGACACCAGCGGGGTCGTAAGCGAATACACATTTGAGGGCCAGATGCTCGGGCACCTCGTGATGGGCGTGCGCACGATCGACAGGCTCGCGGACGAGCTTGGGCTGCCTGCGGAAAAGGCTGTAATGCTTGAGCATATGATGATCTCGCACCATTACGAGCCTGAGTTCGGCAGCCCGAGGAGGCCGATTTTCCCGGAGGCGGAGGCGCTGCACTATCTGGATATGCTCGACTCAAAGCTTTATGATTTCGAGGACAGCCTCGCGCCTGTGACGCCCGGGAAGTTTTCTGATTGGGTCAGGACGCTTGACGGCAGGCGCTTGTACAAAGCGACGACAGATGTCAAGAAGTATGATTGACAAAGGGCCCGGGTCGATGATGATGCCTGGCAGTCAAATAAATAATATATGAAGCGAGATCTATAAACTATGACAGAGCTCACATGCACCGTAGAGCGGGTCGTTTTCCGTAATGACGAGAACGGGTTCGCCGTCGTCGATGTCAGGGCCGGCAAGCAAAAAACGCGGGCCGTCGGGATGATGCCGGATGTCCGCGCCGGGATGACCCTTGTTCTCAAAGGCGGCTTTGAGGTAAACGGGAAGTTCGGCGAGCAGTTTTCGGTAAAGGATTATGAGGTGTCTGTCCCGACGGATGAGGAGAGCATCGAGGATTTTCTCGGTTCCGGCGTCATCAAGGGTATCGGCCCAAAGATGGCGGCTGTCATCGTCGGTAAGTTCGGCGCGCAGACCTTCGAAGTGCTGGACAACAAGCCGGAAAAACTGCTTCAGGTTTCAGGCATCGGGAAAAAGAAGCTCTCTGCCATAATGGCTTCATACACAGAACACCGGGAGGTCACGGATACCGTGATGCACTTTGTCCGGCTCGGCATAGGGCGCGCGGCCGCGATGAAGCTTTATAAAAGCTATGGGGCAGATGCGCCCGGCGTTGTGGACGAGGATCCTTACCGGCTCGTGCGTGAAGTGGACGGCATTGATTTTCGGACAGCCGACCTAATAGCCCAGAAACTGGGCATCAGCGGGAATGATGAGAAGCGCGTCAGCGCGGGTATCCTGTATATACTTTCGCGCGCGGTTCTGGACGGGAACACCTGCCTGCCGGCCGAAGAGGCAATAGATAAGGGCCGCGCCCTGCTCGACGTGATGGGGGAGGAGATCGAGGACGCGGCGTTCAACCTTGAATTCGGAGGGGGCATCCAGCGCGTAAGTATGACGGGCGGCGAAAATTTCTGGTTCCTTTCGTCGATGTACCTTGCGGAAAAATCCGTAGCAAACGACCTTGTCCGCCTGAGCCGCGCGCTTCTGAAACCTGTGCGCGCCGAAACGGGTCGCCTCATCTCGGAGACCGAAGGGCGCAAGGGCATCGTGCTTTCGTCTGAACAGAAAGCCGCTATCGAATCTTCGCTAACAAGCGGGGTCTTCGTAATCACAGGCGGCCCCGGCACGGGCAAGACTACTATTATACAGGCAGTCGCTGACATCCTGACCTCCTGCGAATTTGAGCTTGCGATTGCCGCGCCTACGGGCAGGGCGGCTAAGCGCGTCACGGAGGCGACCGGCTACGAGGCGAAGACGATCCACCGCTTGCTGGAATACAGCGCCGACCCGGAAGAGGAGCGGCTATACTTCGGGCGCGACAGCATGAACCCGCTGGAGGTAGACGCGCTGATTGTGGACGAGGCGTCCATGATCGATGTGCTTTTGATGGAGGCGCTGCTTGACGCGCTGCCGTCGGGCGTCCGCCTCATCATAGTCGGCGACGCGGATCAGTTGCCGCCCGTCGGCGCGGGGAATGTCCTAAGGGATATTCTTTCTTCGGAGCGCATTGGCTTTGCGCGGCTTACGGAAATCTACCGGCAGGCGGCCGAGAGCCTGATCGTCACGAACGCGCACCGGATCGACCGGGGCGAAATGCCCGTGACAAACGCCAAGGACGGCAATTTCTTCCTATATAGAAGGAAGGATGAAGACAGCGCGTGCGCGACCATCAAGGAGCTTTGCGCGACCAGGCTGCCGGCCTATCTGGGCATCAAAGGGGATTCTGTCCTTCTGGATATCCAGGTCGTGACGCCTGTGAAGAACCGCCGCCTCGGCACGATCAGCCTCAACGGGGAGCTGCAGGAAGCGCTCAATCCCCCCGCGCCGGGCAAGCGGGAACTGACGCACGGGCGCAGGGTCTTCCGCGAGGGTGACAAAGTGATGCAGGTAAAAAACGATTATGGCCTTTCCTGGATAGATACCACGTCGCTTGAAAAAGGCGAGGGCGTTTTCAACGGGGACATCGGCTTCATACAGAACATAAACGATGACGAGGGGATCGTCTCTGTGCTTTACGACGGGTCGCGCCTTGTACGCTATGATATCGACGGGCTCGAAAACGTGGAGCTTGCTTACGCGATCACGGTGCACAAGAGCCAGGGCAGTGAATATCCCTGCGTCATAATGCCGATGATGTTTGTGCCGCCGATGCTTGCGACGCGCAACCTTTTGTACACAGCAGTTACGCGCGGCAAAGAGCTCGTGGTCCTTGTAGGCAGCGAGGAGCGCCTGCGCGTCATGGTCGAGAACACGGGGACGGAAAGGCGCCATTCCGCGCTTGCCGGGTTCCTGATGGGCGACGACGGCCCGGACGAAATAGACGGGCTGGAGCTGTGACTGCACGGACGCCCGCCGGAGCTGCGGCTGCTGTGGAGCCTATCGGAGCTGTGACTGCACGGCCGCCCGCCGGAGCTACAGCTGCCCCGTAAAAACACTATGCATCTGCTTGACCTGATATTCCCCCAAAACCTTTACTGCATCTCCTGCGGCAGGCCGCTTCCGGCGCAGACGTCGCAGTCTGTTCAGTCGGCGCAAGCGTCGCATTCGGTGCAGGCGTCGCAGGCAGTACAGGTGGCGAAGACGTCGCAGCCTGTGCATTCGGTGCAAGCGTCGTATTCGGTGCAGACGTTGCAGTCGGTACAGTCGTCGCATTCGTCACAGTCGGCACAGTCGCCGAAGCCCCCGCAGCCGCCGCTGTCGCCGCCCCCGGCAGGCGGCATAGCCCTTTGCGCGGACTGCTCAGGTGAAATGGGGTGGATACAGGGCAGGAGCTGCGCGAAGTGCGGAAGGCCGCTGGCGGACGAAAACCCTATGGACCTTTGCCGCGACTGCGCGGGCGCAGCGGAGCGCTTCTTTGGAAGGGGCTACGCCTGCGCTCTGTACGGGGGCCGCGCCGCCAGGCTTATACGCGAGCTGAAATACCAGGGCAGGGCGTGGTACGCGGAAACGCTTTGTGCCTCGATGGCCGCCCGCTATTTGTCCTTAGCCGATAAAAAGACGGGGGAGCTGCCATGGTACGACTGCCTTGTGGCCGTGCCCGTGTCGGCAGGCAGGAAGGCTGCCCGCGGCTTCGACCAGGCCGTATTGCTTGCAAAAGGGCTTTCGCAAAGGACCGGGATACCTTTGCATACGGGTGCGCTTTCCCGCGTGCGGGAAACAGGCGTAATGAGCAGCCTCACGGAAGAAGAGCGCAGGCAAAACCTGAGGGGTGCATTTGTGGCCAATTGTGATATGATGAAAAAGATAAGGGGAAAGAGAATCCTATTGGTGGACGACGTTTGCACGACGGGGAGCACCGCCGACGCATGTGCCAAGGCTCTGCTCGCAGCAGGTGCGGTTTGTGTTGACTTTATAGTATTTGCGATCGGCGCCGATGTGCGCCGCACGAAGGGCCGCCCGGCTGTGGTTGAAAGTCCAGGCCAGCTGCGGGCAAAAGGACCCACGTAAACCGTTTCCCTTTTGGGGAGCGGCGAGCATGGCGCAGTTTAGAGGTAAGTCCCGACGGCCCCTTCAAGGGCGCTGCGGGCGGATGTGGGGTCAAAGACCAGGTCAGCGGGCGGCCCTTTGTGCGGGAGCAAGGCGGGGAGCGCAGCGGGAAAAAGGAGAGCATGCCGTAGAAAAAGGCGGGGGCACTACGGAAAAAAGCGGGGGCACTACGGAAAATAGCGGGGGCACTACGGAAAAAAGCGGGGACGGCTTATAAAAAAGACAAGAACGCTCCGGGGGGATGCAAGGGGGCGCGGAGAAAAGACAGCTTCTTCACGAAAGCATTACGGTATTATCACGGCAAAGTCATACATTCTTAATGTGGAGTATGGTAGAATTAAAACAAAGTTGTCTTTACGGGGTGACAAGATAACACATTATCAGGAGGACGGAAATATGGTAATCAATATTTCAACCAAAAATTTCAACGCCAGCGACCATTTGCTGAGCATGGTCGAAGGCAAGCTGACAAGGCTGGACAAGTATTTCTCAAACGAGATCGAGACGAGCGTTACGCTTTCGGCGGAGAGGGGCCGCCAGAAAATCGAGGCGACGATCAACGCGGACGGCGCGATTTTCCGCGCGGAGGAGACGACGCAGGACATTTACAGCGGGATCGACCGCATTGTCGACAAGCTTGGCAGCCAGATGAGCAAGTACAAGCGCAAAATCGCGAGCCGTCACAAGGACAACAAATCCATCCGCTTTGACGACATCCCCGATTCACATGATGCCGAAAGTGAGAGCTTTGAGATCGTGCGCCGCAAGACATATGAGCTTTTGCCGATGACGCCGGAGGAGGCGATACTCCAGATGGAGCTGCTGTCCCACAGTTTCTACGTGTTCCTTGATATGGAGCGCGACCAGGCCAGCGTGGTGTACAAGCGCAACGACGGCAAGTACGGCCTGCTCGAAACGACCACATAGGCAGGCCATGGAGGCGTAATGCAGGAGTTTTTCAGCAATCTTGCGTCGCAGATAGGGCCTACCGATTTTATCGACGTCGCAATCATAGCCTTTATCATCTACCAGATACTGCGTTTCATCCGGGAGACGCGCGCCGAGCAGCTGGTCAGGGGCCTTTTGGTTTTGATAATTGTCATGCTTGCGTCGGGCGCCCTGCATCTGTATACGCTGAACTGGGTCTTGAAGAATTTCATGCAGTTCGGGATAATAGCGCTCGTCATAGTTTTCCAGCCGGAGCTGAGGCGCGCGCTGGAATACCTCGGGCGGAGCAGGTTCCTCAAGGGGAAGCTGCAATCCGGCGACAAGGAAAAAGCGAAAACGGCGGCGGCGGCGATCGTCAAGGCTGTCGACTATTTTTCCGCCAACAGCGTCGGCGCGATCATTATCGTCGAACGCGACGTTTTGCTCAGCGATTTTGCCGAGACAGGGGTCATCCTCAACAGCGAGCTTTCGGCGGAGGCCCTGGAAAGCATCTTCTTCGAAGGGGCGCCGCTCCATGACGGCGCGGCGATAGTCTCCGGCGACAAGATACGGGCGGCGGCCTGCGTGCTGCCGCTGACGCGCAGCAAAGACCTGGCGCCGGAGCTGGGGATGCGGCACCGCGCGGGGCTCGGCATTACCGAGGTATCCGACTCGTTCGCCATCATCGTCTCGGAGGAAACCGGCATCATATCAACGGCTCGCGACGGGCGCATGAACAGGTTCCTGGATTTGAAAGCGCTTGAAAAGGCGCTGCTCGACATATACCTGAACGATTCGGAGCCGATACAAAACGGCATTGTCCGGGCGTTTGAGAGAGGGGGCCGGGTTGTTAAAAAGCAATAAGGTCAACCTGCTCATCTCCATCGTCTGCGCCATAGCGCTCTGGGCTTATATTACGACGGTCGTCAACCCGGAGACCGAGCGGACGATCAGCAGCATCCCGGTCGAGCTTGTCAACATCGACGCGCTCAATGACCGCGGCTTCACCGTGGACGAGGGCACGGCCTACCTTGTCGACATCGCCGTGCGGGGCGCCCGCTCGGAAGTCGCCAAGCTTACCGCGTCGGATTTCCGCGCCACGGCCGATATGACAGGGTACAGGAAAGGCGCCAATGCCGTGCCTGTGAACATTACACTACCCAACGAGATCGAGCTTACACAGGTGCGGCCAGAATCGATACCGGTCACTGTGGTGGACCTCATCACCGTGTTCAAGCCTGTGCGGCTCGAGTTCGAGGAATCGTTCCCCAGGGGCCAGGAGCCCGGCTTCATAGAGATAATCCCCGACGAGATGGAAGTCTCGGGGGTGACAGATCTTGTTGACAGCGTCGACTACATACGCGCGCTCGTCAAGACCGGGGAACTGACCGAGGAGATCAGCACATTCCGGGTCGATGTCTACGCGATCGACAAGGACGGGCAGCCTGTATACAATATCAGCCTCTCGCAGCCCTCTGTGGAGATAACGGGCGCGCTCTGCACGACCAAGGTGGTCCCGCTGCGCATCGAGACGATCGGCGAGCCGAGGGAAGACATAGAGATCACGGATATGTACATCCCCAGCTACATCATCGTTCGGGGCGTGAAGGAAGTAATTGAGGGGCTCGAGGAGGTCGAGTGCCGGCCGGTCGACCTTACCGACATAATATTCACCGAGGAGATCCCGGTCGAGCCGATCTCCCTTCCAAGCGGCGTCGAGGTCGCCGATGGGTCAAGGACGCTGGCGGTCAGGGTCGAGGTGCAGGGCATTGCGACCAGGGAATTTGAGTTCACGGCCGATATGATCGAGATCATCAACCTGGAGGAAAACCTTTCCGGGCACGTCAACACAGGCAGGGTCGTCGTGACGGTGCTTGCGCCCCCCGATGTCATAACGGGGGTGATCCGGGAAGACTTAAGGCTCTATGTCGATGCCACTGATTTCCACAGGGCCGTCAGCGCGGTGGAGATGGAAGTGGTTGCGGAGTGCAGCCAGGAAGTGAAAAAGATAATTATTGAGCCACAGAAGGTCCGCGTCACCATCATCCGGGATTGAGAGACGGGCGGAACGAGGCAAAAAGAAAGGGCAGGGCTTACAGGTATAATGGGAAGACTGTTTGGTACAGATGGCGTCAGAGGGATCGCGAACAAGGAACTGACGGGCGAGCTGGCGTATAAGCTCGGCATGGCGGCCGGGTATGTTTTGGGAAGCAGGGTCAAAGGGAAGCGGCCAAGGGTCCTGGTAGGAAAAGACACCAGGCTCTCCGGGGATATGCTCGAGCAGGCTATAGGCGCGGGGCTGCTGTCGATGGGCTGCGACGTGACGCGGGTCGGCGTGCTTCCGACGCCGGGCATCGCCTACCTGACGCGGAAGGAGGAAGCGACCGCGGGCGTTGTAATATCCGCGTCCCACAACCCTTTTGAGTATAACGGGATAAAGCTGTTTGACGGCGACGGGTTCAAGCTGGATGATTCCATCGAAGACGAGATTGCGGAGATCGTCACCAGGCGCGAAGACGTCAGCAGCCATATCACGGGCATCCTTTTGGGGCGGGCGGACGAGCGCGATGATGAGGCACTGCGTGACTATGCCGGGTTTTTGCGGGGCATCGTGAGCGAGGATATCGGCGGGCTGAGCATAGTCGTCGATTGCGCGAACGGCGCGGCCTACAAGGTTGTGCAGCAGGTGTTTGACGGGCTCGGCGTAAGGGCCGTGTTCATGGGCGCCAAGCCGGACGGCACAAATATAAATGAGGGCCGCGGTTCGACGCACCCGGAGGCAATGCAGAAGCGCGTCGTGCGCGAGGGCGCCGATATCGGTCTCGCCTTTGACGGCGATGCGGACCGCCTGATATGCGCGGATGAAAACGGCGACCTTATCGACGGCGACAAGCTGATGTATGTACTGGCGAAGTCGCTCAAAGGGCGGGGCATGCTCGCCGGCGACTTGCTTACGGCAACAGTGATGAGCAATATCGGGTTTGAAGAGGCCCTTGAGCGGGAAGGCATAAGCCTGCAGCGCGCCGATGTCGGCGACCGCTATGTGCTTGAACTTATGCAAAAAACAGGGTCGGTTTTCGGCGGCGAGCAGTCGGGGCATCTGATTTTCCTGGAGGAACACACGACGGGCGACGGCATTTTCGCGGGGCTCCGTTTCCTGGAGGCCATTAAGAGGGGCGGGAAAAAAGCCTCTGAGCTTGCAAAGGATGTGAGGATATACCCGCAGGTGCTGAAAAACGCGAAGGTGAAGAACGAGAATAAATACAGCTATGACAAGGACGAGAAAATCATGGCGGCTATTTCCGACGTCAATGCCGGGATGGAGGGGAAGGGGCGCGTCCTCATCCGGCCTTCCGGCACGGAGCCGCTCGTGCGCGTCATGCTCGAAGGCGGGGATCAGCAAACGCTCGGGCGCATGGCGGACCGCCTTGTCCGGCTGATCGAAGACAGGTTGAGGTAGAAGGCGGCCGGGGAAGAAAGCAGGCGTAGAAAAAGCGGCTGGGGAAGAAAGTAGGCGTAGAAAAAGCGGTCGGGAAGAAAGTAGGCCTAGAAA
>Ga0082212_10004132_pt1 | contig 20252 bp, 25 predicted proteins | sample TergutNt197P3_FD_71548 | JGI IMG/M metagenome (GOLD analysis project Ga0082212, IMG submission 71548) | Neocapritermes taracua P3 segment gut microbial communities from Petit-Saut dam, French Guiana - Nt197 P3 | ecosystem: Host-associated > Arthropoda: Insects > Digestive system > Gut ... | reverse complement strand
GCCGCTCTTTGAGCAGGTTGCCATGCAAATCAAATTCGCCATTGCCGCCGGAACCGTCCGTGTGAACGAAATGATTCCGTCTGTCCGCGATCTTTCCCGGCAACTTGCCATCAATCCGAACACCGTTGTCCGTGCGTACCGGCTGTTGCAAGACGAAGAAATCCTCATTGTTCGGCGAGGAATGGGACTCGTCGTTGCCGACAATTCGCCAGTGGAATGTCAGAAACAGCGGAAAGATTTTTTCAAACAGCGATTCAATACGTTCCTCGAAGAAGCGGCACGCAGCCGAATCGGAAGGGAAGAGTTGGATGAAATTTTGCGACATTCCCCTCCTGTGGAGGGGTGGCATTTTGCGCAGCAAAATGACGGGGTGGTTCCTGACGCATGAAAGACCACCCCGCCGCTGCGCGGCACCCCTCCAAAGGAGGGGAATTATAGTGCGGAGTACCGCACGTCGCCGCCCGGTGGTCGGCGACCCACCGCAAACGGCAATTTACAAAACAAATTACCCACCAATACCATTATGTTTACCCTATTCAAAAAAGAGTTTCGCCAGCACGTCGCCCTTGCGGTGGCAATGGTATTTATGTGCCTGCTGATGCAAGTTGCGTACTACGAACAAGGACAGTGGTTCCAAATCCAAATCTACGACGGTGTCTTTTTCAGTATTGCCCTTTTTCTGACCGCTCTCTATGCAGGAGCGGCAGCAGCACTGGCGTACTCGACCGAACACGCCGACAATACGTTCATCTTCCTGCGCAAACTGCCGATTTCGCATACCATGCTCGCCGGTGGTAAAATCGGTTGGGCTCTCTGCGGAACAGGATTGGTACTGATCGCCAACGCCCTCCTGTGTGCCTTTTGGTGGCTCTTTTTGAAGGATTCGGGTCTTCTGCTGAACTCCTATAGTAGCGACGAAGTCTTCAAAGCCTGTGCTTGGTTTTGTATCATCGGGACAGTGGAAGGATATTATGCTCCATTGGGGCAACTGAACAATTAAACCTTTAACCCTACTATTACTATGACAGACATCGTGATTGACATTTCGCACATTTCCAAAAAGTATGGTCGCAATACCGTACTGGACGACGTAACGTACCAAGTCGAACAAGGCAGCGTGTTTGCTCTGCTCGGCGAAAACGGTGCAGGCAAAACCACTACGATCCGAATGCTGCTCGGACTCTGCGAGCCGGACAGCGGCACTCGTTCCGTACTCGGTTTCGACTGCAAACAGAACGACCTAAAAATCCGGCAGTCCGTCGGATACGTTCCTGAACAGCCGATCCTGTACGATTGGATGACCGCCGCCGAAATCGGCAGATTTTCCGCTTCGTTTTATCCCGACGGATTTACGCAGCGGTACGACGATTGGCTGAAAGTGTACGATCTGCGTCCCGAAGAGAAGATCAAGTCGCTTTCCAAGGGGCAGCGGGCGAAGGTTTCGCTGGCGGTGGCACTGGCACACGATCCGGCACTGCTGATTTTGGACGAACCGACTTCCGGTTTGGATGCAATGGTGCGCCGTGAGTTTTTGGAAAGCATGGTTGATCGTGCCGCCACGGGACGCACCGTATTTTTGTCGTCACACCAGATCGGCGAAGTGGAACGCGTTGCCGACACGGTGGCGATTATGAAAAAGTCGAAAATCCTGCTCGTCGAACCGCTGGAGTCACTCAAGAGTCGCACGCATCTGATTACGATGACGCTCAATAATGAAAACCACCCCGCCCTATCGGGCACCCCTCCACAGGAGGGGAATATCGAGTCGCTGTTCGAGCAGATTGTGGAACAGCGGATCGACGGTCGCGAACTTCGGCTGTTGGGACATGGTCTGCGAGACGATGCGGAGCGGTTGCTGAAAGAGAATACGAATGTAACGCGGCACGAGATTCGCAGTCCGTCGCTGGAAGAGATTTTTGTGTCGTATATGAAATAATCCAAACAGAGCCGCAATCGTGAGATTGCGCAACGCCGCCAACGGCGGCACACAAGGTAGCCGGGGGTGTAGCGCAGCGGAACCCCCGGTCAGAAACCGCATAAAACCACCGCCGCCAACGGTGGCGCACAAACCGCAATGTTGTGGCACCCCGTTGGGGTGCAATTGTTGGGTGGCTATTTGGTTCCGGGGGTTCGCGGAATACCGCTCACCCCCGGCTACCTTGTGGTTGCCCTTACAGGGCAATTGAGAGAACACCAAATACATTTACATTTAACCCCCAAAACTGGGGGGCGTATGCCCCCCGCTCATAAATTATGTTTACCCTATTCAAAAAAGAACTCTGTCAGCACGGTCATCTTGCCGTTGCGGCGGTCGTGGTATGTCTGCTCATCCAAGCCTGGTACTGTTGGATCACCTGGTACTCCGGTTTTCCTTCCTACGAGTTTGGTACCTTTGGCTTCACCGCCTTTGCCGTTACCGTAGTCTATGCGGGTGTGGCGGCGGCAATCGCCTACTCGTGTGAACACGCCAACAAAACGTTTATATTCCTGCGCAAACTGCCCATTTCGCATACCATGCTCGCCGGTGGTAAAATCGGCTGGGCTCTCTGCGGAACAGGTTTGGTACTGATCGCCAACGCCCTCCTGTGTGCCTTTTGGTGGTTCTTTTTGAAGGATGCAGGTCTTCACATGCCGTACACCGATAATAGCAACGAAGTCCTCAACACATGTACTTGGTTTGCCCTCATCATTGCCAAAGCATTCTTTTGGGGTCTCCTTTGGACAACGCTCTGCCGTAGCCAAATGAACGCAATCGCCGCCACTGCTGCTTCAATTATGGGAGTGGCTGGCGGCTTCGTTTACATCTGCTGGCTATTAGAAACCAAGTGTTCCATCATCATTCCGCTCGATGAGGATTCTGCCAAGATATACAACTTGGTCGAGATCGTCTGTGTCGCCTCTCTTGCCCTTTGGCGAGTGTTTCACTGGTTCGATTTTGAAGCAAAGGAATCCCGTGCCGCTCGGCTACTGTCGTATAAAATTGTGCTTTTCCGTTATCCGCAACGGGTGCAGTCTCAGTTCGCCGCACTCGTGCATCATCATTTTCGGCATGCGTCGGCGAGTTACCATTTGGGGATACTCAGTTGTCTCGTTTTCTCACTTGGTTTTCTTTTCATGATGTGTTATTTGACCGACGACCAAGCTCGGAGCGAATACACGGAAAAATGGTGGTGGACTTGTGGTTCGATTGCCAGTATCTTCGGCGTATTCGTCCTTTGGGGAACGATTTTCGGACACGATCTCAAAAACAATTCCTATTTGTTCCTGAGCCGAATGGGTGTTCATGAGGGCAAATTCTGGTGGAGCCGGATAGTACCCGCAATGCTCATTTATACTTCCGTGTTTATCAGCATTGCCGTCAGTTATTACGTCGATGTTGTTGTACGCCAGGACTCTCTCGCTGCGAAACAACGGTTTTGGACAGAATTTGTCCCAGCGACACTCGCCGTTTGGCTTTCTCTGCCGGCACTGGGGACGTTTATGTCCCTTTCGTTTCGCAGTCAGGTCGTTGCATTCGTGCTTACCGGCTGTGCCATGTACGCGCTTGTTTTGTGGATGGTATTTTTCAATGTGGTGTTCGATTGTTCTCCTTTGTGGACGGCGTTGCCGATTTGCGTGGCATTCTTTGTTGCTTCGCGGCTTCGGGCGAGATATTGGTTCAAGGAGACATTCACTTGGCGGAGTCGATTGATTCCGCTGGCTCCGGTCTTTGCCATGATGCTGGCGGTGCTGATGGCGTTGCCGTTTGTGCGAATTTATTCGGTGCCCTACGTTTCGTGGGAGCAGATTGATGCCTATTTTGACCAAGCGGAGTTTGATAAAGACATCATTCGCGCCCCGGAAAAGCGCAAGGCATTGTTGCAACACATTGCCCGGTACGGCACCGTACCGCCGGAGTATGAAAATTGGCTCGAACTGATGAAAGGAAGTGCAACGGGCTGGGAACTCAATGCGTTCAGCGGTTGCGCTGCCGAAGAGTTTTTGCTACTGGGATATATGCAACGCCGCATTCAAATGAACGATATGTATTCGGGTAAGTATTGGCGGGAATTACGGGCAGAGGATCCCAATATGCGCATCAATTCGTCCATGTGGCTGTTTTCGTCTCTGTTTTGGGAGCCGGCGCGTGAAGAGCGAATCAGTCGGCTGCAAATTGTTACCGCTCTCGTGGAGTCAGGAGGGATTCTGGAGAAACGTGCTTTGGCGAATCAGCAATTTTACGAGAAGCACAAGAATAACTCGCTTATTAACAAATTTACGGGCATGATGTATGCACGATCATCGGACGGACAAAGACTGACCATCATGGAGGTGCAAGAGCGAATACAATGTTACCAACAGATGCGACTCGTATTTCAGGCAATCGGCAAATGGTATGCGGAGCATGAGCAGACGCTACCGGAGTCGTTGGACGAGTTAGTGGAAGCGGGTTATTTGAGTGCGTTTCCTGAACATCCCTTTACTAGAGAGCGGATGGGATATTTCCGTGATTCCCCTGTGCCGGACGATGTGGATTCCGGTAATATTTCTTTTGGCAACATACTCGGTACGAGTAAGGAATCTTGGAACATGACACCGGAGCAACAGGTTTATTTCGATGCGGCAAGGAAGGCTGTCATCGAATCTCTCGGTGCTTGCACGTATCTGCGGCTTGGCAAGTATGTGTATGTGATTATAGAGGACAGAGAGCCGCCGACTGTGTCGGCGGAAGAGGAAGAGGAGGAATAACGCTTGCGTTTTCGCCTTAGCGCGAAACGAGTTGATGGGGCTCTCACCAACCGATCATCATATTGGACTCGATCACTTTTTTGGCGTAGTCGAGATCGGAACCAGTCTGTTGCATATACAGACGAATGGCATGCACTTTGTCTCCGGCGGCTTTGGAGATGCAGTCCCTTGCGGCATCGCAAGGGTCGGCAGTGCCGGTAATCCCAAGTGCAGATTTGGAAATGACCCAGGCATCACGGGGACGCTTGGTGACGCGAATCACCTCTTCCGAAGGGTAATAACCGTAAAGGATATTTCTGGCGGCATTCTCATCATTTGCCCAAGCAATAACGATGTGGGCTTGTGTTTCAATTTCAAATAAAGCCATGTAGAGAGAAATAGTTAAATGTCTATACGGTATTAACGGTATTTTAACAATTATGAAAAAAAAAAATAGGGGCAAATACTGTTTAGTTTCAATTTGCCCAAATAGGTTGGTCGCGATGTCAAGGGATCGCCCCTCACGGATTGAGCGACTGCGCCACGTCAGTACGGTATGCCACCACTGCCGGTAGATAACCGACAAGCGATGCCAGCAAGATCAAGCCCGGTATCAAAATCAACTCCGACATCTGAAAATGCCACGGATTCACCACGACCATCACCGCACCGGCAATGATCGGACCAACACCGGCAATCAAACCATGCCCGATGACCATTCCGATCACACCGCCGCCCAGCGACAACAAAATCGATTCGAGCAAAATGATGAGCATCACCGTCCCCCGGCTTGCTCCCAATGCCCGCATAATGGCAATTTCCTGCCGCCGTTCATTCATCGAATTGTAAATGCTGACCATCATCCCGATTGCCGCCACGATGATGACCATAATCGCAAACAGGATTAAGACCGTTTGAATGCGACCGACGATCATTTCAAACAGCCTGTTGATTTCGTAAGTCGGCCACGCCACCTGCACATCCATTTCCTTCACGAGTCGGCTTCCCAGCGACATGGTCAACGGATTGAAGTCTTGCCTGACTAATTCGCCGTCAATACGAACCTCCTTCTGTCCCCGTTCATTTTCCTCGACAATCGGAGCAACATCTTTGTCTTTCGTCAAAACCAGTACGGCGGAAATCCGTTGATCGGCACGCCGCTGATTGAGCGTCTTGTCGATGACTGTTTCCTTTGTATGGTTATGCATCTCGAAAAAACCTACCAGATTGATGAATATCGCCTGATCGTTAGGCGTGCCGGTCGGATCGAGAATTCCCACGACGGTAAATTGATCCGGCTCCGGTATCTCTTTGGAGGGAATATGTTCGGAGAGCGAAGCCTTGAATCGGTCGCCGATTTTTAAGCCGGTTTTTTGAGCGGCGGTGTAACCCAGTACGGCTTCAAAGTCGCTGCCTGCGCTCATGTTGCGACCGGCACGAAATGTGTAGGAATACCTATCGAGATATTTCAGTTCGGAGAGAAATTGGGGGGTGGTCGCAATGACCTGCATACCGCCGAGAATCCGGTCGGCAATGGCAATCGGAATGGCTTTTTCGACTTCGGGTCCCGCTTCGATATCCAAGAAATAGCGGTAAGGAATCGTGTCGCTCAGATGATTGGAATAAAAGACGGCACCGAGAACGATTTCGAGCGGCGACCCTTTGGGGGGACCGACGACGATGTCGTATCCTTGTGCGCTTCGTTTGAATGTTTGATCGAGTACACCGTAGATGACGATGACAGCAACGACGAGGGCAACGCCGAGTCCCATCGAAAACGCCGTAAGCCCAGACGCTAACGAGCGATGTTGAATACTACGCCAAGCAATTTTCCAAAGCGGCATGGACAGAAAACGAATGATCGACCAAGTGTTGTCTCGGCATTATACACGAAGTCCACTGCGTAAACAAGCGATCAGACGGCAGTTTGTAGCAGATGTGCTCCCGCACCACTTGCGTCCGCAGCCGCCTTCGTTGCCTTGCTCGCTCAAAGTGCCACTTGGGGGCAAAGCCCAGCCAACCCAACATGGATATCAGTTGATATACACTTTGGCTTTTTCGCAGGGAGCGTTTTCTGAAAAGGGACGTTTTTTCTCTTGCATGAACGTTCTCCTTCTGTCATAATGGCGTTTTCCCGTAGCGAAAGGAATCGCCATGTCCTCAACGAAACGTCCCGAAGATAACCTCGCCGATATTTGCCAACAACTCGACGAATCCATCGTCAGCGAAGCCACCCATGATGTTGCCGATAGAACAAGTTTTTTATCAGGTTTACTTGCAGTCCGGTAACTGGTCCGCCCAAATGATTGCGGCAACCAAGTCCGTTCAACGAATCGATCTGACAGAAATTGCAGATTGGTTTACCGGTCCCGAAGAAGAACTCGCCCTTCGATGTGATCCGTTTAATCTGTTCTTTCATCCGTTGCCCAGCGGACAGCACGCTCTCGGTATCATCTATCCTGCCCGAAGAAGTTTCTTTGCGCTGTTTCAACCGCCTCAGTCGGTCAATGTTCGGGTACTCATCGTGTCGCCGAAAGCCCTGTTTGAGCACGGCAATCATCCGGTCGCTCTCATTGAAACGCTTCGGCAACGGCAGCAAATTCCGTTTGTCTCCGAACCTCCGAAACACCTTGCATCAATTACACCGGCGGCAACGCCCTTGCCGATCAACACATCATTACTCGAAACACTGGCAACCCGGCTCGGTGCGATGTCCCTTGCCCACCTCACGCAGTCCCTCTTCAATGCGGAATGCACCCTTTTTACGTCCAAGTCGGTTTCTGCCCTGTCGGTACTGTCGGTACTCTTTGACATTCTGCCGATTCATTATCGCCCAGAATTAACTTTTTCGAGCGACTTCTTCTTTTCAGCGAAAAATTCGTTTCGATTATCTGGTTTCAGCAGATTGCAACAACGAACCGTTCGGTTTATGAAACAGTGCGGCGTTCCGGTGATTTCGCTGGAACAGGGGAACAAAGGTTCGTTGGAAACGCTTGACCCCTGGTCTCGATTCGTCTATCAGGTGTTGCAAACCCAAAACTTCGGTTTTTTGGAGCGATACCGCAACATCGAACACCGCTGGGCAATGCTTTCGCCGGTGGAATCGCAACCGATTATTTGGGATAACCTGCATGAAGTCGGTGTTTCGTTGAGCAAAGCGATGCTGGCGGGAACATTACCGGATATACACATTTCGGCAACCGATTATCCGATTCATTCTTTAGAAGAACTGCGCTGCGTGGCAGCAGTTGATCAAATGATTCCAATGTTGACTGTCCCGCAAGCGAATGTTGCAAAACCGATGAACAATCACCGGCTGGCGGATCGCTTTCCGCAATTTCGGGAGGAACTTTCGGAATTGGAGACCTATCTTGTTCGTGCGATGTTCGGAGATGAGTCGGTGCAGTCAAACATAAAACGGCTTTGGTCTTCGCTGGTACTGAAACTGGACGGCGAGTCGAAGGAGATCATTCAGGAGGCGATTGTTGCGACGATTCATACGGTTCTCCTTCCGCCGGACGGTGATGCCGGTCAGCGTATTCTGCGCAATGCACAACTGTTGGAATTGATGGTATTTTTTCTCGGCGTAGACAATCGATAATGAAGGAGGTGTTCCAAAATGGAAACAATACGTAACTATTCAACCGTTTGTATCGGACTGAGATATTAGCAAGACGGCGACGTTTTTGAGGAGCGGCTTCTTACGATTATCCAATGTAAGTCGCCGTAGCGGCGGGAATGATTCGCGGGGCTGGAATCCGTGTACCGCTCAATTTACCGTACTTTGCCGTCAGGTCTCGATAGTTATAACAGAGAAACTCCCAAAGGTCGCTCGGCGGATCCTGTTTGAGCCAATACTGGACAAGTCGATGCACAATTTGGTCATACCGCTTTTTCGACCCGTGAGCAAATCGGCGACCGGCAAACCGGCGGAGATCGCCATTGAAAAGAGGATTGACATGGTAAAGTTCATGAATAATCGTGTCCAATTTTTGCGATAACGGCAATTCAATGAAGCGGGGAACATAAAAATAGAGTATGTACAGACATTCGAGTCCATCAGGGCGGAAATACCGTTGTACCGTCCAGAGACGACCTCGGCTTTCGTAAAAAGGTTCTCCGTTTTTGAAGCGGAGCGGTGTTGCCGAGGCAAAGATGCCGAAAGGTTCGCTGTTTTTCGTTTGCGAAAATCCGACTGCCACGCGGTTCATGTCGATATGCCGCAACTCCGGTATGCGAAAACACATATCGTTGCATACAGTGGCGATTGCTGCCGTATAATCGAAAGAGGGTTGTTTCACCGTTGGGTTGAATGATTAGTATTCGCGATCATGATTATACTCAAAATGACGGATAAAAAACGTGGGCTTGGGCGATATGGGGATATACTGTCCCCCGTCATAAATTGGACTTTTCTGGAATCGCCGTTCCCCGTTTTCCAAAAGGGGTTGGGGCGGACAAAATGACCAATTTATGCCCGGTTACGGTATAGCGTGTCGAATTTTTACGTTAGACTGCATAAGTTACGTGTTTTAGAGAAACAAAAATGGGAAGTTTGCGTAAAACGGGAAACGTTGCATTTTGCCTATTTTAACGAAAATTTGAAAAATTACACACGTCTAAACGGTTACATGAAACACTTTTATACCGTGTAACGCCAATAGATGTCAATTTCTCATTGCGTTCTCCGCGGAAATTTTAACGCAAAGGACGTCAAGGATGCGCAAAGGACGCAGAGGAAAAGGCAATTTGCTGTGCGACGGTTGATTGGCATCATTCCACTTCGATTTTCGGCTTCTGTGCCCGTTTTTTTGCCCGGTCGTTTTTGCCGACGAATTCCAGAATCGCCCGCTTACCAGCATCACCCAAACGAGGCTTCGCCAACTTCAATATCCGAGTGTAACCACCGTTGCGGTCTTCAAAACGAGGAGCAACGATATCAAAAAGGATGGAGACCGCCTCTTTGTTATTGCCGATAAGTTGCATCACCCGGCGGCGTGCTGCCAATGCCGGCGCGATTGCTTTGTTCCAACTCTGCCACGTTTCGCTTCCCCGCCATTTTTTCCATTCCGTCGATTGGCGTGAGGCAGACGTGCCAAATTCTTCCGCCGCCTGGATGTGCTTCTGTGCCTTTTTGGCTATCGTGATGCATTTTTCCAAGAGCGGACGCACTTCCTTCGCTTTGGGAAGCGTCGTAATGATTCGTCCCGGCGTTTTCGGTTTATTGTCATCGCCTTCTGCATCGCGTTCGGTCATCAGAATCGAGATGACCAAGTTTTTCAGCAGTGCCCGTTGGTGATTGGGATTGCGTCCAAGTTTTCGTCCTTTTCGTAAATGTCGCATTTGTAGTTCTCCAAAGTTTTGTTTGTATTTGTTTTCGTTAACCCGCTCTCTCACGTTCGCGGCTCGCTTAACTTATTTTTCAATTCCTTCAATTCGTGTTTTAATTCATCGATTTGTTTTTGTTGTTTGGTAAAATCCCGACCGATATAACACGCAATAACCGTTATCATTGTGACACATCCACCGAGCACCGCCCAGCCGTTCAAGTCATAAATTGATGCAAACATGATATTCTCGCTTGCTAAAACCTCATTTTCGTCTAATTACTCTCGTTTGTGTTTCGCCCGGTTGATGCGCCCTTAGTAGCATCAACCGCTCTCAATCCTGCGCCCTTATACCCTTATTTTCTATAAGGGCGCATCTTTGGGGGATACCATGGCTACTAAGGGGTAACTACACAATCTTACGATAGCGGCTCTGATTTTATTACAACCGCATACCTAGCCGTAGTCCCAACTGCAATAGTTTTTCCTTCACTTCGTTGAGCGAGTTTTCGCCGAAATTGCGGAGTTCCAAGAGCGAATCTTCAGAATGGACGACCAAGTCACGCACTGTCTTGATATTGCTCTCGCGGAAACAATTCATCGAACGCTCCTTGAGTCCCAACTCGGCAACCTCCATCGTCAACTTCGCTTCCAATGCAGGATCAATCACCACACCGCCGCCGCCCCGTGCCTTCGCAAAGACAAGCGATTCCAATCGGTCATACTGTACAAACGGATTCAAATGTTTGCGGAAAATCTTTGCCCCTTCAATCAATGCAATTTCTGGTCCGATGGAACCGTCCGTCCAGATTTGGAGCGTCATTTTATCGTAGTTCGTCTTTTGTCCGACGCGTGTTTCTTCGATATCGTACTGCACCCGCACCACCGGACTGAATGCTGCATCCAACGGAATAACTCCCGCCTCGCCGCCGCGATCATGCGTCATTGCCAACTGTTCCGAAGCCGGTACATAACCGCGACCATTTTCGACAACCATTTCCAACTCGAACGGCACATCGTCGGTAAGCGTAGCGATATGGTGATTTTTGCTGATGATATCGACTGCCGAATCTCCTTGAATGTCTTCGGTTGTAATGGCACCCTTTTTGTTTTTGGAGATACGGAGCACCTTCGGCTTTTCCTCGTGCGAGCGGACTACAATCGACTTGACGTTCAAGACGATTTCGGTCACGTCTTCGAGAACTCCCTGCAACGAGGTGAATTCGTGCAGAGCATTCCTGATTTTGATGCTCGTTACCGCACTCCCTTCGAGACTCGAAAGAAGGACTCGCCGCAGGCTATTTCCGACGGTATGTCCGAAACCACGCTCGAACGGCTCGGCAATGAATTTGCCATACGTTGCCGTCAAAGCATCCCGATCACATGTTAGTTTGCTAGGGAGTTCTAAACCTCGCCACCGAATTCGCATAAAAAACCTCCGATAAAAAATTATTGTTCTAAAACCTCATTTTTACCATCAAAACAGTCCCAACGGGACTAAATGTCTATAACCCCCGGTGTAAACCGGGGGACAGTGACTAAAAAATCTTCTAGCCCCAACGGGGCGTTACAAAACAAAACCGGATTTGAGTTACGCCCCTTCGGGGCTTATCTTGTGTGGGGGTTGTCATCCCCCGGCTTCCGCCGGGGGTTATAGACATTGCGTCCTTACAGGACGCTTCCCCGCTCTCTTACATTCGCGGCTCGTTTATTTTTCTCTTCGCTTCCTCCAATTCGTGTTTCAGTTCATCAATTTGACGTTGTAATCCATCAGTCGTTTTTATCTGTCTGTTGTTGGATTCGCAAGTTATGAATATGATGGTTATCAACAACCCAATACCCAACGTGGCAATCTCATTTCCTGTAGTCAATGCAACGACAAACGTAGCAATTAACGTGGTAACAAAACACAGTACATACAATAAAAGTGTTTCCGATTTAAACATATTACCCACACTCTAACCCTCTCCCAAAGGGAGAGGGGACGATGTTTTTACTTCGAGCACAACTCGACGATCAGTGCCGAATCGACGGGCATCGTTACGTCTTCCGCAGTGGGAAGCCGCATCACAATTCCCTTCGGAATTTCCGCATTGTCCCGATAAAGGAAGTCGGGAACATCCCGCAACCCCTCTTCGATGACTCCTTTGACTGCCTGTTTGCTCTTCGGACGATTGCGGACGGTAATCACATCCCCTAACCGGACAAGGTAACTCGGAATATCGACCCGCCGACCATTGACCTGAATATGCCCGTGAGCAACCCACTGCCGGGACTGCGGTCGGGAAGCACCGAAACCAAGCCGATAGACGATATTGTCCAAGCGGCGTTCGAGGAGTCCCATCAGCACCTTACCGGTATTGCCCTGCATGCGTTCGGCAAGGCTGAAATACTTTCGGAACTGTTTTTCCAACACGCCGTAGTAGTTTTTCACCTTCTGCTTTTCGCGCAGGTGGATACCATAGTCGGTCAGTTTTCCCCGTTTTGCTCCGTGCATACCGGGAGCATTGGAACGCCGTTTGAACGCACACTTTTCGGTGTCGCACCGGCTTCCTTTCAGGTTCAACATAAATCCTTCACGCCGGCACTTCCGGCAAACTGCATCTGTGTTTCTCGCCATAAAATTTTTGTTGCTTTTTGTTTATTTCGTCTTATTTAACTTTCATACCAGCACAAAAGGGTCTGTCTGGATGTACTGTCAGTTGTTGCATTTTTGGATCAATCACCACATCCATTCCTTCCATTGGGATGGCACCGAGCAACACTTCCGATGCGTCGGCAAGCACCAATGCCAAACAGGATGTTATTCGGTTTTGGAAACGAATATCCACAGGACCTACAAGGTTATTCTTACCGCGTGTGTCATCGGCTAATTCAACATCGACCAGATCTTTGACCTTCAAATCAAGTTGTTTCGCTATTTCATCATTGATGGTTAATGTAATCGCTCCAGTGTCGATGAGTGCATTGACGGACAATGTCTTAATCGCCTCATCGGCAATAATACCGTTTTGAGCGGCAACAACATCGAACGAATTCTGCAATGTAATGTCTGCGTAAATCAGTCCCATCTTTTCAAATTTGCTTATCTCATTCACAGAGTTGCAATCGTAAGATTGCAACTCTGGTTGGTTTTTTTTTATTTTGATTTTTTACGAGTATTATTGGCAAGCCGTTTACCATGTTTGGCTTCCAAATAGACTCGTTGCTGTTCCTCGGTCAATCGACCGCCGGGCAAGCCGAGTTTCCGGCGTAACGCAACTGATTCAAGCCGTATTTGCTCGAGGCTGTCGTCCACAATTTGAGTTTGCCGTGTCATGATTGATGCTCCTTTGTCAAGTCAATGCCATTCGTATTGAACGACGTTTTTCCCTGAAGTCCATTGCGTATTCCATGTCGTTTCGTGAACTTCATAGACGATTTTGCCTTCCTCGAACGAAGCCAATGCCTCCGTATAAAAATCGGTTTCAATCCGTTCACCGAGTACATCGTAAATATAATACTTTATTTTTAGGATCGAGTCCATATCCCCTTTCCCTCGGTTATCCCCGCTCCCTTACGTTCGCGGCTCATTCAATTTCCTCTTCAATTCCTCCAATTCGTGTTTCAATTCATCAACCTGACATAGGATTTTATCTATTTTGCCATTCATCGCTAAGACGCGAAAGGCGGTAATTGATGTCTGTACGAAGATCACTAAAATCACTATGCCTAACAAAATACTAGTCTCGCCCATTGACGTTCTCCTCCTTCCTACACTCTCCGTCGCTTTTTCGGTCGGCAACCGTTGTGCGGAATGGGAGTTACGTCCTCAATCGACTTCACCGTCAAGCCTGCCTGCTGCAAAGCGGTGATCGCACTTTCCCGACCACTGCCGGGACCATTGATCTTGACTTCCACTTCCCGCATACCGAATTTCATTGCTTTTTCGGCGGCTTCTTGGGCTGCCATTTGCCCCGCAAACGGCGTACTCTTTCGGCTTCCCTTGAACTTGCAGGTTCCACCGGTCGCCCAACAGAGGGTGTCTCCCTTGTTGTCCGTAATCGTAACGGTCGTGTTGTTGAAGGAAGCCTTCACATGGGCGATTCCTGCCGCAACACTGCGTTTGATCTTTCGTTTTTTCGTTGTTGTTGTTTTTGCCATAAATTTGCATTGCGCCGGAGTACCGGCTAAATACTACCGTAAATCCTTGACCCCCTTTTTTCCGGCGACGGTCTTTTTGGGACCTTTTCTCGTTCGGGCATTGGTACGAGTCCGCTGTCCTCGGACGGGCAAACCCTTCCGGTGACGAATTCCTCGATAGGAACCGATCTCCCGGAGCCGATTGATGTTTGACGTAATCTGCCGACGAAGTTGCCCCTCGACGGTATAGTCGTTGTCGAGCAACGTGGCAAGTCGGGCGACATCGCTTTCGCTCAAATCCCTGGCACGAGTCGTTGCATCCACCCCGGCTTTGCGGCAGAGTTCACGAGCGGTGGCAGGACCCACACCATACAGGTAGGTCAGCGAAATGACGATTTGCCGATTGTTCGGAATATCCACACCTAGAAGACGCGGCATTGAGTTTCTCCCAAAAGTTTTGCGCCGGTTTAACCCTGACGCTGTTTGTGCCGAGGATTAACGCAGATCACGTAGACCCGACCACGTCGCCGGACGACCTTGCAATTTTCGCAAATTCGCCGTACACTTGCTCTGACCTTCATTGCTGTAACCCCCTATTTCTATTGATAACGTACTTAGCGGGAACGCTCCCGCATGCGCTACCCATTCTACCCTATCCAAAATTCCTTGCAAGGGACACCCCGATAGCGTTGAATTGTCAATTCTCTGTGACTTGACAATGTAGAAACGTATCCAAAAATCCTTGGATGTTACCATCGTGAAATTGGTAAAAATTGGTATTGTGCGATTAGCCCCCTTCATGGATACCATCAAACCGGAAGCAACCACGTAGGTTGTTTATTCCCGCCAATGTGTTAGAATCGAAACGTTGTTGCATTAACCCTCATGAGAATTCGCATGTCATTCCGAAATTGCCTTACCGCCGTTCTCTGTTCGTTTGCGCTGTGCTTCGTCGTACAGGCGCAAGAAGAAACAAAGATCAAACTGTCCGAAGCCACTACGTATTCCGAAGTCATCGGCTACATCAATCAAGAAATCATTCGTAGCGGCGGTATGGATCCCTTTAACCGTTCCACTCTTTATATGTCCGCTGGTGATCGGTTACTGGAAATCGCCAAAGATGCCCCAGAGAAACAAATGGAAAAAAGACAAGGTTACAATCTCAAACTCAACGCCCATCAATTCCTGCTTCGTACCGAAGAAGAAGGAATCGAACACCAGAAATTTGAAGACTTTCTCAAAGAACTCGAAGCGAATGAAGATACCGATATCAAGGGCATAGCATGGAGTTATCGCATCAGCCAACTGAGCATGAAAGCGCGAGCAGCGGAACCTTCGCCGGAAAATTATGCCGCATTTATGACCGACATCAAACCCTTTGTTAACAATGCGAACACTTCCATTTCTTTCTTTGCGACCATGGGACGTTCCGTTGCCAAACAGCATGAGGTCCCCCTAGAACAGTTCGTCAAGGATTTGGACGAACTTGTCCAATCGGCGGATGCTCTGTCCGAAGCGGAGAAGGCGAAAAGAAAGATGGTGTTGGAAGGAATGCTGCGTCTTGCGACCGTCGGCACTGATCCGAAACTCTACGGCAAAACGTTGGACGACAAGGATTTCGAGTGGGAAAAACTTCGGGGAAAGTACGTCCTGATTAAGTTCACGGCAACGTGGTGCGGTCCTTGCCAAATGCAGATACCGGGAATGTTGGAAGCCTACGAAAAGTACCACGACAAGGGCTTCGAAATCATTTCGGTCTATATGTGGCAACGTGAAGACGATCCGGTGAAAACGGTCAAGGATTACGTCAAGGAGAAAAAGTTGCCGTGGATCATTCTTTCCGAGGAACACTCGAAGAAGGCGAATCATCCTGAATTCGGCGACTTTTATGGCATTACCGGTGTTCCGACATTTGTGTTGGTGGACAAGGAAGGGAAGATGATGATGCCAATCACTCACGGCGATAATTGGAAAGCCAAACTGGCGGAAGTGTTTAAGTGAAAACTTCACCGCACAGCCAATAGACGCAGATCGAGAGATTGGGGGTCGGAGAGACATCGTTGCGGATTTTCGGCGCATTTATTTTCAGGAGGGAGGTACGTAAAAAATAACGACCAGAATCGCATTGTGAGATTGCCCTCCAAATCATTGACAGAATCGCAGAATCGGGGATAATTCCCGCTATGCAAACGCTCAAAGAAAATTACGATCTCGTCGTCATCGGTTCTGGTTTGGCGGGAATGACCGCCGCCAACATTTTAGGACGCGCCGGACACAAAGTTTTACTTCTCGAACAACACTTCCAACTCGGCGGACTTGCGACTACATTCAAACGTCCCGGCGGGATCATCTTCGATGTGTCGTTGCACGGCTTTCCCGTCGGAATGATTAAAAGTTGCCGCAGGTACTGGAACACCGACATTGCCGACCGCATCGTGCAACTGCCGAAAATCCGATTCGACAATCCGCAGTTCCAAATCGAAACGACGTTCGACCGAGAAGATTTTACCCGGCTACTCATCGAAAAATTTCAAATCCCGCCGGAAAACGTTTCAGGCTTCTTCGACAAGGCACGGAGTATGTCCCACTACGACAATGCCAACCTGACCGCTCGGCAACTTTTCGAGGAGTTCTTTCCGGGCAGAATGGATGTCGTTCGCCTTTTAATGGAGCCTATCACCTATGCCAATGGTTCCACGCTTGATGACCCTGCGTTGACTTACGGCATCGTCTTTTCCAATTTCATGTCGAAAGGGGTCTATACATTCCAAGGCGGCACCGACGTGCTGATCGACATGATGACGGCGGAACTGACAAAGAACGGCATCGACATTGCCAAAAGTGCATCGGTCAACAAAATTATCATCGAAAACAATTCGGTCAACGGTGTCATGATCCAAACAAAAGACGGCGACAAAAACATCCGGTGCAAATCGGTGCTCTCCAACGCCAACTTGAAAGGAACGATTTTCGATATGGTCGGCAAGGAACATTTTGCCAATGACTTCATCGAAGAAGCCCAAAAGGTTCGCCTCAACAATTCGAGCACGCAAGTTTATATCGCATTGAAACCGGGCTTTCTCATTGACGAGAACCGATGCGGCGATCTGCTCTTCACCTCGACCGCTTCGGAATTCAGTTCGGAAAAACTGTTGGACAAGAACATTACGAGTCGGACGTTTTCGTTTTACTATCCGAAGACCCGACCGGGAACGGATCGCTGTTACGTCGTGTCGAGTACCAACGCTCACTATGACGATTGGAGCAATCTCGATGCAGAGGAATACACCAGACGCAAGTCGGCGTTGGTGGAGCAAACGCTCGATCACTTGGACAAGTACATACCGGAAGTTCGGCAGCAGTTGGACTGGACGGAAGCGGCAACGCCGAAAACGTTTGAACGTTACACGAAGCATTGGGGCGGTTCGAGTTTCGGCACGAAGTATGAGGGTTTGGCGGTGAGTCGCGGTTTGCCGCAGCAGATACAGGGACTTTTCCATTCGGGCAGTGTCGGGATTATCATGTCGGGCTGGCTCGGAGCGGTCAACTACGGCGTGATTGCCGCCAACGATATCGATGCGTTTTTGTTGCGGTAGTGTGCGTCTCAGTGATCAATAATCCATGATTATTCGACACGCTGTTGGGCTTGGAGCATTTGCCGTTTGGGGGCAGAATTTCGAACACAAATTTTGCAGAGTTTTTCAATGTAAACCATTTAATATCAAGCATTTATGCACATGTCTGTCGAGTAGGTCCCCATTTCGAGTAATCAAAAACCTGCCTTCTTTTTTCGTAAACCCTACAAGGAGAATCTATGTGCGACGTGCTTTGTTGACCGTCTTGATTGTCATCGCTGTCGGTGTCTATGTGTCGCGGGCGGTACATCTATGATATAATAGTCTGAACGGCTTTTCCACAGGAGCAATCATGGGACTGACTTACGCAGAAATTACGTTGATCAATAGCGTTGATGCCGGTATGGCACGGCGTGGCAAATTAAAGAAGAAGGAAATCCGTCAGGTAAAAGTATCGGCACTCGTTGATTCCGGGGCGTACATGTTGACGTTTGATCGGTCAATCCAAATCCAATTAGGGTTGGATGTTTTTGAAACGCTGGAAGTGGAACTTGCTGACGGCACTCGCCAAAAGTGCGACATCGTCGGAGATGTCCATCTCCACTTCAAAAATCGGCAAACCACTTGCCGTGCACTGGTTCTTCCCGGCGCAACCGAGGTTCTTCTCGGTGCCATTCCGCTCGAAGGACTCGACGTGGTGATTGATCCCAAAACGCAACAACTGGACGTTCATCCGTTAAGACCGTATGTTGCCGGTACGAAGGTAAAATAATTTCGATTGATTGTACTGCCTCGTATTTTCATTTCAGGCAATCCTCAGCATTATTTTGAGTCGTTCTTCGATTTCCGGTGCTTCCTTCAATTCGCAGAGAGGATGCAGATTTTCCAAGATATATTCGATGTCTAACTTTCCCTTTTGCCGTTCCAAAATTCCCTTGATGTCCACCCAATCTTGCCCTCTGTCGGCAAATGCCTTGAACACGATCAGGTCTTCTGCCGAACATGTTCGCAATTTGCAATCCTTGACATATTCGAAAAGTGAAGACCGCTCAACGGCTTGTTGCTCGAACGGAAAACCGCCGAGCGAAAAATCTATTCCGACACCATTCGAAGCGGTCAAGAGTAAAACGCGGTTTCGTAATGCGAACTCCCGCGCCTCTGCAATCCGGGACTTAAACCGTTCAAGAATTGCATCGACATAATTTTCTTCATTGGTAAACATTGTCAGCAACGTCCCATCGACATCTATTGTCGTTCGGTGTTGTCCCCAACGAAAAAGAGCCAACCCACCGATGAACGTGAACTGCCAGTTTTTTTGCTCAAAAAAACATTGGATTTCAAGTGCCGCCTGCCAAAGTTGACTGGGAATAGGACTCATGAATTTTTCACTCCTGTCTGTTCCCGCATTTTGGCAAAAAGACGCTGCTGTTCCACCAAGCCGGATGTCTTGCTTGGTTCGGCATGGGCACAAGCCAGATCGCACATCGGCAACAAGCCTTCTAGTCCCTCATGATAGTCAGGTGCCCGCAACTCTTCCGCCTTGATTCGTTCCAAAATCGGTCCGACTCTCTTCTAGTTTTCGACCCACTGTTTTGCGTCCATCGGCTTTATGTTTTGCTAAACAGGAACCAATTCGTTGTGCTGTCTTTGGTGTCTTTCGGCAACTACGCACGACGAAATATTCGAGTGATCCTCTTGTCCAAACCAGCGGACTTGCGTCCGCCGCTCTTGTGCAAGATTCCCCTTGACACGTTCCGCCTTTTTTCCTATCCGGTTCGAAGACATGGCATCATGTTATGATGTTTCTGTACCATTCACCGTAATTTCCGACAGGGAAAACAACTCCAATGGAGCCAAAGAGACAATTTTCGATATTGCAATAACCGAACACGCTCATTCTTGGTTACCAACCAAGGATTGCTACCTATCTGTCGATAGATTGCATTGTAATAGTTCCACATCAACCCGAACGACCGTCGGCAATCTCGTTGAATCAAGTGATAAAGCGGTACTGAGTTTTCGTAATAGATTTCGCAACGGCGTAATTGATGCTCCATCAGTTTAATAAACTTTGTCTCAATGTTTTCCATTTCTTTAACCAAATTTCGGTGCACATAGAGATCATTCGCGTTTCCTTTTTTTGGTGGTTTTTTTTGAGCATTCCATGCCGCTCCGTCAAGAATGAAACCAAACTCCTTTTCCGATAACCCAAAACGACGCAATTCCGATATAGGTAAATAAATGCGACCATATCGATAGTCTTCCAACATGTCCCGAACGATATTCGTCCATTGAAATGCCACCCCACACGCCTTTGCTGCTTTGACAACTGATTCTGAAAAGAGAGGTTCCGTCGTTCCCCAAATGGCAAGTGACGCCACGCCGACCGAAGTGGCAACTCGATGGCAGTATTCCAGGCTATCATCAAACGTTTCAAAAGGTTTCGCCTCTATGTCGGCTTCGATACCTTCAATCAAATGGAAGAGCGGCTCGCGGGGAATGTTGTACTCATCCACGATCA
>Ga0082212_10004130_pt1 | contig 20261 bp, 17 predicted proteins | sample TergutNt197P3_FD_71548 | JGI IMG/M metagenome (GOLD analysis project Ga0082212, IMG submission 71548) | Neocapritermes taracua P3 segment gut microbial communities from Petit-Saut dam, French Guiana - Nt197 P3 | ecosystem: Host-associated > Arthropoda: Insects > Digestive system > Gut ... | reverse complement strand
AAATGTGGGTCTTGCTATAGGTGCGAAAGCTGGGGTTCACGCCCCGGTGTCTGCATGTGCTTCCAGCAATGAGGCCATCTCGCTAGCGTTAGATCAGTTGCGGCAAAGACGTGCTGACGTCGCTGTCGTTGGCGGAACTGAGTCGACTATCCACCCACTTCCCATTGCCGCGTTTGCCCAGATGCAGGCGTTGAGTAAACGTAATGATGAACCTGAGCGCGCTTCCCGCCCGTGGGATCGCGGTAGGGATGGCTTCGTTATGGCCGAAGGGTCAGCCGTCTTGATCATCGAAACCTTAGAACACGCTCAAGCCAGGGGAGCCAAAATCTACGGTACTTTAGCTGGCTCGGGCATCACTTCCGATTCGCATGACATCGTGCAGCCCGACCCTTCCGGAGAAGGTCAGACGAAAGCCATTATTAAAGCTCTCGCCGACGCCGATCTTGAGGCATCCGCCCTAAATCATGTCAACGCTCACGGCACCTCCACCCCGCAAGGCGACATCACTGAAGCTCATTCAATCCGGAACGGGTTGGGCGCTGCTACAGATGGTGTCGTCGTCACTTCAACCAAGTCAATGACCGGCCATCTGCTTGGCGGCGGTGGCTGTCTGGAAACCATGGCATGTATTCTCGCACTGCGAGATCGCAAGGTGCCGCCCACCATCAATCTTGACGACCCCGAATCCGACTTGCCCATCGACATCGCCACTTGCGTTCGGGAGCTCCCTAGCGGAGATTTAGCTGCGGTAAACAATTCCTTCGGTTTTGGTGGCCACAATGTCTCGGTTATCGTCACCAACGCGAACACCAGCTAACCGGGGGTCTCGACCAACCGGCGCGTTGCACGTAATGGTACTGAAGAACTAATCACCGCAGACCGAGCGGACGCTCGGTCGCCAACTCGATCAATTCTGTCACAAGCTCGGGGTAGGAGATACCCATATGTCCCCAAAGGCTGGGGAACATCGAAATGTAGGTAAAACCAGGCATTGTGTTCAGTTCGTTCACATAGGCTTGGCCGTCTTCGGCGATTAGCAGATCAACTCTGGCAAGACCTTCGACTCCCAACTTTGTGAAACTTCTCGCGGCTAGCTCGCGCAGTCCATCAGAAATATCTTGGGAAAGCTCGGCAGGAATCACAAGTGTCGCCTGCTGTGGAGCGAGATATTTCGTCTGATAATCGTAGAAAGATTCGCTGTCACTGAGAATGATCTCGCCGGGAAGGGTGGTTCTTGCTGGAGCATCGCCGCGCCCAGAAAGCACAGCAATCTCAATCTCGCGTGCGCCCACCAAGCCCTTCTCTACAATCACCTTCGGGTCGTGCGACTGGGCAAGTTCAATAGCGCTAACGAGTTGTTCCAGGTCGGCGACTCGGGAGATTCCCACGCTCGACCCGCCCCGTGCTGGTTTAACAAACACTGGATAGCCAAGCTGCGCAATACCAGCTTCTAACCCCTGTCGATTCGCTAGCCACTCAGTCTTTGAAAAAGCCACCCAATCAACTACAGGCAATCCGACTGCGGTCAGCGAGCGTTTCATCAGATCTTTGTCCATACAGATTGCGCTTGCAGCTACTCCTGCCCCGACGTAACGAATCCCCAGCATCTCGAAAAGACCTTGGATCGTTCCGTCTTCCCCAAACGGGCCGTGCAGCAAGATAAAAGCAACATCGAAGGGTTGCAGTTCGGCGAGTTGGCCAGCATCGATAACGCCCAACACTCCACCAGTATCTGCACGCAGCAAAGCAAGTTCTGGGTATTTCGGGTCGACGCTCGGCAGCGCTGACCCCACAACCTCCCAGGTTTTTATGTCGGCAACAGGGACTTGCAGCCACCGTCCGTCCTTGGCAATACCCACCCCAAACACGTCGAAGCGTGTCGTGTCGATTGCTCGCATGACCCCGCCAGCAGTCAGGCACGATATTTCATGTTCAGGGCTTGTCCCACCGAAGATCAGTGCCACCCGAGTCGGCTGCTTTTGCACCCGTACACCATATCTAAAAATGACCACGGCGCGCTGCACGCCTCATTCTCGGTTGAGTTGGTCGAAGGCCATATTTCACAGAAACCACGAGTTAAGGCAGAAGTTCGTGTCGTCACCCTCCGCTATCTGGTCGCATTGCGTCGCCTGTCGCAGGATCGATACATCGACCCTGGTTTCGATACGCTAGCTTCACAGCTAGCACTCAACCACCGGGTCGGCGCTTAACCAGCGGCAGGTAAGGTGGTGGGCATCCAGGAAGGACGGGTCGCCTCGAAAGCGGCGATCTCGGCCCCATGCTGCAAGGTGAGTGCAATGTCGTCCAAACCCGCTAAGAAACGATTGCGCGTGTACTCGTCGATCTCGAAGCTGAACCCCTGGTCAGCGGCACGGATCGTCTGTGTAACCAGGTTCACCTCGAATTCGATGCCCGGGTCTGCTTCGGCGTATTCCCACAACCGCTCGACGACATCAGTGGAAACCTTCACGATCAACAGTCCGGCCTTGGCTGCGTTCCCGGCGAAGATGTCGCCGAAACGAGAACCGATAACTACCTTGAAACCATAGTTTTGTAACGCCCAGACTGCGTGTTCGCGTGACGACCCAGTCCCAAAATCTGGCCCAGCGATCAAGATTGAGCCGCGAGCGTAGGCCGGATTATTCAATACGAAATCTGGGTCAGATCGCCAAGCTGAAAACAGTCCGTCCTCGAATCCGCTGCGGCTAACCCGCTTCAAATAGACGGCTGGAATGATCTGGTCGGTGTCGACATCGCTACGGCGTAGCGGGACTGCGATACCGCAGTGTGTTGAGAATTTTTCCATAATGTCTGTCTTCCTACCTAGTACTGTCGGCAAGGTCAGCCGGAGAACTCAACGTTCCCTGGATTGCGGTGGCCGCTGCTACGGCTGGCGACACTAAATGTGTACGCCCGCCTTTTCCTTGACGGCCTTCAAAGTTTCGGTTCGAGGTGGAAGCGCTGCGCTCACCAGGTGCAAGCTGATCTGGATTCATACCAAGACACATCGAGCACCCCGCCTCACGCCACTGCGCACCCGCGGCGGTAAACACCGCGTCAAGACCTTCATCTTCGGCCTGACGCTTCACCCGCGCTGACCCTGGCACCACCAGCATCCGTACCCCATCAGCAACGTGGTGACCGGACAACACCGCCGCCGCGACACGTAAATCCTCAATCCTGCCATTCGTACAAGACCCCAAAAATACGGTATCCACCGCAATGTCACGTAGCGGGGTACCAGGGGCAAGTCCCATATACGCCAGCGCGCGTTCGGTCGCCGCCTTTGTCGCTGAATCAGCTTGCTGTTCTGGATCAGGAACCGACCCTGACAACGGCAAACCTTGTGCCGGATTCGTCCCCCAAGTGACATACGGCGTCAACTGCGAAACGTCGAGATCAACCTCAGCATCGAATACAGCATCAGCGTCGGAATACAGCGTCTTCCAGTAAGCCAGCGCCGCATCCCAATCCGCGCCCTTTGGTGCATGCGGAGTATCTTTCAGATAGGCGAAAGTCGTCTCATCGGGAGCGATCATTCCTGCCTTTGCTCCCCACTCGATGCTCATATTGCAGATCGTCATCCGAGCATCCATCGAGAGTTGCGCAATCGTCGAACCGCGGTATTCGACGATGTGTCCCTGGCCGCCGCCGGTACCAACTTTTGCGATCAATGCCAGTATCACGTCTTTCGCCGAGACATCAGGAGGCAGCGTCCCTTCAATGTTGACTGCCATCCGCTTAGGTTTTGCTTGGTGCAGCGTTTGAGTCGCCAGCACATGTTCAACCTCGGACGTACCGATACCGAAGGCCAAAGCACCGAACGCGCCGTGCGTAGCAGTGTGCGAATCGCCGCAAACGATGGTGGTTCCAGGCTGGGACAGGCCAAGCTGCGGGCCAATGATGTGAACGACTCCCTGGTCAATATCGCCGAGTTTGTGAATGCGGAGACCAAATTCCGCGGCATTGTTGCGCAACGTCTCCACTTGCAGCTTTGAAACCGGATCGGCTATCGGGGCGAGGATATTCTCAGTCGGGGTGTTGTGATCTTCAGTTGCTATCGTCAAATCCGGACGACGTACCGCACGAGATTCAATGCGCAACCCGTCGAATGCCTGTGGGCTAGTCACCTCATGAACCAGTTGCAGATCAATGTAGAGCAGGTCGGGCTCACCTTCGGCGCTGCGAACAACGTGAGCATCCCACACCTTGTCACTCAGAGTTTTACCCATTACTACCCCTAACAACCTTGTTTTTTTGATCTTTTTTCAGGTATTTCCATACGAGTTCATACTCTCACCTTGCATATCACGATGCAAGATGAGAGTATCAGCATATGGACAATTCAAGTGGTGTTGGAGTTCTGGATAAAGCAGCCCTGGTTTTATCGGCTCTAGAACAGGGACCGATAACCCTAGCAGGGCTAGTTACCGCTACCGGACTAGCTCGGCCTACGGCACATAGACTAGCAGTTGCACTGGAACATCATCGTCTGGTTGGGCGAGATTTGCAAGGACGTTTCGTGCTGGGGCCACGCCTCACCGAACTTTCCGCAGCGGCTGGGGAAGATCGGCTGCTAGCCACGGCAGGCCCAGTACTGGCTAGATTGCGTGACATCATCGGCGAATCGGCACAACTATTCCGACGCCAAGGAGATTTCCGAATCTGTGCTGCGGCAGCAGAACGTCCCTCGGGATTACGCGATACCATCCCTGTCGGCTCACAGCTCACCATGAACGCCGGTTCAGCCGCCCAAGTGCTGCTGGCCTGGGAAGATCCAGAACGCATTCAACGCGGGTTGGCAAACGCTACTTTCTCAGCAGTAGCTCTAGCTAGTGTCCGCCGCCGCGGTTGGGCACAATCAGTTGCTGAGCGCGAGCAGGGTGTCGCTTCGGTTTCCGCGCCGGTACGCTCCCCCGCCGGAAAGGTAATCGCTGCCGTCAGCGTCTCGGGCCCTATTGAGCGACTCTCCAGGCAGCCCGGGCGACTGCACGCTCCCGCCGTGATCGCAGCCGCAGAACGACTATCAGATGTTTTGCGGCGCTCGGGGGGCGAGTAAAGTCGCGGCCTCAAGCTGAGCAGCAACACTGAGCAGCAATGCCTCAGCCCCGAAGCGGCCACCGATCATTACTCCGATTGGCAGTTCTACGCCATCGATAATAGACGTATGCAGCGGCAATGAAATCGCGGGAAGTCCGCTCACGTTGTATACCGAAGTCCACGGCGTAAAGCGAGTCTGAGCGGCGAAATCTGCTTGGGGATCGTCGTCGTTGCGCAGTTCCCCTATCTTTGCGGGCGGGGCGGCCAGTGTCGGAGTCAAGATGATGTCGTACCGATGCCACGCTTGCGCTATCCGGCGCGCCAACCGTTGCGATGCAACTAGCGCCGCCGCGTATGCATCTCCGCTGACTTTGCGACCTTGTTCTCGCAGCCATCTCGTCAATGGGCGCAGCAGTGTTTCTTTCTGCGCAGTAACCGGAATACTCGAAGCGCCAACTGACCAGAGCGCCGCAAAAGCGTCCCACTGTTCTACACGCATCGGCACCGGCGCTTCTTCGACGATGTGACCTAGACTCTCTAGCTGCAATGCCGTGGCATGCACGGCTTCCAGGGGAGCCGGATGGACGTTTGTGTCTGCGATGATCGGTTTGGTCAGCATACCGATCTTGAGCTGCCCAGGGTCGACTTCGCAGGCAGCTAGGAAGCTGGTGTGCGGAGCTTCGACATGGAAAACTTCGCCGACCGGAACAGTCGAAATGACATCCAGCGCTAACGCAGTGTCACGAACGTTGCGGGTCAGAACACCATTAGTGGTCAAGCCCGCACCTGGGAAACCGTATGGGCCATGACTGACTCGTCCACGGCTGGGTTTCAGCCCAACCAATCCGCAACATGACGCGGGGATACGGATGGAGCCGCCACCGTCGGATGCCTGGGCGATGGGCACGATCTTTGCCGCAACTGCTGCTGCTGCCCCACCGCTCGATCCGCCTGCCGAACGCGAGCGATCCCAAGGAGTACGCGAAGGCGGGGCATTGTCGGGTTCGGTGTAGCAGGGAAATCCATACTCGGGAGTGCTCGTCTTTCCGACCACCACCGTACCGCCTTGCGTGAGCAGCGTCACTACCCCATCGGTGTGTTTTGAAACGTTGCCTTTCATGGTTGCCGAACCGAATTCCAGCGGCAAACCTGCTACCGCATTTAGGTCTTTGATTGGGCACGGAACCCCCAGCAGCGGACTTTCTTCCGCATCGCCGGTTGCGAGGCTGGCATCTAGTCGCCGCGCCTGTTCTAGGGCGTAATCTGGAGTTACGGCTACGAACGCACCTACATCGTCGCTGAGCGCTTCGGCTCTCCGCAGGGTGTGGTCGGCGACCTCTACCGCGCTGAGTTGCTTGCTGCGCACGGCTTGAGCCAACTCCTGCGCACTTAACTCATGAATCATCATCGTGGTTTCGCCCTTTTTGGCTCGTCATTCTGGCAGCACAAACACTGATGCTCCCGGCTCAGGTAGTGCGGGTTGCGACAGCATCGCAGAGTGCTTCCAGGGCGCGCTTGGCATGACCGTCAGGCAGTGGCTCCAGGTAGCTTCTGGCTAAAGCTGATCTTGCCTGCACTTCAAGGCGCGCTGCCTCCATACACCAATTCTGTCGTAACAAGTCCAGAACGTTAGCTAGCGCAGCGTCGTCAGAAAGGTCACCGGAGAGGAGTTCGCGCAACTTCTGGTCTTCTTCACGTGCGTCCTTGCGCAGTAACAAGATTGGCAGAGTTGGGATTTTTGCTCGCAGATCGGCACCTGGTTTTTTGCCGGCTTCGTCGGAAGTGATGTCGATAATGTCGTCGCTGAGTTGAAAAAGGATTCCGATTTCTTCACCGAATTTTGCCAATGCTGTCAACTGCTCTTGCGGCAGCTTTGCGACCATACCTCCGAAAAGCGCCGAGGTGGCTATCAGCGATCCCGTCTTGTCGGCGACGACTTTCAGATAGTGCTCCAACGGGTCGTCTTGGGGTGTGGGACCGACTGTTTCAGAAAGTTGGCCTTGCACGAGACGCGCGAAGGTCGCCGTCTGCACCTTCACGTATTCCATTCCCAGCTTGATTACTGCAGCCGACGCTCTGGAAAAGAGCAAGTCGCCTGCCAGTATCGCCGCCAAATTTCCCCAGAGTTGATTCGCGCTGGGAACTCCGCGACGCATGGGCGCTTCGTCCATCACATCGTCGTGATACAGACTTGCAGCATGCGTTAATTCGACTACCAAGGCTGCGTTGATAACATCTTGGCGTTTGGCTTGACCCAAAAATGAAGCTGTAACTACGATCAGCGGACGGAAACGTTTTCCGCCTGAAGCGATGATGTGCCCAGCAGCTTCACTGGCAAATGCGGTGTCAGCCTTGGCTATTTCGACAAGGCGTTCCTCGATCTCTTCAATGAAATCTGAAACAGAACTGGCGAAATCCGCGTCGATCTCATCGGTAACGAGGGCGGGATTCCAACTCATACGCCAAGCCTAACATTTACCACGCATCTTGGAAGGTGGTGGTGTGGTTTGATTGGCTGCCAGAGGATAGTGATTCCTCGCTTTTCAAACAACGTGAGGGTAGTGATCCCAAGCAGCGTTAGAATCAAGTTGTTCTTGCGGCGCAGGTAACGCTCGCTTTTCGCGTCCATACTCAAGCAGCGCATCCGTTAAATCTGACACTGTCTGATCAAGATCACCTACAAACTCAAACCAGATTTCATGGGTAAACGGCGTCGGCAAATCCGACACCTCATAGCGATCCAGCTTGGGATGTTCGCCGGTGATTGCCAACCGCAACCCAATAAGGTCGGGCTTGAATGCGCTAGCAGTCTTGACACTGACAGCTACCACCGTAGCAACAGCCGTCCAAGGAATACGGTTAACTCGAAAGAGCATCTGGACATTTGTGTTGATGCCGGATGTAGTAACGGAAAGGAAATGTAGCGCGTCCACTGGATGCAGCAGCGACTGGGGTCCGGAAAAATAACGAAATGGCGCCTTGATCAGGAGTTTTTTCACCGTCTCATCACTGACCCGATGAAACACCACAGCCAATGCGCCAGTCATGAACACTGGCAATAGAAAAAAGGAAAGCCACCAATCCCAAGCGCCGGTAACATATAACGTAGCCGCGATCGGAATCAAAGCGAAAAAGGCAAAAAAGCCACACAACAAAGCCATCGTTACTCTTAGTCCAAGCCGGTATTCTCTTGCCGGTGTGGCCGTAATGATCACTTCATGCTCCTTCCATGCAAGTCAAACAACGTGAGGGTAGCTATCCCAAGTGACGGCGGTAGTCTCAGTGGGTTCTTGTGGCGGGAGTAACGCCCGCCTTTCGCGGCCATACTCAAGCAAAGCAGCGCCCAATGTTTCGATCTGTTCCTCGATTTGTTGTGCCGTGAATTCAACTTTTCCATTTTCCAACAGACCAATCGAGATTTCATGCGTGAAAGGTGCCTCCAAACCCAAAGTCTCGTAGCGTCTCAGTTCGCGGTGGTTACCCGAAACTGCCATGCGCACTCCGATCTGGCGCGGCTTGATTGAATTTGGAGATGTGATGCCAAACGCTGCTACCTTATCAATCGCAGACCAAGGTATGCGTTTCACACCAAAGGACAGCTTCATGTCGGTGGCGATTCCTTTAGTCGTGACGGAAATAAAGGGCACCCGGTTGTAAGGGAGCCAGTTTCCATCGAAGCCAGCCATCCAACGCAACGGCCAGCGAATCAACAACTTGCGAAACGCATCGTCACTCATACGCTGAAATACGAAGATTGGGGCTACGGTAAGAATTACAGGAATCAGCATTACCAAAGCACGCCAATACCATGGCTGTGGACTGGCTAATATTCTTACGATCGTAAAGAAAGCTATTAAGCAAAAGAAGAAACCGAAAATTCCCCATGCTGCCTGGGAAAGTCGGCGATAGTATTGACTTGGCATGCGAGTACAGATCATCCCATGTCCCTCTAGTGCTCCCAATAGAGATTTCGTAACAAGAGTTACGCTCCACTTACTCTCTTTACTTTACTTGCGTGCTCCAACAGTCCCGACGCTCCAACTGCTAGCGGAGGAAGATTTGCAGGTTTGAGACGAGTTCCATCAGGTGTTCGGGGAAAATGCCAAGGTATAGAGTCGCCAAGGCTCCAATAGCCACCGGAATCCAGGTGAACAGCGAAGCTTTGCCGACCACTACCGTTTCGTCAGGTTCTTCAAAGAACATGGCCATTATCACCTTTATGTAGACATAAGCGGCGACCAGCGAGAACCCGACTGCGGTAATAGCCAGCCACCAGAACCCGCCAGCCCAAGCGGAAGCGAAAACCTCCCACTTACCGATGAACCCGCCAGTGAGCGGAATACCAGCAAAACTGAGCAACAAGAACGCAAAGACTCCAGCCAGCAAGGGATTCTTGCGCCCCAAGCCGTTCCAACTCTGCAATCTGGTAGCTTCTCCCCCCTCGTCCCTAACAGTGGTGATAATCGCAAAGGCAGCAATGATTCCAAACCCATAGGCGATCAGGTAAAAAATGATCGAACCAAAGGCGTTAACACGCCCTGCGGCAACATTCTGATACGCGCCCACCACAGCGGTCAGAATGAAACCAGCATGGGAAATAGCAGAATACGCCAACAGCCGTTTGAGATCGGTCTGGGTCAGTGCCAAGATCACCCCGACCAGCATCGTCGCAATGGCCAGCACCGCAAACAGGGTTTGCCAACTCCAACGTTCCGCACCGAGCGCGACATAGAAAACCCTTGCCAACCCGACGACCGCCGCCAACTTCGTACAGATAGCCATGAAGCCAGTGACCGGCGTGGGCGCTCCGGTATAAACGTCAGGCACCCAAAACTGGAAAGGCACCACCCCTGCCTTGAACAACAGCCCAACCGCCATCAAACCAATACCGCAAAGCAGCAGGCCGCGATTCATAGTCGAAAACCCCAGCGAATCAGCGATTCGTGCCAGATTGAAGCTGCCGGAATAGCCATACAGCAAAGCAATCCCGAACAGGAAAAACGCCGAAGCGAACGCCCCCAACAAGAAGTACTTCAACGCCGCCTCTTGGCTAAGGATACGACGGCTACGCGCCATGCCGCTCATCAGATATAAGGGAAGTGACATTACTTCTAGTGCGATAAACATCGTGAGCAGATCATTCGCTGCGACGAAAACCATCATGCCCGCGATACTGAACAGCGCCAGCGGGAAGATTTCAGTGTGCTCCCGGCGCTGCGCAATAGCTTCCGACTCGGTAGCCGAACCTGGAACCGCAGAAGCGAGCGCAGCAAAGGCCGTCGCCCCCGCATTGATTTTACGTTCGGCAAAAACCAGCAACGCCAAGAACCCAAAGACCAACAGCGCCAACCATGCCACAAACGCGGGTCCGTCGAGCATCACCGCTTTCATTGCCAACGGCCCCCAAGCGCCCCTGACACCGTTGAAAACCAGGAAACCAACACTAGAAAGCAGGCTAATCTCTGCAAGCACAAGCTGGCAGTAGAAACGAGCTTTCCGCGGAACAACCGCCTCAATAATCACGCCAAGACACGCGGCTACGAACACCACTAGTACCGGAGACAGTTCCAGCCACTCAAAAACCGGATCAGGGATTGTCATCACTTGCCTCCTAGCTGTGGCATTGGGTCAGACAACCCAAGCACACCGACTATGTTTACCGCCGTAGGTTCGATGATGCCCAGTGCCAAATTAGGCACAAACCCCAACACCAGAATCACCAGAATTAAGAAACCAGCGATCAGCCGTTCCTTCAAGTCCAGATCGACTCCAATCTTGGTTGCAAGCTCCGATTCCAACGACCCAGTCATCACCCGCTGATACATGCGAAGAACGTAAACCGCAGCCAAAACCATACCTAATGCCGCGATAATCGCCACCCACGGAATCCGCGACCAGGCTCCGGCCAGAACCATGAACTCTGAGACGAAACTCGACATGCCAGGCAAGGCAAGTGCAGAAAGCCCCGCAACCAAAACCACCCCAGCCATGACAGGTGCAACTTTCTGTACCCCGCCGTAATCGGCAATTTTGGCAGAGCCGCCCCGTTTTATCAGATAACCAAGTGCCAAGAAAAGCGCCGCCGTGGAGAAACCGTGGTTCACCATGTAGAAGATAGAACCGCTCATTCCCACAGACGTGAAGGTGTAAATCCCCAACACCATAAACCCGAAATGGCTCACCGACGTGTACGCTACCAAACGCAGCAAATTCGGCGAACTGACAGCCGCCAACCCGCCGTACAGAATCGAAATCAAAGCTAAGGTAATCATTACCGGAGCAGCGTTGATTGATTCCTGCGGGAACAGTGCCAAACAAATCTTGATCATCCCGAAGGTGCCCATTTTGTCCATGATGCCAACCAGCAACGCCGACGTGCCCGGTGTAGCTTCCTCAGCAGTGGTTGGCAGCCAGACATGGACTGGAACCATCGGCGCTTTCAGAATGAAGGCGACCAAGAAACAGATCATCAACAGCGAACCCGTCGCGCCAGTATCCAGTTTCGTCAACTCCGAAATCAGATAGGTGGGATTGCCTGCCTCAGTCTCGCTCCAGACGTAAACTCCGATCACTGAAACCAGCATGATCAGCCCGCCTACCAGTCCGAAAAGCAGGAACTTAGTGGCAGCGTAACTGCGCCTTGACCCACCGAAACCGCCAATCAAAAAGTACATCGGCAGCAACGTCGCCTCAAAAAGCAGATAGAACAGCAGCACATCTTGTGCCATGAATACGAAAAGGCAAAGCCCTTCCAGCAATAGCACCAGGGCAAAGAAAGCTCGCCCATCCCAGCGTTTCGCTTCTGGATTAGCCTGCTGTATCCGTTCGGCGATATTCCACTCAGCTATGAGCACGACAGGGACGAGCGTAGCCGTCAAGAGCACCAGCAACAACCCCATGCCGTCGACCGCAAGCGCCCAATAAGTTCCGAAAGCAGGCATCCAAGAGATTTGCTCATTCAGGTTCAATCCACCCAGGTAAAGCACCGTGACACAGCTGCCGACACCAAACGTCAACAACGAAAACGCCAGTCCGACTACTTTGCCCACATGCTTGAACACTGGCAGACACAGCAGCAGCGCACCCACGATCGGGATTAAGCCCAAAACCGTCAGCCAAGGTAATGTCATTTCAACTCCTCCCCTAGCCCAACTGCCCGATGAACAGCACTGCCGTGACCAAGACGACACCAAGCGTCATGAGCAGTGCATAAGAACGAACTTGACCGGACTGCAACTTGCGCCCAACATTCGACAACTTCAAAAACACATTCGCTAAAGCGTCTACTCCGCGATCAAATACCCAAGTGTCATTGGCGATGATCGTGTCTGCCGCCAGTTTGGCAGGTTTGACGACCAAGATATTGTTCACCGCATCACCGAACACATCATTTCGCCCTGCAATTGTGAACGGGTTCTGAGTATCCGGAGCCTGCTTGGGCACCGGCTTGCGGTAAAACAAGAACCAACCCAGCCCAACTCCCACTCCGACGACTACCAGCGTCGCCCAACCGATACCAGAGGGAATCCAGCCAACCTCGTGCGGATGGGTACCTAGTGCCGGAGCTAGCCAGCCCTGAATCCAACCGTTCATCACGGCGCCGCCAACGAAGCTGAAGGCCGCCAAGATAATCAACGGTATGGTCATCGTCAGCGGCGATTCATGCGGTTTGACGCCTTGATTCCAACGTTTTTGACTCAGATACGTCATACACATCAACCTGGTCATATAGAACGCCGTGATGCCAGCCCCAACGAGCGCGATAACGCCGAAAACCAACCCCTGTCCAAATGCGGCTTCGATGATGTGATCTTTCGAGAAATAGCCTGCAAAGCCCGGGAATCCGATGATCGCCAGATAACCCATAGCGAACGTAATGAAAGTGATCGGAATCACCTTTGCTAGCCCGCCGTAGTTACGCATATTTACGTCGTCATCCATTGCATGCATCACCGAACCAGCGCCCAAGAACATGTTGGCTTTGAAGAACCCGTGCGTCAGCAGATGGAAAATAGCGAAAGCCCAACCAGCGGGCCCGATACCGGCAGCGAGCATCATATAGCCGATCTGGCTCATGGTAGAACCGGCCAGTACCTTCTTGATGTCGTCTTTGGAACAACCAATCCAAGCGCCGACAAGCAAGGTCACCGCACCGACTATGCATACCGCTAAAGCCGCAGCCTGCGATTGTGCATAGACCTCGTGGGAACGAACCACCAGATAAACTCCGGCAGTCACCATCGTCGCAGCGTGAATCAACGCCGAAACTGGCGTTGGTCCTTCCATCGCGTCCAGCAGCCAAGCCTGTAACGGTACCTGTGCTGATTTCCCGCACGCACCCAGCAGCAACAAGAAACCAATCGTCGTCCACCAAGGACTTGCATTGGCGCTGGCAGCAGCGTCAACGTCAACGAAAGCCGACGAACCTACCAGCGCAAGCATGGCGAAGATGCTCAAAGTCATACCCAGATCGCCAATGCGGTTCATCACAAAAGCCTTCTTCGCCGCCGCAGCAGCCGAAGGCTTGTGTTGCCAAAAACCGATTAGCAGATACGAGGCCAGCCCCACACCTTCCCAGCCGACGAACAATACCAAGTAGTTGTCAGCCAGTACCAAGATGAGCATGGCGGTGATGAACAAATTCAGGAAAGCAAAGAATCGGCTTCTACGCTCGTCATGTGCCATGTACCCAACGGAGTAGAGGTGAATCACACTGCCGACACCAGTGACCAGCAGTGCAAACAAGATCGACAATTGGTCGATCAGCAGTCCGGCAGAAATCGTCCAACTCCCAAGGTGTATCCACTCGAACAGCGGCACGGCCACCGCCCGGCTGGATTCAGGACTAGAAAGCATCAATATGAACAAAACCACAGCAATGCCAAACGACGTGAACGACGCCAGCACCGCAAGCCAATGTCCAAAACCAGCTACGGCTTTTCCTCCCAGCAGCAACACGGCGGCTCCAAAAGCTGGGATTGCGATCATCAGCCAAGCCCAAGAGAACGCTCCAGTAGCCGCTATTGGCAGATCAGTAAGCAGGGTAATCATCTGTGGCTCCTCAGCGTTTCAGCAGACTAGCGGTGTCAACCGAAACTGAACGTCTAGACCGGTACACCATGACGATGATCGAAAGTCCGACGACTACCTCGGCGGCAGCGACAACCATCACAAACAGCGCAGCAACCTGTCCATCAAGTCCGCCATGTACCTCTGACATCGTCACTAATACCAGGTTTGCGGCGTTCAACATCAGCTCTACGCACATGAACGCAACGAGTGCGTTACGGCGCGTAATAAGCCCGAACGCTCCAATCCCAAAAAGTATCGCCGCTAGCCAAAGCACAAAATCTGGATTCATTCGATTTCACCTCCAGAGTTGGTATCGTTGCCCAATTCAGTGCCTGTAGCCGCCGCGATCAGCCCGAAGTTTTTCGCAGTCGCCTGGCTCAACTCCGCAGTGTCGAGAATGGCACCGCGGGTATGCAACGTTTCTGAAACTGAATCAGGAGCGATGCTGCCATCAGGAAGCAGCGCCGGAACAGCGATCGAATTATGGAGTGCGACCACCCCAGAACTCGGCAAAGCACCCGGATGGGTTCCGCTGTCGGCGTAGGCTTTCATCCGCTGCACCGACATTTCGCGTTGCGACAGCTTCGGAGTCAAGCGGACATTCTGTGCCAAGATCATTGCCCCAACCGCTGCTGTGATCAACAATGCTGAAGTCAGCTCAAACGGAAACACATATTTGCCGAAAATCAGAGCAGCTAGACCCTGCACATTTGAGCCGAATTCGCCATTTGCGCTGCGTACACCTAGAGCTCGGGTGACCATTTGGCCAGTGCCAGCGATCAATAACCCGCTGATTCCCACCGCTCCAATCACAGCCCAAATCCGCTGCCCTTTGAGCGTCTCCACCAGTGAATCTGAACGATCAACACCAACTAGCATCAGCACGAACAGAAAGAGCATCATGATCGCGCCGGTATAAACGATGATTTGTGCAGCCGCCAACATCGGGGCATCCATCCCCACGTAGAGAGCCGCCAAATTGAGCATCGTGAAAGCCAAGCTCAGCGCGGAATATACCGCTTTGCGAAAGAGCACCAATCCGAGGGCACCGGCTACCGCCAAGGGGCCGCAGATCGCAAATAAAATGTCTGTCTCAAGCGCTAGTGGAATCATTCGTCGTCACCTTCTTCCAGCGGAGTGCGATTGTCAGTTTGCCCAGACGGCGGCAGTCCCAAGAAGTACTCAGCCTCACTCGCGCCGAGTCGACGCGGATGCGGCGGTTCCTCCATGCCAGGAATCAGCGGCGCCAACAACCTGTCCTTGGTGTAGATCAACTTCTCGCGGCTGGTATCAGCCAACTTGAATTCATTTGTCATTGTGAGCGCACGAACCGGACATGCTTCAATACACATGCCGCAGAAAATGCAACGTGTGTAGTTGATCTGGTAGACCCCGCCATACCGCTCAGCCGGAGAATATCGCACAAAATCGTTGTTTTCGGCGCCTTCAACATAGATCGCGTCAGCCGGGCAAGCCCAAGCACACAGTTCACATCCGACACATTTCTCCAAGCCATCAGGCCAACGATTCAACTGATGCCTGCCGTGGAAGCGCGGCTGGGTGACCTTCTCTTTGCCCTTCTCGGGATAGCCTTGAGTGAAAGTGCGCCGGAAAATGGTTCGGAAAGTTACTCCGAAGCCCGCCCATGAATCGAGGAAACCCATCACCGACCCCCCTCTGGCGACATTGACTCCGCTTGAGCGACTAGGACTGGCGCATCTGGCAACGTCGTCCCCAGCGGCGGCGGAATCGGGAAGCCGCCAGCAAATGCGTCAAACTCGGTATCTTCAACTTCAGGTTCGGGAGGTTTCTTTTCTGGAATGAAAAGCAGTACCACCAAAATAACGACCAATATTCCGGCAACTATGAAAATTCCAGTCCTGACGTTCTCATTCATGGCTCCCTCATCTTGCAGTTTCCGCACCACTGCGAAAACGATAATCCAAGCCAACGAAATTGGGATTAGCGCTTTCCAGCCGAGTTTCATGAACTGGTCGTAACGGAAACGCGGCAGCGTCCCGCGCAGCCACACGAACAACGAAATGAACAACTGCACCTTGATTACAAACCAAACCAAGCCCAGCCAAGGGTTGTCCAGCCCTGGTATCAGGTTTAGTGGCCACGGAGTTAGGTACCCCCCCATAAATAAGGTGGTTGCCACTGCGGATACTGTCGCCATGTTGATGTACTCAGCTAGGAAGTAGATCGCGTAACGGAATCCTGAGTATTCAGTGATGTAACCCGAGACCAATTCAGATTCAGCCTCTGGCAGGTCGAATGGCGCGCGGTTGGTTTCACCGACCATTGCAATGACGTAGATGCAGAAACTCGGGAAAAGAATCAACCAATTCCAGGTCTCCCATCCGATGTCTAAACCGAAAAGATAAAACTTACGAGTCTGCTGCTCCACTATCGTCGAAGTAGCCATCGAAGACGAGAACAGAAACACCGCAACAAAACTCAAACCCATTGCGATCTCGTAGGAAATCATTTGCGCACTAGAACGCAACGCCCCGAGCAGCGAATACGGCGAATTTGACGACCATCCCGCCAGCACAAACCCATAAATCCCCACTGAAGCCACTGCAAGAATCATCAAGGTTCCAACCGGCATGTCAGCTACCTGCAATCTAGTGGTGATTGTGGTTGAGGTGAATGGATCCCAAATCTTGACTTCCCCGCCGAAGGGGATCATCGCCCACGCCGAAAATGCTGCGGTTCCGGCGATGAGCGGTGCCAAAATGAACAGCACTCTGTCCACCCGATGCGGCATGAAGTCCTCTTTGAATAGCAGCTTCATACCGTCGGCTAACGCCTGTCCCAGTCCGAGCGGGCCGTTCATGATTGGACCCAGTCGGTTCTGCATTCGCCCTACAAGGCGTCTTTCATACCACACATTAAAGATTGTCCAAACCAGCAGCACTACGAAAAGCAGGACAACTTTCAAGATGATTAGCCACAGTGGGTCATTCATCGTTGGCACCTCCTGGACTCAAGGGGACATAGCAGCCATGCGATAGACCCAACTCGCCGACACTGAGTGCGCCGGAATTACTCGGAATCCAAACGCTGTCGTCCCGTAGGTCATCTGTGATGGCGACCGGCAACTGCACTTCACCATTTGTGCCGCCAATTTCGACTTTGTCGCCTGATGAAAGGTTGAGTTTTGCCGCAGTAGCTGGACTGATTCGCGCCACAGGCTTTGGGGCTGTTTGCGCTAATGAACTATTCGCAGCGATCGACGCCGAGTTATCAATCAGCATCCGCCACGTCGCCAGCCGGTAACCATCGCCGCCGGTTTCTACGGGTGCGTCGCTAAGGTCAGGTCGCACCCCTTCCCAAACTCCGAGTTTGTGCAACTCGTCCCAGGCTTTCGCAGCGGTAGCAAGTCCCAAAGGTTTCTCCAGGGCATCCGCGAACGCTCCCAGCACCCGCAGCTCGGTCATGGTCTGCTTTGCTTGCGTGTTTACCTGATTTACGACACCGGCGCGATGCTCCCAATTAAAGAAGTGTCCGCTCTGCTCTTCGATCAAAGCCACCGGAAACACCACGTCGGCGTAGCGCGCAACCGTTGAGTCTGCGCTGTCAAGACTGATTACAAACTCGACGCTTCCGCTTATAACAGCCGCCAAGCTCGCGTCGGCGAAATCTTTGAATTCCAGACCGGAAATCAATAGCGCTTTCGGAGCCGACATCAACATTTCGTTGGCAGCCTTCCCAGCCGCAGCAGGTGGTTCGACACCCCAAACCGCACCCACTTCAGCTCTGGCCGCGTCATCGATTACCGGACGTCCTCCTGGCAGCAATCCCGGTAGACAACCTGCCTCAAGCGCCCCAATTTCACCGGCACGGCGCGGAATCCAAGCCCACCTTGCCCCCGATTCAACGACAGCCTTCAAGACCCCTGGAGCAGTCGCCGCCCGCTCCCCCACCAAGATGATGGTGTCTGCATCAAGTTTCAACTCTTCCAAAGCCTTCGCTTCATCACCAGGGGCGGCACTACGCAGTTCCGCCCCCAGCTTTGCGGAACCGCGCGATGCGAACGCTGCGATAGTGACGACCTGCAACTTATTTTTCCGTACCGCTTTGCGCAGCCGCAGAAAAACGATGGGAGCTTCATCTTCTGGCTCAAAACAGACCAAGATCACCTGCTTGGCATTCGCAAAATCGCTGTAGGTGACACTGTTTTCTAGCTTAATCCCAGCCACCTTCGCAGCTAAGAACTCGGCTTCTTCGTCGCTAGCAGGACGTGACCTGAAATCAATGTCGTTCGTGCCAAGTGCTACTCTGGCGAACTTGGAGTATGCGTAGGCATTCTCCACGCTGAGTCGACCGCCAACCAGCACTCCAATGCTATTACCGGCAGCTTTCAGTCCAGCGACCGCCGCGTCGATAGCTTCCGGCCACGAAGCCGGTTGCAGTTCACCATCGATACGAACCAACGGAGTGGCAAGTCGGGTGGCGCCAGCCGACGAGAAAGCGAATCTGCCCTTGTCACAAATCCATTCTTCGTTCACCTCGGGCGCATTTCCAGCCAGCCGTCTCCGGGTTTGGTAATGCCGGTGGTCAGTTCGCAATTGGCAGCCAGCCGCACAATGCTCACAGGTAGTATCGGTAGAAACCAAATCGTTAGGTCTGGAACTGAAACGATAGCTGGATGCCGTCAACGCCCCTACCGGACAAAGCTGAACCACATTGCCGCTGAAATAGGAGTTGTATGGCTCATCGGCGAAATTGCCAACCTGCTGCTTAGCTCCGCGTTCAGTCATGGCAATCAACTGATCGCCGGAAATTTGATCCGAGAAGCGGGTGCAACGCGCGCACAGCACACAGCGTTCCCGATCAAGTAAAATCTGCGGTGAGATCGCAACCGGCTTGCGATAGGTGCGTTTCACCCCCTCGTAACGAGAGTGGGTCTGCCCTTGAGCAAAAGCCTGGTTCTGTAACGGGCATTCTCCGCCTTTGTCACAAACCGGACAGTCCAGCGGATGATTTATCAACATCAATTCCTGTACCCCAGCTTGCGCGGCTCGCGCTACCTCGGAGGTGTGCTGGGTCTGGATTTGCATGCCAGGCGCGACGGATAAAGTGCAGGCAGCCTGGGGAGTGGGGAAACCCCGTCCGTTTCCGGCATCGGGCACCTCTACCAGGCATTGCCGACAGGCTCCCACTGGGTCTAACAGCGGGTGGTCACAAAAACGCGGGATGATAATCCCAAGCTGCTCCGCAGCGCGGATTGCCAGCGTACCCTTAGGAACTTCGGTTTCGATTCCGTCGATAGTTACCGTGATCGTTTCTACTGCTGCATCCATCGGCTTAGGTTCGACACTCATTTCGCCGCTCCTTCCCCAAATAGCGCACTGCGCGCATACGGGAAGGCTTCCCAGGCAGGCGTGCTGTAACCTGTTTCAAACTCGGAGCGGAAGCGCTTAACTGCCGAAGTGACACAGGCACAGGCTCCGGCCGCCAGCGCACAGAAAGATTTACCATCAATGATTTCGGTGACGCTGAGCAGTTTTTCGATGCTGCCCGCTGCTGCTTTTCCGGCCTCGAAATCACGCAGCAGTTGCACCAACCACCAAGTACCTTCGCGGCAGGGAGTACATTTCCCGCAAGACTCATGTTTGTAAAACTCCATCCAGCGCAGTGTGGTGCGTACTACCGATGTAGTTTCGTCAAAGATTTGCAGCGCTTTCGTTCCCATCATGGAACCTGCGGCAGCCAAACTTTCGTAGTCCAACGGCACATCAAGATGCTCCGGGGTGAGAATCGGAGTGGACGAACCGCCAGGAGTCCAAAACTTTAGTTCGTGTCCTGCGCGGATTCCGCCAGCTAACTCCAAGAGTTGACGCAGAGTGATTCCCACCGGCGCCTCAAATTGGCCAGGGTTGGCGACATGGCCTGAAAGCGAATAGATCGTGAAACCTTTTGACTTTTCAGTCCCCATCGCTGCATACCAATCGGCACCGTTCGCGATGATCGCTGGAACGCTCGCAATCGATTCCACATTGTTTACCGCAGTCGGGCTAGCATACAAACCTTCCACTGCCGGAAACGGTGGCCGCAGCCGCGACTGGCCGCGCCTACCCTCCAACGAGTCGAGCAGGGCAGTTTCTTCTCCGCAGATGTAGGCACCGGCGCCTGCATGG
>Ga0082212_10004129_pt1 | contig 20273 bp, 18 predicted proteins | sample TergutNt197P3_FD_71548 | JGI IMG/M metagenome (GOLD analysis project Ga0082212, IMG submission 71548) | Neocapritermes taracua P3 segment gut microbial communities from Petit-Saut dam, French Guiana - Nt197 P3 | ecosystem: Host-associated > Arthropoda: Insects > Digestive system > Gut ... | reverse complement strand
GGTTCAAATGAAAAAAATAGACGGGCTAACCGTTAAATCGGGTAAATAAACTAATAAGGAGCACCATGAGCGGAACTAACGGAAGCAGCGGCGGCGCTGAAGTTTTAATGAATATTGAGGATCTTTGGAAAACCTACGTTATGGGATCCGAAGAAGTCCATGCCTTGCGGGGCGTCAGCTTTAAAATCTACAGGGGATCGTATGTCGCCATTATGGGCCCTTCCGGTTCGGGCAAATCAACGCTGATGAACCTGATCGGCTGTCTTGACACGCCCTCAAAAGGCATATATTACCTGAATAACCGTCTTGTGTCGGAAATGGACGACGACGAACTGGCCTACATCCGCAACAAGGAAATAGGTTTTGTTTTCCAGACATTCAACCTGCTTGCCCGCGCCAGCGCTCTCCAAAATGTGGAGCTGCCTCTTATTTACAACGGCACCGGCGCGGATGAAAGGAAAGAGCTTGCGATCAAGGCTTTGCAAAACGTGGAACTGGGCGAACGAGTCTACCATCGGCCTAACGAGCTATCCGGCGGTCAGCGTCAGCGCGTCGCCATCGCCCGCGCGCTGGTCAACAATCCTTCGCTGATTCTGGCCGACGAACCTACGGGCAACCTGGATTCGAAAACCAGCCACGAAATCATGAAAATATTCAAGGAATTACACCAGAGAGGAAACACAATTATTCTGGTGACGCACGAGGAGGATATCGCTCAGAACGCGCATCGCATCATCCGCCTTCGCGACGGCAATATTTATCTTGATGAGCCTGTACAGCATTAGGGGTTTTGGGGGAATATGAATATTCGGTTGATTCCTTTCGGAATCAACCGAATATTCATATTTCGCCGTGTTTGTCAGGGTGCAAAATATGGAACTGCAATATACCTATTGGAAAGAAAAAGACGGCTGGTTTTTGGGATACCTTAATGATTATCCGTCGCACTGGACTCAGGGAAAAACTCTTGAGGAACTGGAAGAAATGCTCGCCGATTTATATGAGCTGGAACAGGAAGAACAGTTAGAGACATGAAGTGGTATTTTAAGGCATGGAAGCAGTACGCTGATACCAAGGGCAGGGCGCGGCGAAAAGAATTCTGGACGTTCCATTTGGTCAATTTCATTATTTTGATAGCGCTTGCCATAATATTTATTACGATTACTATTAACGATCCGAATTTTAAAAATCCTGATTTCGACAATCCCAACAGATCCATTGAGGGTTTAGTATACGATAATAATTTATACATGCCGGTATCGGCCACCTTATTTTTCTTCCAACTTGCTGCATTTGTTCCCGGCTGGGCGGTATGCGTCCGCCGCCTTCATGACGTTGGAAGAAGCGGCCTGTCGTTCATGGACTACTTGTTTTCTCATTATAGTCCCGGCACGACAATCAGGATGTTAAATTTGTTAATTTCCGACAGTCATCCCGGCGAAAATTATTGGGGGCTCAGTCCAAAATATCCAGAAGCGCCCAATCTTCCTTTATATAATGAGAGCGATGATAAAAGCGGCGCACAGCAATTAGCTCTGATTCAAAAAGTAGATCCTGTCTATCCCGAAATTGCGAAATTCACCGGTTTATCCGGCACAGTCGAACTTCGTGTAAAGACGAATAAAGAAGGCGCTGTTACAGACGTCAGGAAGGTGAGCGGACACCCGATACTTGCAGAGGTATCAATGGCGGCGGTACGCCAATGGCGCTACTCGCAATCGCTTATCAATGGAGAACCGGTTACCGCCAAAATTGATGTATGCATAAACTTTTTACCTGATGGAACCGTTAAGGTTGCATAGGCATTCGGCCAAGCTTTTTCGCTTTTTCTAAAATGGCGGGGCGGGCTTCTTCCATTGTTTCACGGACATCCTCGTAACGGATGGTGCGCTCCTCAAATGACCGTTTTTCCAGCGCCCCCAGGAAACGTTTTTCAAATTCATGAAACGACGAACCGTATATGTGATAGCTGTCCGCCATATGACAATACCGGCCGACACGCACAGGCCGGCCTGACAACTCCGCAATTCGATCAGCCATATTTTTCTGAAGGCGCGTCAGCGCGAATATATTCATGAACGCCGCTTTATACGCGTCGTTTGAGCGGAATCTGACGTTCATATTGAGAAAGCGCCCTTCATCCTCCTCCGTAATACGGCACCAGACACTTTGCAGGCAGGGAGGATCGAAACATTCATCATCTTCGCCGACCCGCCAGGTAATCGCCTGCGCTCGCCGCGTATGTGGCGTTTCCGCAAGCGCCCGGCACATTGTTTCAATCTGGTCAATTGACGCGCCGCCGTTTGCGCCATATGCAAAAAGCCGCTGATGGTAGGTGTAATCCCAGCGGGTATCCGAAGCGTCTTCAGGATTGCGGATCATATGATCCTTGATTCCCTCGCAGACTTCCATCACGTATTCTTCAAGCTCTTCGGGGCCGCAGGGAATATCCTTGTGAATCACCGGTTCGGCGGATGGATTCAGAATCGTCAGAATCATCGTGCAGTCACGGCTTGCCTGATCTCCCTCTTTGTCATATTGAGTGCGGATACAGCATCCCCTGCGGTGCAGCTCAACAAGAGACTGCTCCCAGCCGCGCGCAATACAATCAGCCTCCACATATATTACCGGTATTCCGTTCATCCTTTTTTATTTATCCCCATCTCGGTTTCATACCGGCCACGGCGTGCCGCAGCACGAAAGTGCGAGGTCTCTAATATTTTTTGAATTCCTTATAAGGAATTCAAAAAATATTAGTGATCTCCCGACAATACCGATAATCACGGCAATGTCGCAAACCCCTTTTCCAGTTCAGGGTCGGTCGGAACATAATCCGTCATCGTGCCGTCGTTGTACGACATATACGCTCCCAGGTCAAAACTTCCAGTTCCGGAAAGGCTGAACAGTATCACCTTTTTTTCGTTCCGCTTTTTGCACTCCAGCGCCTCGTCAATAGCGGCCAATATCGCGTGTGACGATTCCGGCGCGGGAAGTATTCCCTCTATTTTCGCGAATTGCAGCGCTGCTTTGAAAACGTCCGTCTGCTTTGCGCTGCGCGCTTCAACATAACCGTCATGGTACAACCTGGATATCGTTGGATTCATTCCATGATACCGGAGGCCGCCCGCGTGGTCTGATGATGGCATAAATCCGCTGCCGAGCGTGTACATCTTAATCAGAGGCGTCGTTTTACCCGTGTCACCGAAGTCGTATGCAAACCGTCCGCGCGTCAGGGTCGGACAGGAAGCCGGCTCGACCGCTATGAAGCGCGTGCCGGATTTCCCACTTATCCTTTCGCCTATAAACGGCGCGATAATCCCGCCGAAATTTGATCCGCCGCCCGCGCAGCCTATTATGATGTCCGGCTTTATTCCATACCTGTCAAGGGCGACCTTGCACTCCTGCCCGATTATCGACTGGTGCAGCAAAACGTGATCCATTACGCTGCCGAGAACATAACGGCATGACGGCGTTTTCATCGAGACTTCCATCGCCTCTGAAACCGCGCATCCGAGCGATCCGCCCGTGCCCGGGTTTTCGGCGAGTATGCGTTTGCCGACTTCCGTCGTCTCCGACGGCGACGGAATAAGTTTGGCTCCGAACGTCTCGATAACGGCCTTGCGGTAGGGTTTCTGCTGACTGCTGATTTTGACCATGTAAACAGTCAGGTTTATTTTGAAAAAAGCGCAGGCCATCGCCAGCGCCGTGCCCCATTGCCCCGCGCCCGTTTCGGTGGTCAGGTTTTTCAGCCCTTCATCTTTGGCGTAATAGACCTGCGCCGCGGCGGAATTGAGCTTGTGCGAACCCGACGTGTTGTTGCCCTCGAATTTGTAATATATCTCGGCGGGCGTACCCAGTTCTTTCTCAAGAAAACGCGCGCGGATAAGCGGCGACGGGCGGGTCGATTTGTAAAACTCCAGCAGCTCTTCCGGGATTTCCACCAGTTGCGTGTCCGCGTCCATCTCCTGCTTTACCAATTCCCCGCAAAATACGGCGTTCATTTCTTCCGACGTAATAGGCTGCCTTGTGCCGGGGTTAAGTATTGGATCGGGCTTTTGCTTCATATCCGCCCTCATGTTGTACCAATATTTCGGTATTTCATCCTCCGACAGATACATCCTTGTTGCGTTCTTCTGCGACATACTTTTCCTTTCATAATTGGCGACCTCCGCAAACCCCGAACTCTGCGTTACGCTCCCTCGACAAAATGCTCATTTAACCCTCAAACGGGACGCCGTGGGCGGCGTCCCCTGCTGGGCGCGATAAATCGCGCCCCTACGTCGCAAGCCTTGAGTTCGGGGTTTGCGGAGGTCGCCAAATTGCATTTTTAAGGGAATATTATACAACATGCCGAGGAGACCGTGTAGGGGCGTAGCGTGCTACGCCCCCTTATGCAGAAGCGGCCCGCGAACAGTCAAATATCGCCCCGCCTCAGCAGAGGGCGTAGCGCGCTGCGCCCCTGCGCCCCATGAAACGAAATTTTTTACATTTTCTTGACTTTTTCGAGTAAATCATGTATATGTAATGGTTTATCTCTCATGATTGCGGGATGTGGACCTTTGCATTTGCCTCGCCGGACGAATCTGATCGGTACTGTTAATTCAGTTTTCATTTCCATATCGAAAAATATTTTAGTCTGGAACCATGCGCCGCGTTCCGGTTTCGCGCGGGATAAAAAATACATTTGAGGAGGAAGTAATTTCAATGGATGTAAACGAATCAACTTTTCCGGCCGCAGAGCCGCTCGAAGACGCCGCAGATCATCAAAATACTTCAGTAACTGAAATAGAAGCAAAGGAAGATGAAAATTCTTTTGAAAAACTTCTTGAAGCCTATGAAGGCCGCACACAGAGTTTTTCAGAAGGCGAGGTGATTTCCGGCAAAATTATTGCCATCTCCGGTGGCAGCGTCATTATTGATGTCGGTTTTAAATCCGAAGGCGTAATACCAATTGATCAGTTCATGAACGACCAGGGCCAGGTCTCGATTAAGACCGGCGATTCCGTCGATGTTTTTCTTGAGCAGACTGAAGATTCAAACGGACATGTCGTCCTGTCCAGGGAAAAAGCGGAACGGATGAAGGTATGGAACGAGATCGAAAAGGCGTTCCGCGACGGCAATATAGTCAAAGGCCGCGTTATTGAACGCATCAAAGGCGGCCTTGCCGTGGATATCGGCGTCCGCGCTTTCCTTCCCGGTTCGCAGATAGATGTGCGCCCGGTGCGCAATCTTGACAGCCTCCGCGGCGAGGAATTTGAAATGCGGGTCATAAAGGTCAATAAAAAGCGCGGCAATATCGTTCTTTCCCGCAAAGCCGTTCTTGAGGAATCCATGAAGGAAGAAAAAGCCAAGACCATGGAAGTCCTCGAAAGCGGCAAAGTTATGGAAGGCGTGGTTAAAAATATTACCGACTACGGCGCTTTCGTCGACCTGGGCGGCGTTGACGGTTTGCTTCACATTACCGACATGTCGTGGGGCCGCGTAAACCATCCGTCCGAAATTTTTAACGTCGGCGACAAAATCAACGTCAAAGTCATCAAATTCACCAAAGACGACGGCCGTGTCTCGCTTGGCTACAAACAGATGACGGAAGATCCCTGGCTCGCCGCCGATATGCGCTACCCTAAAAATATGCGCGTCACGGGCAAAGTAGTCAGCCTTACCGATTACGGCGCTTTCATTGAGCTGGAACCCGGAGTCGAGGGGCTTATTCACATTTCCGAAATGACCTGGAATAAGCGGGTCAAACATCCGTCGAAGATTCTCGCCGTCGGCGATCAGATAGACACTGTTGTTCTTGACATCGACGTGGACTCCCGCCGCATTTCCCTCGGGCTGAAGCAGACGGAACCAAATCCCTGGGATATTATTGAAGCCCGGTACGCCATCGGCACCGTCGTCGCAGGCAAGGTCCGCAATATCACGGATTTTGGCGCGTTCATAGAAATTGAAGACGGTATTGACGGGCTGGTTCATGTTTCAGATATTTCCTGGACGAAGCGGGCCAAGCACCCGTCGGAAATCCTGAAAAAGGGAGACGATGTGCAGGCGGTAGTATTAAACATAGACGCCATCAACCAGAAACTGTCGCTTGGCATCAAGCAGCTTGAACCTGACCGTTGGGAAGACTGGTTCAGCCGTCACAACATCGGTGACCCCGTTACGGGAAAAGTCGTACGCATGACCAATTTCGGCGCTTTCGTGGAGCTTGAGGAAGGAATCGAGGGTCTGTGCCATGTTTCAGAGCTGGATGAAAAGCATGTGGAAAAACCCACCGAATTTCTCAATATCGGCCAGGAAATCGAAATGCGGGTCATTAAGCTGAGCCTTCAGGAAAAGAAAATAGGGCTGAGTTTAAAAGCAATGAAAGAGGATGATCCCCGGCTTGAGTTTACTTCTTATATGGCTTCCGCCGACTCGGGCAACGCCTCAATGGGCGAACGTCTGGGTGAACAGCTCCAGCGTTTCAAAAAAACTGAAACTGCGGAAGAATAGTTTTTAACGAGTGAAGCATGGGAACCGCCGGGAAAAACCGGCGTTTCCCATGGACCTACTGTTATGACGCAAAAACGATCTAATCTGTGGCTTTGGGTTATTGTAGGAGGAGGCGCCTTCCTGTTTTTTATTTTGTGCCTCGCGGCGCTGTCCGCGATGTTCACAAATAATAATTCTCCCGGGATATCCCGTGCTTCGAATCTGGTCGCGTCTCTTGAAATCAAAGGTACGATTTCTGATTCGAAAGTATTTATCGAAGAGCTGAAGGAATACGGAAACCGGTCGAATGTCAAATCCGTGATTATCCGTATAGACAGCCCCGGCGGCGGCGTCGCCGCTTCCCAGGAAATTTATGAAGCCATAAAGAAATTCCGCGAAGAGACTGAAAAGAAAGTAGTTGTCAGCATGGCTTCCACTGCTGCTTCAGGCGGTTACTATATCGCGTGCGCCGCCGATATGATTTTCGCCAACCAGGGAAGCATAACCGGAAGCATAGGAGTTATCGCGCAGTGGTACGACTACAGCGATTTGCTCCGATGGGCGAAAATGCAGAGTATCGTCATTAAAAGCGGCGACCTTAAAGATTCCGGTTCCGGCTTCCGGCCGATGACGGACGAAGAAAAAGTATATTTCCAGTCCCTTATTAGCGACATGCACGGCCAGTTTGTTTCCGCTGTTTCCGAAAGCCGGGATATTCCGGAAGAAGAAGTCCGAAAATTAGCGGACGGTCGGGTTTACACCGGCATTCAAGCAAAGGAAAACCGTCTGATCGATGAAATCGGAACGTTCCAGGACGCCGTGGAAGCAGCGGCAAAAATGGGAGGAATCATCGGCGAGCCGAAACTTTTGACTCCTGTGAAAAAACGTTTTTCCGCTCTTGACATCCTCCTTGGAAACGCGGAATCAGTTCTTCCACTGGCATCTGCCGGTTCCGAGTCGCATATACGTTTTGAATATCTATGGAGATGAACAATAAATGACAAAAGCTGAATTGGTTGAAGAAGTTGCAAAAGAATCGGATTTGACCAAAAAAGACGCCGAGGTGATCGTTCAGACCGTTCTGAATAGCATTACCGACTCGCTTCAGCGCGGTGAAGGCGTTGAATTGCGCGGTTTTGGATCCTTCCGCATCCGAAGCCGTTCACCCCGTCAGGGGCGTAATCCAAAGACCGGTTCTGATGTCAGCGTACCCGCTAAAAAAGTTCCGCACTTTAAACCTGGCAAAGAGCTCAGGGAAATTGTGAATCAATAGGCGACTTCCGCAAACCCCGAACTCTGCGTTACGCTCCCTCGACAAAATGCTTATTTAACCCTCAAACGGGACGCCGCCCACGGCGTCCCCTGCTGGGCGCGATAAATCGCGCCCCTACGTTGCAAGCCTTGATTTCGGGGTTTGCGGAGGTCGCCAATAAGCGGAGCCGATTACTCAACACCGCGCGGCGTTGAGTAATCGGTTCGCAATTCGCCATACAGATGAACCCAAGTCATTACAAAGCAAGAAGATTTTGGTTTCAGAGGATTAAAAACCCCTTCGGCATTTCAAATTTTCTATGAAGTCAAGGCATTTGTTTCAAATTTTTTCGATAATTATTTTTATCTTTTATTTATCAATAGTTACATATGGCGCACCCTGTAAAATCGCGCCATATTTTTATTAAAAATTCTTCATTTTTTTGTTGAATCACTGAAGCCCCATATGCTATCTTCCCTCCCGTCGTTGAGGTAACATTGATTTAGAAATCCCCGACAATTGTTCTTACAAGAGGGACAGCGGGTTTTTAATATTTCGCTGTTCGTTGGGTATTTTTTTGTTTTCCACAGAATTTTCCACAGGGTGTGGAAAACTTTCAATTTTACGAGGTCGTTAGTTTTGTCTGCCACAGGATTTATTGATATGGATCTCTGGAACAAGACGCTCCTGGCAGTTCAGGAGAATGTCGGCAAACAGTGTTTCGATACCTGGTTTCGCCCTGTTTCATACTGTGGAATAAAAAACAACATGTTGTATCTAACTGTCCCCACTGACATTTTCAAAAAATGTCTAAGGAAAAACTACGCTACTCTTATTTTAGACACTATTTGTAATATTGCCCGGATTTCAAGAGATAGTTTGAACCTTGAAATCACTGTAACCTCTTTTGACACCCCAAGTTACATTGAATCATGTGAAAAGGATTCATTAGGCTTATACTCCGATTCATTCGATTGCCAGGATCAAGCGGCCGCAACCGATCTGGAATCGGAAGATTCATCTTCTATGCTAAATTCAAAGTATACCTTTGATAACTTTGTTGTTGGGAGCAGCAACGAATTTGCCCACGCGGCCGCCATGGCCGTTGCCGAAAACCCGGCAAAAACATACAATCCGCTTTACCTGTACGGCGGCGCGGGACTCGGTAAAACTCACCTGATGCATGCTATCGGCAACCATATCAAGTCGCGGAACAGCCGTATACGATTGAGCTATCTGACTTTCGAGCAATTTATGAACGATTTCATTATTGCCGTCCGTGATAAAGACAAAGGCCAGATGTTCAAATTCCGTCGTAAATACAGAAATATCGACGTCTTACTGGCGGACGACATACAGTTCATGGCTGGGAAAGATATGACACAGGTTGAATTTTTCCATACTTTCAACGCTCTGTACGATGCCCGGAAACAGATTGTCATAACCAGCGATTGTCCACCAAAACAGATTTCCGCACTTGAGGAACGGTTTCACTCGCGTCTTGAATGGGGTCTTATAGCTGATATACAGCCTCCTGATTTCGAAACAAAGCTGGCTATTATCAGGAAAAAATCACAGGCTGATCTTTTTGAATTACGCGACGAAGTAGCACAGTTTATTGCCAGCGGCATTCGATCCAATATCAGAGAGCTTGAAGGCGCGCTAAACCGTCTAAGCGCCCGCTCGTCTCTCAATGGGGTAGACGCCAGGGATATTGACATCCCATACACGAAAGAAGTCCTGAAAGGCATTATAAAGGACGAAACCGCAGGTTTATCGCCCGATTCGATTGTAAACGCCGTCGCCTCGTTTTTTGCTCTTAAACCTGCCCAGCTCCGGGCTAAAAGCAATGCCAGGTCCATTGCCATGCCACGGCAGATAGCAATGTATATTTGCAAGGAACTTACTAATCAGTCCCTTCCCCAGATAGGCAAGGAATTTGGCGGCAAGCACCATACGACGGTTCTTCACTCAGTCAGAAAAATAGATACTTTGAAAAAGAAAGATCCTGACGTATCCGACGCCGTTAAAAAAATCGTTAATTCGCTTAGATAACTCCGCCTCTTTTTTCCGTTTTTCCACACATATTTTCACAACATAACGTATTGACTTTATTCATATTATTGATTTTTTCCACAGATTATTCTTTGTGAAACGCTTGTGAAAAATATGTGGATTTGGCTGTGCATGTGGTTGTGAAATTTTTAAAAAAATATTTTTTCAACAGGAAAAAATTGATTTCAACAGGCCTAAGAAAAATCCCTCCACCGCCCATCTCTGCCAATCTAAAGAAAATACGGGCTTTTCAACAAAATCCACAGGTATAATACTGTTGCTGATATTTATGTAAACAAAAAACTAAAGCTACAGAAACCACATGAAATATCCAGGTCAGCTTCCAAAAACCAAAAAATCAAGACTTGCGACTGAGACAAAAGTGGATTTTTTGGTTTTCGGAGGCTATACCCGCGAACGAAATGATTTTCCGTTGGATGCGCGAGGATTTTTACCACGAGGCATGGAAAATCATTTCGTTCGCGGGTATAACACAGGTTAATACTGCTTAAAAGTCATCTTGCCTTGCACTCGAAATTGATGGCATCGTCCGTACTGCCTGAGCCTTTGTATACAGCTACCTGCGGCCAGGGACAAAGCGGGCGTGTCATCGGTTGAGTTTTTGGCGCCGCCGTTTTGGCGGAGGGTTTTGCGTTCGCGGCGGGGCGGCTTGCGATAATCCGATCCGGTTTTTTGCCCGTTTCCACCCATCGGTCGATTTCTGAAATCATATCTACTACGCTTGGCCCGTCACCGCCTCCGCAGTGCCCCACGCCCGGCATCATAAAAAGCTGAACTGAATCTTTCAGTTTTTCATTATTAAGATTAGCGGTCAGCGATTCATAAAAATCAACTGTGCTTCGCGCGGGAATAAGCCCGTCGGCCCAACCGTGCGAAAGCAGCAATTTGCCGCCGCCTTCAAGGAATTTAACCGGCCCGTTGGCGGGAACATCAATAATCGAGCTTGCCAGGCTGCGCGCGCGGTCAATGTCTTTGTCGTAATCGAATGTTTTGTAATCCCATTTCTGATCGGCAAAAACGAGGTCTTTGAAAAAAGAAGAAGCCGCCGCGAAAGGCTCGTTGCCGGCTACCAGCATGGCGAGCTGCTGCTCGCTGCCCGGCTCGAATCCGGCATAAACCTTTTCTCCTGTACGCGCGTTCTTTGCGCCGTTGTAAACGTCACGCAACGCTGCTGCCTGCCCGGCAGTCAGGCAGTCGCCGGACGCGCCGTCCTTGCATATGATGCTTGCGGGATCGAATTTGCAGCTATCAGGATCGCTGACAATTCCGTCCTTCACACCGTCTTTTTCATCGCACTGGGCGACATAAGCCCTATTGGCGATCGTTAATTGCTGCATCGTCAGTCTGCGGTCAGGTTCTTTCGTCGCCGCGTAGTTTGCCTGCATTGAGCCTATCATTAGATCCACCATCGGATTTGCCGGCGCCATTGAAGAGATGCCATGAAAATCACTGGGATAGCGGTAGCTTGCCATCAGGCCCTGCCTGCCGCCTGTAGAGCAGCTTACCCAGAGCGACCGTTGCTCCTTTTTACCGTAGAAAGCCTCAATAAATATTTTTGCCTTTACCGTCATTTCATGAACCGCGCGATGGCCGAAATCAACCAGTTTTTCAGTGTGCCCCGCCGCGAACGCGGCCGACATGCCATTACCGACATGCCCGCCGTCTGTCGCCATTGTCACGTAACCGCTTGCGAGGGGTTCCGCTAAAGAGGAATAACTGATGCTGCCGGCCCAGACGCCGTTGCCTGTTCCAACAAGTTTTCCATTCCATTTTTCGATGGGCATCCAAACTTCAATTTTAAAGTCCGAATCGGCGCTCGGTGTCAAAGTGGCTGCAATGCGGCAAAAGGCGGGCGCGTTTCTAAAAACCGCGTTTCCACCGGAACCTCCCGCAAGTATGCCGCCGGGGCCTGGAGGCGCGAAAGCGCCCGCTGCGACAACTTCCGACGATGTGATTTTCCCATCCGGCAATTTAAGCGACGCCAGACTTTCACAGGAAGCCGCATCCGCTGGTATAACGGCAATAAAACACCCTGTTGCTGCAATCAAAATCCATGGAATCGTATGTTTCAACATAATCATTCTCCTATTAGTTATTGGCGGGATGCCGTTTTCGAGTGTTTGGCGAAAAAAGCGTATATGCTCGGCAACGCGTCTTCTATGACAGGGCCGTGGGTTACACCCGGCATTTCGTTGTACTCGTAGGTCATGCCCAATTCTTTGGCTTTTTCAACCCACTGTCTTGTGTTCGCTACGGGAACCAATTCATCGGCGTCACCGTGTACAAATATTATCGGCATTTTTTGAATTTCTTTCAAGCTGTCGGGGTTGAGCTGAAACGCCGCCGGCGCGATAGGCCCAAGCGCCGCCCAGATGGATGAATATTTTACCCCGAGATGAAGCGTTCCGGCACCGCCCATGGAATGCCCCATCAGGTAAATACGGTTATTATCAATATTGAATTCCTTGCGAACCATGTCCAACACGTTCATCACATCTTTTTCGCTCAATTCGCGGAGGTTCGAAGGATCATTCGGATCGCTGAAAAGCGATCCCATTGATTTTGCCGCCGGCTTCGCGGATTTTGGCGCAATCTTTGCTCCTGGCTCGCCCGGATTTGCAGGCTTTCCTGCCGGTTTTGCGCCCGGCTGCCCGGACACCGGGAAATTTCCGGTTTTTGGCGGGGTTCCCATACCTGTCATTGGCCCGGAGGGTATGCCATACCAACCTCGGACGTTGTAACCCATGGGGCCTACGAGGATATAGCCGCCTGCCTCGGCCAATTCCAGCGCCTTGGCGCCGAACATTATCGGCGGAGGCGCGCCAAGTCCATGCAAAGTAACAATCAGAGGACTTGCCTTGTCTTTGCTTACCTTTGAGGAAACAAATACGCCGTATTCCAGTTTTTCATTGATGTCGCCGTCATTGAAAAGGTACGACCGCATTTGAACACGAGGATCGACGGGAAACTGCATGCCGCCGCTTTTAGGTTTCGGTGGCGGTTCCTGGGCTGCGGTAAAAACAACCGCACCGAAGCTGAATAACAGACATAATACAACCACAGCAATTTTGAACATTGTTCTAAATTTCATCATACTTACCTCTACCTATTTTGTTTTCTGATACCGCCAAGCTTGCGATTTGTGACCGTAAACCTGAAGAACAACATAATAACCAGTTTGCCGCAAAAAAACATCGTATATTAAGCACAGTCTAAATGAGAAATTTCTCCCGCTATACTGTGCATAGTATACAATTATACCCGTAGAGGTGATGGCATGAAGTTAAGCATGGAAATAATAGCCGATAAACTTTCCGCCTATATTTCAGAAATAAATATCACTGGCGGGAAAATGGAGATATCCGGAGCAAGGCTGCTCACGGCAGCCGATGAGATAAGGCGCGATATTTTATACATAGCCCCCGCCCGTAGCTATTTTGATGACGATAAGTTTTACGATTCCGTACTGTGCGTCCATGGTCTTGATTGGATAAAACTCGGGTCAATTGACATAAATGAAGCGTTTGCCGTAGTTTTGGACATTTTTGAGGAGGTTAATACCTGGGAAGCCTCGTTGCGCGAAGCGGAGGAACACGGCAGGGATATGCAGCACTTTATTGACATAAGCGGATATGCTCTTCCTTTCCCGATATTTATAACAGATGCCTTTGGAAACATAGTCGGTTATTCCAGAGAGTATGGCGCAGGAGAGGTGGATACCTTTTGGGATTCGATTGTGTTGTATGGCAAGATACACGACAGAGTGTTCTCACACAGTCTAATGGACGATCAAGACCAGGTCATTCAAGATTGGGACGTAACGCCCATGATATACAACACCTACCCAAGAAGGAGTATCGGCCTGTACATTTTGCAAAACGGGGAGATAATCGGCGCAATAATAATTATTGAGCACGGTCGGCGCCTTTCCGCAGGCACATGCCAACTGGCTGATATTTTCCGCAATGCAGCTTCGTCCGCCTCAAATAAACGTGGTCAGGACGCGGAACTCCGCCCGGTACCAGCCGTAATGCAAGATTATCTTAATGGGAAGAATATCGACAGTGAGCGCCTGTGGTTACATATCCTGGGCTGTGTTGGAGGGCAAAAAGAACCTCTTGAGATTATTCTTTTGAAAAACACCAGGAGATCCGATTTTAATTACAAAAGCAATACGTCTTTTAGACTGGCAGACGCGGGTGTAGAGTGCTTTTGTATGCCGTACGATGATTATGTCCTGGCGGTTATTGCATGCGGCAACGAGGCGGCATTTCTGATTAAGGTACGCGAGCTGCTGTACGTTGATGAGTATTTATACGGAGTATCTCTGCCGTTTTCATCTATAGAGATAATGCCCGTTGCTCTTTCGCAAGCCTTGCTGGCAATAAAAATCGGAAATAAGATTTCGGGTACGGTCAACAAATGCGTAGATTACGCCTATGTGTACCTGCTCAGCCGGCTTGCGGAAGATAGTGGATTGGCGGCGGGTCTTCTTCACCCGGCTTTGACAACGCTGAAAAAATATGACGAAAAATACCGGACGTCGCTATACAGTACGCTTTATGAGTATCTGCGTCTTGATCGAAACGTGACCGCGGCCGCCAAACATCTGTCTATTCACAGGAACTCCATGATATACAGGCTGCAGAGACTGGAGAAACTGCTAAATCTTAATTTGGACGACATCAATGTCCGAATGTATATAATGCTGTCTTATCATATAGATATGATAAAAGATATTGTCGTTATTTCGTGATTTTCATGCGGTGAGAGTAAGGGAAACGCTGATTAATTGCTTGTGCGGGCGAATCGTTGCGTTGCGCGGTGCTCGTAACCTCATCTATTTATTATTCGCGTAATAAGCGCGGATCCATTTATCCAGTGCCGATTTAGGGTCGCGCACCACGTCTTCGTTGATTTCAAAGCAAATCCCCTGCGCGCCGCGAATCAGATTCAGGCCGTGCTCAAAATCCTTGAAGATGTCCGCAAAAACATCCGTAAGCGCCTTTCCTTCGTCATAGGCGTTAAGGCTTAGAATTCGGGCTGCGTCCGGCGCAAGGCTTATCTGGATATCGTGTGAACGCGACCAGTCAAGGGCGATGGCTTCAAGCTCGGAATCCATCTCTTTAAGCCGCTCGGCTTTGGCCGTCCTGAGAATTTCCTCAAGCACCGCGTCCGGCTGGTCAACAAGCCGCCCGGTCATTTCAAGTTTCTTTACAGGCGAGTGCGGCAGGTTGTATTTGTACTCCCGGAAGGTACGCTCGCAAACCCCGACCAGACTGCGCGCGCCGGTACGTTCCTCGTAAGCTTTTCGCGCGATTTGGCGCATCCCCTCATCGGTAGGTGTAAGAGTAATGCCATAGGCATCGAAGGCACTCATATATTGCCGCATGATTGAACCTTCGGAATTTTTTAAAATTTCAAAAAGGTCGTCTTCTCCCAGCTCCTTGCAACTTACAACCACCGGGAGGCGGCCGACGAATTCGGATTCAAATCCGAATTCAATGAAATCGCTGCTGCGCACATGCTCGAAGTAATCTTCGTCGACGGGCGCTGTTCGTCCTGACGCGTGAAAGCCGATCGCTTTCGCGCCAAGCCGGCGGCGTATAATCTCCGCAAGCCCGTTGAACGCGCCGCTGACAATAAAAAGAATATGCCGGGTGTTGATAACGTTTCGTGCGACCTTGCCTTTTGACTGGAGTTCCATCACCGCCTGCAACTGCGAAGTTATGTCGAACGGCGCGCGAAGGCTTACTTCTGTTTCTTCCATAAGCTTTAGAAGGCCGCGCTGCACACCTCCGCCGCTGACATCGCGTCCCAGTATATTGTTTGGCGTAGCGATCTTGTCTATTTCGTCCAGATAAATGATGCCGTATTCGGCAAGCCGTACATCACCGTCGGCCTTATGAACAAGCTCGCGCACCAGGTCTTCGACATCGCCGCCGACGTAGCCGGTTTCTGAAAACTTGGTGGCGTCCGCCTTCACGAACGGTACGCCGATAAGATCGGCGATAGTACGCACCAGGTAGGTTTTGCCGACGCCCGTCGGACCAAGCATAATAATGTTTTGCTTGGCGTATTCCCCGCACGTTCCCTTCGCGGAACATCTTTTGATGTGGTTATAGTGATCGCATATAGCGGTCGCCAGAACTTTTTTGGCGGCGTCCTGCCTGACGACGAACCGGTCGAGATATTTCTTTATATCGCGGGGAAGATAATCAAACTGAATGTTCAGGGGAACTTCTTTTGTTTCCGTGCCTTCTTCCGATGTCTGGGCCTGATCGGGCGCGCCAACGACTCCAAGTTTGATCTTGTCGCCGTATTTCAGGGCGAAAAATTCTTCCATGTCCTTTTTTAGCTCGTCAGGATTAGGCCATTTCGTTCCATCGTTCATAAATTGTCTGTATCCTTGAATATTGTCTGTATCCTCGAATGCGGCAAGGGCGGTTCGCGAACCGCCCCTACTTTGCGCGTTTTGTTTTAGCCGTCGATTTTCCTGGCAATGCTTTGGTCTTAACCGGGACGGCTTTTGCGGGTTTTGAGGCAACAGTCTTTTTGGGGTTCAATGCAACGGCTTTTGCGGGTTTTGAGGCAGCGGTCTTTTTGGGGTTCAATGCAACGGCTTTTGCGGGACTGGATGCAGAGGCTTTAACATTTCCCGGCGGCGCTTTTTTTGTTTCTTTGGCGGCTTTGCCATCCGCTTTGCCCGGAGCGGAGGATTTTCGCGTTTTTTCCGACAGAGTTCCGGCAGGCGGAACCTTGATTTCAGGAATCGGTTCCTGGACTTCTTTCTCAAATCCGGCAAGCAGCAACTGCGCGCGGCGAATCAAAATCGGGTCGCCCGCGAAAGATTCAGTCGTCCGTACCAGTCTGGCAACGTAAGCTTTTACCAGAATGTAAAAATTGAGCACCTGTGTCGTGGAGTTTTTTCTCAGCGTTCTGATCAACCGCGCGTAGATTTTCAGGACGACAGGTTCCGCCAGACGCAGGGAAATTTCAAAACAGTCGCGCAGCGAAATATCCGCCATATCCGCCGCGGAAGTTTCCTTTACTTCTTTAACCGCGGACTCAAAACCGTTATCAGGAGCGTTTTTGAACTGATTCCATATAGACGGTGGAAATGATTTAAGACCCTGGATTTGCAGCGACACATCGCCGGCCATGTCATGCCATAGCGTCCGGATTACGCCGTTTTCCTCGAAACGTTCCTCCAGTTTGCGGTAAAACCGCAACAATGAGTTTTGATGTTCGACGATGGCGCCTTGCAGATTCATAAGCCATTTATGGAAGTGCTTGTTTGCGTATACGCCGCCTCTCTGCGAATCACAATTGCAAAATATCCGAAGCAGGCAACAGACATAAAATATTTATTTTACCAAACCGCATATATGTCTGTAAAGTATATTATTTACGTATATTTCGAGGCGACCTCCGCAAGTCCCGAAATCAAGGCTTGCGACCGAGACAAAAAATGTAGGGGCGAATAATTATTCGCCCCCAACCAGGGTAAATGAGCATTTTGTCGAGGGAACGTAACGCAGAGTTTGGGGTTTGCGGAGGTCGCCTCGAGTTTTTGGATAAAATATGGGCGGAAATCTGAAATTTAAAACCGTTGCGAAAACCGGCAAACGCAACATTCTCCTTGTTATTGCTTTTGATGGAACGGCTTATTGCGGCTGGCAGACGCAAAGCGCCGCGCCGTCCATTCAGAGCATTGTATCGGCCGCGCTTGCCGACATCACAGGCGAACCCGTTTCTTTGACAGGCAGCGGCCGGACGGACGCCGGAACCCACGCGCGCGGACTGGTCGCAAATTTTTTCTCCGGATCGAAAATTCCGGCAAATCGTTTTCCGTTCGCGCTTAACAGCAAGCTCCCACGGGATATTCGCATACTTTCGGCACGGGATATCCCGGAAAAATTTCACGCCCGAAAAAGCGCCCGGTCAAAGATATACCGTTATCAGATTTATAACGGAACGATCCTCCCGCCGCACCTTTTGCGTGAATACTTTCATTTTCCGTATTCGCTTGACTTTGACCGTATGGCGGCGGCGGCGCGGCTCTTTCAGGGCGATCATGACTTTGCCAGTTACGCCAAAACGGGTTCCGCGGTATCAAATACCGTCCGTCATATCTTTCGTTGCGACCTCAGACGGCAGGGCGCGCGCGTTTATCTGACAGTCGAAGGAAACGGTTTTTTGCACCATATGGTGCGCAATATGGCGGGAACGCTGCTGGAAGTCGGGCGCGGCATCATAAGCCTTTCGGATTTCGCCGATATTTTTGGAAAACGCGACCGGACGCAGGCCGGGTTTACGGCGCCCGCGCATGGCCTTATCCTTGTGAAAGTACGATACTGAGTTATTATAGTAGTTTTGGAGAATGAAGCATGAAGCTGGAGGCTTTCGCCGAACCCGGAAGCGAAGAGGCCGTTTTACTGGAGTCCATTGACGCCGGGCGGCTGCCGAGGCATATCGCCGTCATCATGGACGGCAACGGCCGCTGGGCCGGGCTGCGAAAACTCCCCCGCGTAGCCGGACACCGCGCGGGAACCGAATCCGTCAACGATATCGTCGAAAGCTGCCGCAGGCTCGGCATTGAAATCCTCACCTTATACGCCTTTTCCATCGAAAACTGGAAGCGGCCGAAAATGGAAATACGCGCGCTCATGCGGTTGCTAAAGGAATTCATCCGCAAGGAAACACGGAACGTCAATGAAAACAACATCAGGTTTCAGGCTATCGGGCGTATTCATGAACTGGACGAATCGGTACGGGAAGAGCTGCGGAGCATTACGGAACTTACCGGGCGCAACACGGGCATGACGCTGAACATAGCGCTGAATTACGGCGGGCGTGCGGAGCTGGTCGATGCCGTCAAAAAAATACTGTCAAAACACGGCCACGGCGGCCCTGCGGAAATAACGGAGGAAATCATTTCCGATTCTTTGTATACAGCCGGGCTTCCGGATCCCGATCTTCTTATCCGAACCAGCGGCGAAATGAGAATAAGCAATTTCCTTTTATGGCAGGTCGCCTATTCGGAGATATACGTTACACCCGTACTTTGGCCCGAGTTCCGCCGGAAACATCTGCTGGAAGCAATCGGGGCTTATCAATGCCGTGACCGGCGCTATGGCGGCGTATAGTTTATGAAACGAATCATTTCGGCAATTATTCTGATTCCCGCCGCGCTGCTTCTGGTAATTTACGCGCCGCCGGCGATTTATTTCCTTTGCGTCGGCGCGGTCGGTTCGCTCTGCCTTTACGAATACCGCGGACTCATGCGCAATATGGGAATCCAGGTTCAGGCGCGGTTCGTTTTCCCGGTTTTCTGGATTTTACTGGGCGTCCTGGGATGCAAAACAATTTTCGGATTAAACAAGGCCGGGAGCGCCGGGTATGCCGCAGCCGGATTCGCGGCGACGCTGCTTGCGGCTTTTCTCGCGGCCGTATGGCGGGGACGCCTTTCGATGCGCGAGCGCGCTTTTTCGCTTATGGCTGAAACGCTGGGCGTTTTTTATTTCGCCCTTTTTCTCTATCCTATGTTTGCGGTGCGCTTCGAATTTGGAAATACAACCGGTATTCACTGGACGATTCTTCTTCTTGTCGTAATCTGGGCGAATGACTCCGCGGCGCTGGCCGTCGGTAAAAAACTCGGCAGAACCCGTTTCTCCCCGCAGCTCAGTCCGAAAAAAACCAATGAAGGCGCGGCGGGCGGCCTGGCGGCGGGCGTTGTCGCCGCGGTTCTTATACAGCATTTTCTTTTTACCGATCTTCAGGTTGTCCATGTCGTTGCGATTTCCGTTCTTGGCGGCTTTTTCGGGCAGTTGGGCGACCTTGCGGAATCGCTTTTAAAACGCGCGGCGGAAGTTAAAGACAGTTCGCAGCTCATTCCCGGACACGGCGGCGCGCTCGACCGCGTGGACAGCCTTTTGTTCGCGTTCCCGGTTTTGTACATTTATCTGGTTTTTCTCTAAATTTTGGAATTTTACAAATGAAAATTATTTCCGTACTCGGATCTACCGGCTCCATCGGAACCAATACATTGAAGCTTATCGCGGAATTTCCGGATGATTTTCGCGTCGCCGGACTCTGCGCCGGTAAAAACGCGGAACTGCTGGCGCGGCAGACTGAAGAAACCTGTCCGGAAATCGTCTCAAGCGGCGACGAAAAGACCTCGGCCGAACTGCAAAGCATGCTCCGGCAAAGCGGCTATCCTATGGCTAAAACGCGCTTTGTTTACGGCGTCGAGGGACATATTGAAGCCGCGTGCCACCCGGAAAGCGAAATGGTGCTTTCGGCGATTTCAGGCGCGGCCGGGCTATTGCCTACATACTGCGCTCTGGAAAGCGGCAAAAGCATCGCCCTGGCAAATAAGGAAACAATGGTTGTAGCCGGCGAGCTTATGATGCGAATCGCCGAGGCGAAAAAGCTTCCAATCCTGCCTGTTGACAGCGAACACAACGCC
>Ga0082212_10004128_pt1 | contig 20273 bp, 14 predicted proteins | sample TergutNt197P3_FD_71548 | JGI IMG/M metagenome (GOLD analysis project Ga0082212, IMG submission 71548) | Neocapritermes taracua P3 segment gut microbial communities from Petit-Saut dam, French Guiana - Nt197 P3 | ecosystem: Host-associated > Arthropoda: Insects > Digestive system > Gut ... | reverse complement strand
CGGCGGCTCGCTGAGGTCGCCCGAAAGAGTCAAAAGAGACGCCGAAAGGATCGAATCCATCGGGATTAACAGCGTCACGATGTACAATATGGGCGGCACTTCGGAAGATTATATCGTGTACGGTAGCAACGCCGTCAAGATTAGGGAGCAATGGGACGAAGCGCTGAATATACCCTTTTTTCCGTGCACCTCAGTCGGTTGGGACGATACGCCCCGTTTTCCGGCCTACGGCATGCAAAACACGGTTCACTACAACCGCACCCCGCAAAGCTTCGCCACCTTGCTTTCCAAAGCCAAACGTTATGTCGACAGCCACCCCAACCAGCCTAAACTAATGACCATCAATGCATGGAACGAATGGGTGGAAGACAGCTACCTGCTGCCCGACATGAAATACGGTTTCGGCTATCTTGAAGCCGTGAAAGAGGTGATGGAGGGGAAATATGACAATTATGTGCGTTGAAAATTTTTATTCATATATGTTACTAACCGGACGCATGATAAATGTAAACTCATAATCTCCATACGGGATCATATAGGGTTCCAATGGCAATGCGCCCCAACTTTGGATACAACCCAATCCCATCTGTTTCAAGTCGATGCAGAAGTTTGTAAAATCAGCTTTTTTGACTTCCGGCGAATGTGTCTGGTGCTTTATGTCGCCTTCGTCCAACGATTCTATCGTGTAATTCAATGCAGAGGCCGAAAAGGGCGCCGCACCCGAAAATTCAAGCCCGCCGCCGTTGATGGCGAACTGACGCCACCATCGGATATCCGTCTTAGTACCGGTCTCTTGCGGACGGATATACGGATAGAACTGTTCGGCTACCGTCTGGTTGAATCGTCCGATAAAAGTAGAGGCGTTGCGGTCGCTGTAATTTTCGATCGGGCCGCGTCCGTAATATTGAATTTTGTCGTACACCAGTGGCATCTGTATTTGCATGCCGAAGCGGAACATATTGGATACGACAGTATCTTTTTTCGCGGTCAATTTTTGCGTTATCTGAATATCGCCATTCGGATTGATCAGATAGGTCAACGACAACAGAGCCGATAACTCCGGCATCCGATATTGGGCAATTACTTCGACAATATTGTTGTCTGTTTTGTTTTCCAAAGAGGTAAGTTGCATGACAGGATTTTTCCATACGCTGTATCTTCTTTGAAGGTTAGCGCCTAAGTCATTGTCGGTAGGCGCACGCCAGAAGTTTGGCGTCAGGGCGCCTCCCTCATAAATGAATTGATTGCCGTCGGCTTCATAACGGCTCAGGAAGCCGGTCGCCTTATTAAACTCAATCCGTAAGTCATGCCCTTCGATAATCAGGTAGTGGCGGTCGTTTTCTTTGACGGCGATGGGTTTTGCATGACAGTTCTTACAGGTCAATTCGTAAGCAATATCAGGCATGGACACTTTATATGGCTGTATTTCTATTTGGCTGCTTGCTATCGCAAACCCTGCCGGCAGCAATGGCTCTGCTTTTTTCAGTTTGAAGTAGATGTTCAACAGGATTTCTTTTCCTTCGGGAATATCCGATAAGTCATAGTTTAATTTGATTTTACCGGTTTGTTGAGGAGCTACATTCAATTCATTGACGGTTCCGGTTTGTACGATTTCACCGTCAGCCAGCAATATCCATTCCGCATAGTAGGCTGAAAGGTTGCGGAAGAAATTTTCGTTGAAGATATTGATCTCGCCGTTCGTAAGATTGGCAGGCGTCGCCCAGATGGACTGATAGAAATAGCCTACTTCGTGTGCATGTGGGTTGGGCGTGCGATCGGGACCTATCAATCCGTTATCGCAGAAATTCTGGTCGGAAGCATCATACGGGTTGAAGTCGCCCCCATAGCCATATATCGCTATGCCGTCTTTATTCTTCCAGTGAAGAGACTGGTCGACAAAGTCCCAGATAAAACCACCTTGCATCTTCGGATGTTTACGTATCATATCCCAATATTCTTTGAAACCGCCTTCCGAATTTCCCATAGCATGTGCATATTCGCACTGTATCAATGGCTTGGTTATGTCGTCGCGTACCGCATACCTTTCGCTCGCGGTGTAAGGCAGATACATGGGGCAATAGATATCGGTAAAGTCGTTGGTGCGCGCCTGTTCGTATTGAACCGGACGCGACTTGTCTTCATTTTTAATCCACGTGTAACATGCTTCGAAATTAGGACCGAAGCCTGATTCATTGCCCAGCGACCAGGTAATAATGGATACATGGTTGTAGCCGCGTTGCACATTGCGTTGGTTTCTTTCCAAATGCGCCAATGCATAGAGCGGATTTTTTGCCAGTGTTTGTTCGCCGTAGCCCATTCCATGCGCTTCGACATTGGCTTCGGCCACCACATAAAGCCCATATTCGTCGCAGAGTTCGTACCACAGGTTATTGTTCGGATAATGGCTGGTACGAACGGCATTGATATTATGCTCTTTCATGATTTTTATGTCCTGTATCATCCGTTCGGGCGAAATATAATAACCGGTTTTCGGGTCCATTTCGTGGCGGTTGACGCCTTTGATAAGGATAGGCTGGCCGTTGACAAGCAGTTGGGCGTTCTTTATTTCGACCTTGCGGAAGCCGGTTTTGAGAGGGATTACTTCTATTGTTTTGTCGCCATCTTTTAATGTAGCTATTAATGTATATAAATTAGGCGCTTCGGCCGACCATTTTTCGGGATTGGCTACCTGTATTACACCGGTTATTTTGCCGTTACCTTTGATGGTTTGGGTAGCCACCTGATTGCCTTTCTTATCCAACAAATCCAACTGAACGCTTCCGGACGAAGAAAGGTTTGCTTCGATAGCCAGCGAACCGTCTTTATATTGTGCATCGAGGTCGGGCGTCACTCGTATATCTTTGATGTATTTAGTGTTACGTGTATACAGGTAACAGTCGCGTCCGACGCCTGAAAGGCGGAAAAAGTCCTGGTCCTCAAGGTATGACCCGTCGCACCAGCGGAACACCTGAAAGGCAATCAGATTTTTCCCGGACTTCAGATAGGAGGTGATGTTAAACTCAGCCTCTAATTTGCTGTCTTCGCTGTAACCTACATATTGACCGTTTACCCAGAGATAGATATTGGAGGTAACGGAGCCGAAGTGGGCGAATATTTGTTTGCCGCTCCAGCCGGCCGGAATCGTTATTTCGCGGCGGTAGGAACCTACATTATTGTTTTCGACAGGCACATCGGGCGGATTGTTTATAAACTGATTTTGCCAGGCATATCCGATATTGAGGTAAAGGGGAACGCCAAACCCGTTTACTTCCCAAATACCAGGCACGTTGATGGTCGTCCAGCCTTTGTCGTCGTACGTTGTTTTATAGAAGTCGGTCGGACGCGCATCGGCGTCATTCACCCAGTTGAACCGCCATGGGCCGTTCAGACTTAAAAAGTTAGCGGACAATTCCTTTACGTTTTCTTTAGCAGCTTTTTCCGATTCGTATGCAAAATAATTCGTATGCATCGGCGCACGGTTTACATGATTGATTTTCGGGTCTTTCCACTCATCTTTCTGAGCAGACAGGGTAGCGCTGCAAAGCGCCACGGCACAAATAATAAGTTTAAATTTCATTGCTGATATAATATAAGTTGATATAATACAAATAGTTCATTCACATATAAAAGTTTAGCGAGTTGTCGAAAGTTAAAAAACTATTCTAAAAACAGCTCGATAACAGGTACTTCTACGTTGGGACGTTCAACGGGGAGCGTTAATATCACATCGTTTTCGCCCGTAGTTTCGCTCGTGTTGCCGGTTGCTACCGTAGCTGTCCGATACCTTATTTCGGAAGCATCGTTCAATAATTGGGCATATTTAAACTTCCCTTTATAACCGGGCAGGTTCAGCGATCTGAACGGCCATTCAAGCACATGTATATATAAACGTTTTGTCTGAGGGTTGTACGTTAGTAAACAGTTGTTCGGAACTTCAAAATTATCAGGCGCTTGTGTGCAACCATAGATAGAGCGGTCGTGGTATTTCATCCAACCGGCAAGGCCATCAAGGCGTTCATCGGCGCGATAGTCAAATACGCCGCGTGCGGTCGGGCCGACATTCAGGAGTAAGTTGCCGCCCTTGCTGACTGTTTCGACAAGCATAACCACCAATTGATGAACGCTTTTCCATGTATATTCGTCGCGATAGTATCCCCACGAACCGGAGAATGTCTGGCATGTTTCCCAAGGCACACGCCGACCGTTTATGGTAGGCCATTCATTGGGCATAAACTGTTCGGGTGTAATGAAATCCCATCCCCAGTCGGTATGGTTCATATCCAACCTGTTGTCAACCAAAATCTGGGGTTGTAGCTGACGAATCAATTTCAGCAGTCCTTCCCCATCCCAATCTTCATGCCCCTTTCCGTTCTCACCCGGATAGGAAAAATCCAAAAACAATTCGTCAATCTGTCCGTAATTGGTCAACAGTTCGGTCAACTGGTTCTTCATGTATTGCTGATATTTTTTCATATCACGCTTTTCGTTGGCCGCTTTCCTTTCTTCGGGGTTTTCAGGTCCGTTGGGGTGGCGGCTATCGAATGTAAAATCAGGATGATGCCAGTCGATCAACGAATAATAAAAGCCGATCCTGATACCTTCCGCCCTGAAAGCGTCTACCAAAGGTTTGATCAAATCCTTTTTGTAGGGCGTATTGGTCACCTTGAAATCCGTATATTTTGAGTCCCAAAGGCAGAATCCATCGTGGTGCTTGGTGGTAACCACCATATATTTCATACCGGCAGCTTTGGCTTTCGCAGCCCATTCCTTCGGGTTGTACAGATCGGGATCGAAACGGTCGAAATACACCTGATATGCTTCATCAGATATCCTTTCCCTGTTTTTCACCCATTCATGGCGAGCCGGTACGGCATAAATTCCCCAATGGATAAACATCCCGAAACGGTCGTTTGTCCACCATGCCATTCTTTTTTCTTTTTGTGCGGCAGTTTCTTTTGCCCATGCAGGTGTTTCCTGCGCTTTTGCCATCCAGCTCATTACAAAAATGAACAGGATACCCATCAAAATTTTTTTCATAATGTAAAATATAAATAGTTTAACATAATTTTTCGGTAAAAGCCATCGTGTAAACCAATACCTAATACGGATATCAGCTACTAAACAAAAAAACAAAAGTATATTTTTTTTCTAAAATAGCATGATTGTTGAAAAATATTTTTGCGCCAAACCAAAATATACCCTACCTTTGAAAGATTTTTTAAAAGTACGTTTTTTGTTTATATATCACATTATCAATATATTATTTTTTTATGGAACCCTTTGTTCATTTACATGTACATACGCAATACTCTCTTTTAGACGGACAAGCGTCTATTGACGCTTTGTTAGACAAAGCCCAGCAGGACAGAATGAGTGCCATGGCTGTTACAGATCATGGAAACATGTTTGGTATCAAGGAGTTTTACAACAAAGTAAAAAAGAAAAACAGTAAACATATCGATACAATTACCGGCTGCGAGCAAGAACAAAAGGCGCTTAACGATAAAGAATATCCTACGGATGATGAACTCGAACGGATTAAAAAACTGTCGAAAAAAATGGACGAAGAGAAGAAAAAAATCTTCAAACCCATTATCGGATGCGAGTGTTATTGCGCACGCTATGGCATTGAAAACAAAACAGCCAAAGACGACCTTGGTGGATGGCATCTGATTTTGTTGGCGAAAAGTCTGAAAGGATATAAAAACCTGATTAAAATAGTTTCAATTTCGTGGACAGAAGGTTTTTACAGAAATCCACGCATCGACAAATCCCTGTTGGAAAAGTATCACGAGGATTTGATCGTATGTTCGGCTTGTCTGGGAGGTGAAATACCGCAACTCATCATGAACGGCAAAAAAGATAAGGCGGAGGAGTCTATTCTCTGGTTTAAAAATCTTTTTGGCGACGATTATTACCTCGAACTGCAACGCCATAAAACCAACAATCCGAAAGCTGATCGCAGCACATATCCCAAGCAGGTTGAGGTGAATAATATCTTGATTGAGTTGGCGCAAAAACATGGCATCAAATTGATTGCAACGAATGATGTTCATTTCGTCAACGAAGACGATGCCGAAGCCCACGACAGATTGATCTGCCTCAGTACCAACAAGGACTATGATGATCCTGCCCGTATGCGTTATTCGCAACAGGAATGGATGAAGACGACCGAAGAAATGAATGTAATTTTCAAGGATATACCCGAAGCGCTTACGAATACGATGGAAATTGCCGATAAAATAGAACTTTATTCGATCGATTCGGATGTACGTATGCCATTCTTTCATATCGATACATCGTTCGGGACAGAGGAAGGTTATAAGAAAAGGTATTCAGAAATTGATTTAATCGAAGAATTTGAAGATAAAAACTATATCCGGTTGGGAGGATACGATAAAGTGATCCGCATCAAATTGGAAGCCGACTATCTTACACACCTGACTATGTCGCGTGTCCCCGCACGCTACGGCAATGAGATAGACGAGGTATTGAAAGAGCGTATCGATTTTGAACTTAACACCGTGAAATTGATGGGATTTCCGGGATATTTCCTGATTGTGCAGGATTTGATAGCAGCCGCTCGCGAAATGGGCGTATCTGTCGGGCCGGGACGCGGCTCGGCTGCCGGTTCGGTGGTAGCTTACTGTTTGGGTATTACAGATATAGACCCTATAAAATACGATTTGCTGTTCGAGCGTTTTTTGAATCCCGATCGTATCTCATTGCCCGATATCGATATTGACTTTGACGATGACGGAAGAGGCAAGGTGTTGAAGTGGATATCGGATAAGTACGGAAAAGAAAAGGTGGCGCATATAATCACCTATGGAACGATGGCTGCCAAAATGGCCATTAAGGACGTAGCGCGGGTTGAAAAGTTACCGTTAAGCGAAGCAAACCGTTTAGCCAAATTGGTTCCCGATAAAATTCCCGATCAAAAGCTGACGCTTAAAAATGCGATCGCATTCGTGCCCGAATTGAAAAATGCCGCTACCAGCAACGATCCCAAATTGAAAAATACCTTGAAATATGCGCAAAAATTGGAAGGGAATGTGCGTAATACAAGCATGCATGCTTGCGGTATCATCATCGGTCAGCAAGACATTTCGGATATTGTGCCTGTCAGCACGACCGACGACAAAGATTCGGACGAGAAGGACGCAAAGGTAATCACAACACAATATGAAGGCTCGGTCATTGAAGAAACAGGATTGATCAAAATGGATCTTTTGGGATTAAGAAATCTGTCCATTATCAAGGAGGCGATTGAAAATATCGAGCAAACAACAGGCATTACAATCGACATCAATCACATCAACTTAGACGATAAAAAAACCTACGAACTCTTTTGTCAGGGCAAAACGACCGGTATCTTCCAGTTTGAATCACCCGGTATGCAAAAGTACCTGAAAGACTTGCAACCATCCAAATTTGAAGACCTCATCGCTATGAATGCGCTGTACCGGCCGGGGCCTATGGATTATATCCCTTTGTTTATTGCCCGCAAACACGGAAGGGAAAAAATCGCCTACGATATTCCTGTGATGGAGCGTTATCTAAAAGATACTTATGGGGTTACTGTATATCAGGAGCAGGTCATGCTTCTTTCGCGGTTATTGGCCGATTTTACACGCGGCGAAAGCGATACACTCCGTAAAGCGATGGGGAAGAAGATGATAGATCAGATGAACAAGCTGAAAGAGAAATTCATCGAAGGCGGCGAAAGCAACGGCCACCCCAAGCAAATCTTAGAAAAAATATGGAAAGACTGGGAAAGATTTGCTTCTTATGCGTTCAATAAAAGCCATGCAACGTGTTATTCATGGATTGCCTACCAGACTGCTTACCTGAAAGCCAACTATCCTTCGGAATATATGGCAGCCGTATTAAGTCGTAACCGTTCCAATATCAAGGATGTAACAAAAGCCATAGACGAGTGTAAGATGACCGGGATTCAGGTATTAGGCCCGGACATCAATGAGTCTACGCTGAAATTCGGCGTTAACAAACAGGGGCATATCCGTTTCGGGTTGGCAGCGATTAAGGGCGTTGGCGAAGGAGCTGCTGAAAATATTATTAATGAACGAAAACAACGGGGATCTTTTGCAGATATTTACGATTTCATCGAGCGGATAAACTTGTCTGCATGTAATAAAAAAGTCATTGATTCGCTTGCTTTAGCCGGCGCGTTCGACGGATTTCATATCCCACGCGAGCCATTTGTGATTCCAAATGAAAAAGGAGAAACGTTTTCCGAAATACTCATTCGTTATGGGAACAGATACCAAAATGATAAAAAAATAGCGATCAATTCGTTATTCGGCGACACGGAAATAATTGAAATAACCAAACCTTCCTACTACAAATGTCAGACATGGACGGATCTGGATCGACTGAATAAAGAAAAAGAATTGATCGGTTTTTATCTTTCAGCCCATCCGTTGGACGAATACCGCACCATCCTTCAATATGTTTGTAATACCGGCATGGCTGAAATTGGCAATAAAGAAGAGCTAAAAGGGAAAGAACTGTTAATGGGAGGCATCGTTACCGGTTTTCGTGAAGGTACAACAAAAAACGGAAAACCCTATATGATTGTCAATATGGAAGATTTTTCTGGAAGCGGTGAAATACCTCTTTTCGGCAACGACTATATCGAATTTGGCAAATACTGTAAACCAGGCATTTACTTATTGATAAAGGCTTCCATCCTTCCCCGTCAATACAAGGAAACGGAACTTGATTTCAAGATTAAATCCATTCAGCAGATGCCGGATGTGAAAGACCATATCATTGAGAAAATTACCATCTCGCTTTCCATTCATCATTTAGATGAGCAAATTGTGAATGAATTGACTGTTTTTATAAAAAACAATCCGGGGGAAACACGGTTGTATTTCAAAATTATTGATGGCGAACATCAGGTAATGCTTAATCTATTCTCCAAAAGCATTCATATTAATGTGACGCAACATTTTATTGATTTTATCAACGAAAATGAAAATATTGATTTTGTTATTAACAAATAATGTATAATTTTGGCCTGAAATTTAATTTGTATCTTTTAATTCTTAATTTATTATATAATATGGCAATAACTGTTACTGAAGAAAATTTTCAAGAAATAGTAGACGAAGGCAAACCTTTAGTACTTGATTTCTGGGCAGAATGGTGCGGTCCCTGTCGAATGGTTGGTCCGATCATTGATGAATTGGCGACCGAATATGAAGGACGCGTCAATATCGGAAAGGTGGATGTAGACGAAAACAATGAAATCTCGATGCAATACGGCATTCGCAACATACCTACGGTTTTATATTTTAAAGATGGACAGCTTGTCGACAAGCAGGTCGGCGCTTTTCCGAAAGCAAAGTTTGTCGAAAAGATAGAGCAATTGTTGCAATAATGGTTAACGATTAATGGTAATGCTGTAGGGGCAAGGCATGCCTTGCCCCTACTCGTCAGTATTTCCTGTTTAATATCTCCGCATAAATAACAGCTTTACGAAACGCATCCGCATCGGATAAGTCCAATTCGTCTGATAATGTAGATTCTTCCTGTTCGACAAACGTTTCTGCTTGTAAACGGTTATCTTCAACACGATGAGTCATATTTGCGTCGTAAGGGATGCGCTTGCTTTGTTCAAAAGCCGGTAAGGGCTGTTTCCGCGCTTTTTGCTTTGGGATCGACGGCTCCGGGAATGTCGACTCCGATGGTACCGGCACAGGCATTTGTGTCTGTTGTTGCCTTTTTTTCTTGCTTATAGAACTAAACAAACTGCTTATTCCGACCACAACCATCAATATAATATATATCCAATCTCCGAATTCGTCCATGATTTTTGCTTAATTTTGCATCCCAAATATAGGCATTATTTATATATGTGATTTATTTTTTGATGAAAAATTTTCTAAAACCCGATTATTCGGACCGCAATATCTATATCGAAACCTACGGATGTCAGATGAATGTCGCTGATAGCGAGGTGGTTGCTTCAATAATGCAAATGGCGGGATATACCTTGACGAAAAAGATTGAAGAGGCCGATGCTATCTTTGTCAATACCTGTTCGGTACGCGAAAATGCCGAACAACGCGTACTAAACCGGCTGCAATATCTTCAGTCGTTCCGAAAAAAAAGGCAAAACCTGATTATCGGCATACTGGGTTGCATGGCCGAGCGTGTGAAAGAAGCGCTGATTCGAGATCATGGGGTGGATTTAGTGGCGGGTCCGGACGCTTATTTGGACTTACCCAACCTTGTGGGTGCGGTCGAACGAGGCGAAAAGGCAATCAATATTGAGCTGTCCGTACAGGAGACCTACCGCGATGTGATCCCATTGAAGTCGGGTGGACTGCCTGTTTCCGGTTTTATCTCCATTATGCGGGGATGTAATAATTTTTGTTCCTACTGCATTGTCCCCTACACACGCGGACGTGAACGAAGTCGTGATGTAAACAGTATATTAGACGAGGTGCGAGGCATGAAAGAACAGGGATTTCGCGAAGTTACTTTATTGGGACAAAATGTAAACTCTTACAGCTTTGAATCGGATGGATGTATTATTGGGTTTCCTCAATTGCTTGCGTTAGTAGCTGATGAAGCGTCTGATATGCGAATCCGTTTTACTACCTCCCATCCGAAAGATATGACAGACGAAACCCTCTACATCATGGCTTCAAGGCGCAATATATGCAAGCATATTCATTTGCCGGCACAGTCGGGCAGTTCACGTATTTTGGAGATAATGAACCGCAAATACACACGCGAGTGGTATTTAGAACGTATTGCCGCCATTCGCCGGATTATGCCGGATTGTGCTATTTCAACAGATCTGTTTTGTGGATTTCATTCCGAAACCGACGATGATTATGAAGCTACATTATCATTGATGTGCGAGGTAGGATTTGATTCGGCATTCTTATTCAAATATTCGGAACGACCGGGTACGTATGCAGCCCGACATCTGCCTGATGATGTGCCCGAAGATGAAAAAATCAGGCGTTTACAGGGACTGATTGATTTGCAGAATAGTCTTTCGGAAGCAAGCAACCGTCGCGATATCGGCAAAACGGTTGAGGTATTGGTCGAAGGTTTTTCCAAACGCTCTAAAGACCGCATGTCAGGACGTACCGAACAGAACAAGGTAGTCATCTTTGATAAACATGACTATCATATCGGCCAATTAGTTCGAATAATGATTGAAGATGCGACGTCGGCAACGCTTTTGGGGAGAAGAGTTTAATTTAGCGTTTAGTTAAATATTTTTTGCCGTCCTTCCGAATTACAAACACGGAAGGACGAAACACCATATCCCCTTTGGAGGGGGTAGAGGGAGGCCTCAATCACATTTCTCCTGTTCCTCTTTTTTTCGTCGCAACTCAAAATCACGACCCAAGTATTTTTCACGGACAATTGCGTTGGCTGATAACTCTTCGGCTGTGCCCTGAAACAGCACTTTCCCCTCGAACAACAGGTAAGCCCTGTCGGTAATGCTCAGTGTTTCATGGACGTTATGGTCGGTAATCAGGATGCCGATATTCTTCTCTTTCAATTGCGCTACAATAGTCTGGATATCCTGAACGGCTATCGGGTCGATACCGGCAAAAGGCTCGTCCAACATAATAAATTTTGGACTGATGGCTAAACAACGGGCAATCTCCGCCCGGCGGCGTTCGCCTCCCGACAAACGGTCGCCCAAGTTTTTCCGTACTTTTTGTAGCCCCAATTCGGTAAGCAGGCTTTCCATTTTCTCTTTCTGATATTCCTTTGTCGTGTCGGTCATTTCCAATACAGCACGCAGATTATCCTCAACCGTCATTTTCCGGAAAATGGACGCCTCCTGCGCCAAATAACCGATACCCAATCTTGCACGGCGATAAACCGGATAATCGGTAATATCAATATCATTCAGAAAAATTTTCCCCTCATTCGGAGCGACCAACCCTACGGCCATATAAAAAGTCGTTGTCTTTCCTGCGCCGTTCGGCCCAAGCAATCCCACGATTTCACCTTGTTCCACTTGAATCGAAACATGGTTGACCACTGTACGTGCCCGGTATTTTTTGACCAAGTCTTTCGTACGAAGCACCATTTGCTGTTCGTCTGCCATCTTAGCAATATTTTGTGCAAAGAAACAAAAAATCTTTGTGTATCTTTGCATTTGCTTAAAAATTATATAAGACTATGGGAATAATAAAGGCTGAATTTGTGATAAGCAATACCGATGTAAAAAAGTGTCCGGCAGGAAATCTGCCCGAGTATGCGTTCATTGGCCGGTCGAATGTGGGGAAGTCGTCGTTAATCAACATGCTGACCGACAGGAAAAACCTCGCAAAAACCTCGCAAAAACCGGGTAAAACTCAATTAATCAATCACTTCATCATTAACGACGCATGGTATTTGGTCGACCTTCCGGGTTATGGTTATGCCCAAAGAGGCAAAGAGGGACGCGCCCGAATTCAGCATATAATTGAAAGTTATTTGCTTGAACGGCAGGAATTGACCAATTTATTTGTACTGATTGATTGCAGACACGAGCCACAGCAGATTGATTTGGAATTTATGGCATGGCTGGGCGAAAACAACATCCCTTTTGCCATTATCTTTACCAAGACAGACAAGATCAGCAAATCCAAATTGCATGAAAACATACAGGCATACACCGCAAAATTGTTGGAAGAATGGGAAGAATTGCCCCCCATACTGACCTCTTCAGCCGAAAAAAAAGAAGGGCGGGAAGAGATCATTCGGATGATTGAGGAGATTAATGAGCAATGATGAAGATATCTAACGATAAATCTACTCACTAACCGTTATTGTGTGATCGCAAGGGTGTGCACCTACTCTATTTTTATCTTTTCAAACTGTTGGACGATTTTACCATCGGCGGTGATTCCTTCTATAATTACGGAATATGTTGTTGGGAAATCGGCGGTGTAAAATTCAAAAGAGGCCTCCCCATCTTCTGTAATAACGACATCCGGTTTCCAAAAGATGGTCGAACGGTAGTCGGGAGTCGGGGATTGTCGCGCTTCCAATGTTTCGTACTTGGGTGCATAAAACTCCACCGGCTTTTGATATCCGAAAGGCGTGAATACCGTGTAATTGGGATCATCCCTTTCCGGGCGGCGATTCTCTCTTGCTCTCCGGGTGGTAATACTGATTACTCCATTGGCGCCACGAGCGCCGAATACAGCAGCACTGACGCCTTTGAATACATCAATACTTTCAATATTATCAACCGACAAATCACCCAAAGCATCAAAACCTTTTTCATCATGAATTGGAGTTCCATCATTCAATGGACTTCCGTCAACAATGATTAATGGAGGTTTGGTCCCAAGCAAAGAACTTCCTCCCCTGATAATGATACGATAGGCTCCACTCGCAGGGTCTCCCTGAATTCTTACGCCAGGAACTAATCGAAGGTACTGAGCAACATGACGGTAAGAATAATTTTCAATTTCCTCCCTGCGTATTGTAGCATCCGATTTTGCATTTGCCCAAAATTGAAGACGGGCTTTATCCTGCCTTTCTATTCTTGATGCCGTTACTACTACTTCATTCAAATTATGCTCCTGCATAATTTCATTATCATTCATTGAGCGTTGTTCTGCTTTGGCGATCAAAGTATTTGGTGCAAATTCACTTTCCTTTTTCGTTTTATCCGTTGTCGAATTATAAGGAGCGTGAACAGGCCCGGGAAATGATTCCTGATCCAAAACAAGCTCAACCCTGCTGCTTCCATTCCCGGTTAGCGCTTGCATAAAGAAAGAGATCCCATCAGGATACTCACAATCATCAAACAAGAATACGCCATTCCTGTTTGTCGTCGTAAATCCAAAATCCCCGTCTTCTGTCAGCACAGTGATATCACAGTCGGCTATCGACCCGGATAGGAACATCCTTTTCACATGGCCGGAAAGGGATTGGCTTGTTTGAAACGGAATATGCGGATATGCCGGATTTCCTTTGGCAACTTCCGGGATATTGTACCTTCTCCATCCGTGTGTCATCATCAGATAGTCCAAGGCCGTAGTTGATTGAATGTTATCCTGTAAATACCATGCCGGATTTTCAATATGACCTTTCAATTCGGATGTGAACAGAAGGGTGGAGAAAATGGTAGTTGAGGAGCCTGCAGCGATGTCGTTGTCATCCGTAACAGCTACCGACAAATGACCATCCAAACTGTTTCCGTAAACATCGGAAACAGTCAGGGTGGAAATGACCTTATCCCGTTTTGCATAAACGCTTTTATCGGTATGAAACGCCACCTTTGCCACATCATCAGTTTTATTGAATACCAACCGTTCGCTAAGCGGATTCATCTGTGCATCAAACAGGAGAAACTGTATGATTCCCGAAGGTAAGGAGTCGGCGGTAAAAGTGGCCGTTGCCAATGTGTAATCCCAGGCGGCAAAGTGCAAAAGCTGCGCCCTGCTTTGAACAAGCAGGTAGCAAGGGGTATCGGGACTTTGAGGGGATTTTTGCAAACCGACCGTTATCATTTTGTTACGCTGTGTTGCAGTCAATGCATAAGCGTGTGGGGCGGGCTGAGGAAGTTCAAACGTTTTTTCTATACCGCTTTCATTCCGACATTTCAAAAAGTATTTTTTGTCTGTTTCAGGAATCAAACCGAAAACGCCCATACCTGCATGTAAGGTCTGTGCGATTGTTATCTCCGTACCGTTTTCATCTACAATTTCTCCGGATATGGTTTCGGAATATCCATTCCTGTTCAGCGCCTTAAATGCAATTCTGCACAAGACTCCCTCAATCAAATTGCCACCCTCAGGGAAAAATGAAACATCATAGTCTGAATCGCGATTATCAGGATTCATAAGATTTGCAGGATTTATACTGTTTTCCTTGCTTCCCCAATTTCCCCCGCTTCCACTGCTTCCCCGGTTTTCTCCATTTATATTTCCGATCCTGATATTCTTCTTAAAAAAATAGTCGTCCCCCAAGTTCTCCATATACCGGGTATAAGCACGAAGTGTATAGTTGCCTTCAGGAATGTTTCGCGAAAGCATGAGATAACCGTAGAACATATTGTTTTCGCGCCTAATCATCACACGGCTGACAAGCGAATCGCGTGTATCTATCAGTTCAGCATACATATAGTTGCTATATGTAGGATATTGATGGGTAACAGCGTCAGAAACATAAGCCTTGAACAGGATTTTTTCGCCGGGAACATAAAAATCGCGATCGGTATGCAGATGTATCTTTTCCTGTGGAAATGCTTCTGCCTGAGCTAAAAAATGTTCTTCTACCTTACGATAGCGATTTTCGTCATCCGTTTGCCCAAACAATGATGCTGTTTGAAGCAAACAATAACATATGAATAGAAAGATTTTTTTTTGCATGAAACATCAAGTATTAATTTTGTGTAGCAAAATTTTTGTAAAAATAATGATAAAATTGATTTTTAAATAAAAAATCCTGCAAAACTTTTGATAAGCAGGATTTTTAAAAACAACCTTTAGATTGTAAATATTTATCTAAAAAAAGATTAGACATTACAAAACCAAAACAATGGACAACTTGTGTACTGATCGCAACGTGGGCCGGTACATGCCCATATGTCACCCATTCCAGTAGTGGGATGTAGTTCACAACAAACCCCATCTGCAATCATTGCGGCGCCAACAATTTCTTTCATTTCTTTTGGGCTAAGCACATTTTTAAGCCCGCTAATACTCATAAATTCACGTTTCATACAATATAAATATTAAAAAATTAATAATAAGATAAAAAAAACACTAAAAAAATGGTTAAAAACTATTTGTTGCTCATCTGCAATAACCGGCCAAGTTATTGCTCCATGCCCCGCAACAAGTTAAGGCAGAGGGATTATTTAATGTTTACATCAAATTCCATAAAATAACGCAAATCTTCGATTTTGTAGTTTTCGGGCAGTTTGCAGCCGTTAACCAAAATTGTGGGCGTTGCGCGTAATTGAGTTTTGGCTTTCCATGATTCGTGCTTTTGAAATTCGACTTCAACGGCAGGATCATTTATGTCCAATTGGAGTTTTTCAAAAAACGCTTCTTTCAGTGCTTTGCCTTTGGTAAACCAGGTGGAATACAATTGCCACGCTGCCTCCCCTTGCCCCCTCCAATGGGGGATTAACCCATCCGAATGAGGGGGATTGAGATACAGGGCAATCATGTATTTATTGGCATAGTCCAAACTTTCGTTGAAAGAGGAATAGATATATTGAACACAGACCTCTCCCTTGGTTTCTTGCAGCAACTTTTCTACCCTTGCGTGCATCTTGGCACAGGGATTGCAAAAGGGGTTGGTAAGAATCGTAATTTTCAACTGAGCGTCGGGATTGCCGAAAAGAATGTGGGAATCAGTCTTGCTTACTTCATAAAAAGGTTGTTGCGCAAGTAAGGTCTTGAAAATATTGTCGTTGGCTTTGATGCCGTTGATCTCTTGGCGGAGTTGAGTTGTCTGATGGCCTTCAGCCAGTTTAGGAAGTAAAAGGTTGAGGGTAAAGATGGGGATGGTGTAGAAGCAAACGGCGATAATCAATTGAGACTTTACAATAATGTTAAAAATATATAATGTTTGGCTTTCCGAAGGGAAGCAATTGAGAGTTGAAAATTGAGAATGAGGGTCAAGGCCTGCAATGACGATCTGCTGTGTATAGCCAAATACCGAGTTGATGATAAAGATGGTCCATAATAGGACAAGGACAATCAGGCAAAGGAGGCACCATTGGCGGGCTTTGACTTTTTGGTACCAAACGCTCCAAAAGGTAAAGGGGAGCGCCAAAATATTGATGAGCACCAAGGAAGGCAACAAATGCGGCAAAAACAAAAGTATGATGGTATTCGCTGCAAAATAGCCCAATCCGATTTCACTCCATCCGAACATTCCGAAAAGCTTGGCGGCGTCGGATTCCAACACATTGTTGCAGTCGCTTTGACTGAACAGCGTACAGATCTTGTCGGCATAGCGGCTTTGGATATGCAGTTGCTTCAATACCAAGAGATAGCAGATGTATATGCCAACAAGGTTGACGAGTAAAAGCAAAGAACTTCCCAAGGGGGTTGGGGAAATGGACAAAATGGGGGAAATGGGGGAAATCGGGGAAGTAGGGGAAGTAGGGGAAATGGGGGAAATCGGGGAAATATGGGTTGTGAAATAAGTTATTCCTAAAAGCAGTGTGCAGGCCAAAGCGAGGATTGACTTTTGAGCAATGGTCAGCAGGTCTTTTTTGCGATGTGCTTTATATTCCGGTTCGCAGGAATCGGGCGAAGGTTCGGCTAAAAGGGCTATGCCTGACCAAGACCGGATAAATTGCGAAACAGGAATAACGATCTTTTTTCCATTCCTTACAAAATGCACTTTACCCGTTTCTCCGATTTCCCCTGTTTCCCCTGTTTCTCCGGTAGAGGACAAGGTATGCCTTGTCTCTACATTGTTAACTACCACGAAATCTCCGCCCATATAGGCGACAAACGGACATGCAATATTGAAAAGATCATTTTCCTTGTCTTCGATTTGGGTTGCGGCATTCCGAATGCCATAGTCGGACAGCATTTTGGACAGTCCGTACAAGTTGTTTTTGTGCGGATGTTCGTTGAAGTATTGCTCGGAAAACGATCTTGAATGCCTTACTTTCAACAGTTCCAAAAATGAAGTAAACGTATTGTTCATTTTGCTGTTATTCTTTTACCGTAATTTTGTTGCAAAGATATTCCCGCAAAAAACAAGCATCCATACAGAATATTACACAAAATTTATACGATTTATTGAACAATTTGTTATATTTGTTGCGCAAAAACTGTTTAATATGGCAATCGGTAGTACTATCAGGAAACTAAGAACGGCAAAAAAGCTGTCACAGCAATATGTAGCGGATACGTTGAATATTGATCGACGCACTTATGCTGCTTGGGAACAGGAGTCTCAAGAAATAAAAAGCGGCTATATCCCACAATTAGCTGAATTTTTCGGTGTTGAGATTGCAGATTTGTTCAAAAGCGAAACGAGTATCAATATCAAACAGTCGTTTAAGGACAGTACGATAAACACCGCAATCCTGATTCTTACTGACAAGGAAGCGGTTGGCCGGGTATTAGATGCCATCAAATCAGAGAAATAAGGGTACTTCTAATAATCCGAAATTTTTGAAGCAGAAAAACCATTGGAAACTTTTTTTGCCTTAGAATAGGGAGTATAAGCATCATGGTAATGTACAATGATTTGCTTGTGGGTGGCGGCTTCGTTGAGTAGGCGGGTTTTTTCGTGATAGGAGGTGAGCGGGTGGATATCGTAGGCTGAAATCCATAATGGCGAGATATGTGCGGCTGTTGGGATTACGTCGCCGGCAAAGACATACGTAGCTGTGTCCGTTTGGATATATGGCACAATTTGACCGGCAGTATGTCCTTCAAAAATACGGAGTTGTATGTCGTCGCACAAATCCGTATCCGAATCGATCAGTTGCAGGTTGCCTGCTTTTTCGATACTTTCCATATTGTCGGGGAAAAAAGAATCGGCTTCCAAGGGGTTGGGGCGTAAGGCAGTTTCCCATTGTGATCGACTAACCCAACATGTCGCTTGCGGGAAAACAGGTACAACATGGTTATCTCTTATACATGTCGTCCCGCCGCAGTGATCGAAATGCAGGTGTGTCAAAACGATGTCTGTTACCTGTCCAGGTTGGATTCCCCGCACCATTAGCGCTTCAGCGACGTCTATCAAATCATAAAAACCATACGTGGTGGATTTGAGTTTCTTTAATTGCTTGTCGCCAACTCCGTTGTCAATCAATACGATACGGCCGCTTTCGGTAGTAACCAATCCGATGCGCATAGCCAGTACACAACGTTTTTGTTCGTCGCATGGGTAACGCCTGCGCCACGCAGCCAAGGGAATCATGCCGAACATAGCGCCGCCGTCCGCATAAAAATATCCTGTATTAATTAATTCAACAGTAGCCATTTTATTTAGTTTTCAGTTTTTAGTTTTCAGTTTTCAGAAAAATCTAAAATACCTGTTTAGCACACAAAAATAGGAATAATATTTGTATTTTTGCGCCATGATTATCGCGCAGCAAAAGATGAAAGAAAATATTGTTGAATACCTGCTTTTTATGTGGCAAGTTGAAGACCTTATTCGCGCCAATCATTTCGATCTTGAAAAAATTCAACAAACACTTGTCAATCAATACGACCAGCCTGAAGAGGTAAAACAGCAAATCCTGCAATGGTACGAAGAATTGATCGATATGATGCGTAGCGAAGGCGTGATGGAAAGCGGGCATATCCAACTGAACAAAAATGTGATCATTGCGCTGACGGATTTACATTTGCGCCTTTTGAGAGACCCCGAAGAAACACTCTATATCACGCAATACTACAAGACGCTTCCGTTTATTGTTCAGTTGCGGGCAAAATCGGGAGGAACTGCAACCTCTGAACTTGAAACCTGCTTTACAGCCATTTACGGTTATTTGTTGCTCCGTTTGCAAAAAAAAGAGATTCTGCCGGAAACGCTTGAAGCAGTCAAACAAATCAATACCTTATTGTATTGTCTGTCAGAAAAATACAAACAAGATAATGAATAAAAAGATCTTGGTAACCGGTGCGAACGGTCAATTGGGGCGTTCGCTGCAAAAAATATCGTCAAGGTATGGCGAATCTATGTTTTATTTCACGGATATTGACACATTGGATATTTGCGAAAAACAGCAACTTGCCGATTTTGTTTATTCAAACGACATTAGTTATATCCTTAACTGCGCAGCCTACACAGCTGTTGATAAAGCGGAAGATGACCGTGAATGCTGTATGCATATCAATCGCGACGCTGTCCGAAATATTGGTCAAGTTGCATCCGAAGGAGGCGTCAAAGTAATCCATATTTCGACCGATTATGTTTTTGACGGAACTGCAGCCCGCCCATACCGCGAAGAAGATCAAACCAACCCGCAATCATTCTACGGACAAAGTAAATTGGAAGGAGAAATTGCTTTGCAGCAGGTTTGCCCGGATGCTGTGATTATCCGTACATCATGGTTATACTCGGAATATGGCGTAAACTTTTTAAAAACAATGCTTCGGTTGGGAAACGAGCGGACAGCGCTCAAAGTGGTATGCGACCAAACAGGCTCGCCCACTTTTGCAGAAGATTTGGCGGCGGCTATGATGGCGATGGTGGAACATAAGCCGTTTATCCCGGGCATTTATCATTTTGCAAATGAGGGTGTATGTAGTTGGTATGATTTCACTGTGAAAATTATG
>Ga0082212_10004127_pt1 | contig 20276 bp, 12 predicted proteins | sample TergutNt197P3_FD_71548 | JGI IMG/M metagenome (GOLD analysis project Ga0082212, IMG submission 71548) | Neocapritermes taracua P3 segment gut microbial communities from Petit-Saut dam, French Guiana - Nt197 P3 | ecosystem: Host-associated > Arthropoda: Insects > Digestive system > Gut ... | reverse complement strand
TGCAGCATCATTTCATCTAAAAATGCTTTATTGGATGAAAATCAGGAACAATGGTGTGGATTGAAAACCTTAATCAGGGTAGAAGCATCCCGAACCGTTAAAGACAGGGAAACGAAAGAAACCCGTTACTACATCAGCGATGAAGAAGGTTTTAGCGCCGCTTATTATAATGCGTTGGTCAGAGGACATTGGGGAATTGAAAATCATTTACACTGGCATTTAGATGTGACTTTTAAGGAAGACGCCTCGCGTGCCGGAAAAGGTAACGCGCCGGAAAATTTATCTGCGCTCAGAAAACTCGCTTTGCAGATAATTAAAGAACAAAATGACAAACTGAGCATGAGAAAACGAAGGCTTAAAGCTGCTTACGATATAAAGTATCTGACAAAATTGATTATATAAATTTCATGCATTTGCCCTAAATTGCACCCTGTAATACATAACATAATCCAAAAAATAATTACCTTTGTCGCGTTCTTTGAAAGAATCAATATCTATTTATTAATCAAAAAAACATATAAGATGAAGAATATCTTTTCAGCAGTAATTGCCCTGTTTCTCTGGTACGGATGCAGCAGTGTTCCCTTAACCGGTCGCAAGCAGTTTTCGTTCATACCGGCGTCCGAAATGAACGCTTTGGCGGCGACGTCCTACACGGAAACGCTTTCCTCAAGCAAACTTTCAACCAATGCCGCACAAACAGCCATGATCAAAAATACGGGCGGACGCATCAGCAAAGCGGTGGAACAATACATGAAGGGACAGGGCAAATCGTCTGCCCTCGACGGATTTAACTGGGAGTTCAATCTGATTGACGAACCCAACACGATCAATGCCTGGTGTATGCCCGGCGGCAGGGTGGCTTTCTATTCGGGAATACTGCCCGTATGCCAGAATGAAGCGGGTGTAGCGGTAGTCATGGGACATGAGATCGCACATGCGGTAGCGAATCACAGCGGCGAACGGATGAGTCAGGAAATGCTGGTGCAATTGGGCGGTATAGGACTTTCGGCGGCTTTGCAGCAAAAACCTCAACAGACGCAACAACTGGCTTTAACTGTTTTTGGCGTTGGCACACAGGTCGCGGGTATCCTGCCGTACAGCCGCAAGCACGAGTTTGAAGCCGACAGATTGGGATTGATATTTATGTCTATGGCTGGATACGACCCCAATGAAGCGCCTAAATTCTGGGAACGTATGCAAGCGCTTTCCGGCGGCAACGCTACTCCGCAGTTTCTTTCCACTCACCCTTCGGACGCTAATCGGATCAGCGAATTAAAAGCTGCCATACCCGAAGCAATGAAGTATTATCAGCCAAAGTAGGGTTATTTCCGTATTTGTCCGTTTCCCCTGATTACCCATTTGTAAGAGGTTAGTTCATTCAGACCCATGGGACCGCGTGCGTGCAGTTTTTGAGTGCTGATGCCTATTTCAGCGCCCAGTCCAAATTGTGCGCCATCGGTGAAGGCTGTGGATGTATTGGCATAAACGGCGGCAGCGTCCACACGATTGAGAAACAATTCTATATTCGACGCATCGTCGCTGATGATGGCTTCGCTGTGACGGGAACCGTAACGCGAAATATGTTCCAGCGCTTCTTCGATATGATCTACCGTTTTCACTGCCAGCCTGTAATCCAGAAATTCAGTACCGAATGAGTTTTCATCAACCGGTTTCAACAAATCGCTTGGGTATCGTCCGTTCAGGGCGTGCATGGCGCGTTCGTCGGCATATACTACCACATTTGCGTCAGCCAGCGGATTAAACACAATGGACAGGTCGATCAGCCGGCTACTGTGAACAATAAGGCAGTCGAGAGCATTACAAACGCTTACGCGCCGCGTTTTTGCATTGTTGATGATTGCCGAAGCCTTTTCCCTGTTTCCGGTTTTATCATAATAGATATGTACAACTCCGGCGCCGGTTTCAATCACCGGTATTCTGGAATTTTCGCACACAAAGTCGATCAAGCCCTGTCCGCCGCGCGGGATAACTACATCCACATATCCGCGGGCGTTCAGCAATGCTGTAGCGGCTTCTCTTTCAGAAGGCAGCAAAGTTACCATTGCGGGATCAATCTGATAATGAGCCAGCGCATTCTGTATCAGGGCAACCGCCGCTTCGCTGGAATACCGGGCATCGCTGCCGCCTTTCAATATACAGGCATTTCCCGACTTGATACACAGCGAAAACACATCGAAAGTAACATTGGGACGCGATTCGTATATAACGCCAATCACGCCGATAGGAACGGATACTTTGTTTATTTCCAATCCATTGGGGCGGGTTCGGTGTTCCAGAACCTGCCCCAATGGCGAAGGAAGTGATGCTACATGGCACATATCGCCGGCAATGTCGGCAATACGTTCGGAAGTCAATCTCAAGCGATCGTATTTGGGATCAGACTGATTCATTCTGTCCAAATCCATCTGATTGGCAGCCAACAACTGTTGGGTGTTCTTTTTGAGTTGGTCAGCCAAATATTTCAGTAATTCGTCTACCTGACCGTTCTCCGCGAAAGACCGGAAAGCCTCGCGGGATTTATAAAAAATATCCTGATAATCCATAACCGGTTGATCATGTAAATGGGAAAATAATCATCTTTTTCGTAAAGAAAACCGGACAAAAGTACAAAAAAGAGATGAAAATCCTGCACTGCTATCGACATGGGGTGCATTTCAAATTGTCGTTTTCCTGATTTTGAGAACATTCCGTTAGGAATGCCAGTTCGGTAGAAAAATATAACCCCAAAAATTGCAGGCATTCCATAGGAATGCAACCATATTGCACGACATACGTTGCATTCCTAAGGAATGCGTGGAAACTGCGGAATATCTTTTTCCTGCCGAGCTTAAATCCCTATCGGGATTTCCTTTTGCGACAATTAAATACCCTTTTTCCTAAAATGCGAAAACGAATGTAATAAACTGATTATCTTTACTGTATTTTATTGAATTGCTTCCTTTGTGGAAGGTAAAAATGCAAAAAAACGCATAAAAAAGCGATAGTTCCGTTACCAAATCATTACCCGTTTTTTGACGGCATATTGCTTAGTTTTTCGTTACTTTTCCACCCATCAAATAACTCTGTTTCAAATAGTTTTGCAAATGTTTTTAACAGAGTTTTTTATGAAAACATCAAATGAAACCACCATGATTTAGTCTAAGACGCCCAAGAGCATGAAAATGTTGTGTAGGCATTCTACCTTTGCCGTGAGTTTTAATTTAAAAGTTTATCATTATGGCGGAAGTAGTCACCTTCGAACAGATCGTTCAACGGGGATGCGGGCTGGATGTACACAAACAGACAGTAGTTGCAACGATTGATGGCGCAGGTCTTACAAGAGAGACGCGCGAATTTCGCACCACAACAAGTTCTTTGAAAGAGTTGAAAGAATGGTTAGAGCGCTCAGAAGTAACGCATGTCGTTATGGAAAGCACCGGAGTTTACTGGAAACCGGTTTATCATGTTCTGGAACCTTCAGGTATGACGGTATGGATAGTGAATGCCCGTCATGTGAAGTATGTACCGGGTCACAAGACCGACAAGCGAGACAGTAAATGGTTATGTAAATTATTATTGGCAGGCTTGCTCAAGCCGAGTTTCATTCCACCGCGTGAGCAGCGCGAGTTACGCGACTTAACCCGTTATCGTCGGAAGATGATCGAACAGATCGCTTCGGAAAAGAACAGAGTTATCCGTATTCTTGAAGACTGCAATATCAAGTTATCCAGCGTATTGAGTGATACGCACGGTGTTGTTGGGACAAAACTTATAGACAAACTGTGTACAGGCGGTAAAATCAGTATGGAAGACATCGAGGAGGTGTATCACGGCAAATTGCGGGCGAGCCGTGAAGCAATTTACGAAGCCTGCGAAGGTTTTGTAACAGCGCATCATGTATTTATGCTACAGACCATCAGGAAAGACATATCTTCATGTGAATCTCTCATATCTGAACTAAATGCCCGTATCAGGAATATGTTAGCTCCCTACGATAATGCATTGGAACTGTTGAAAGAAGTTCCCGGTTTGAGTACCAGGTCTATAGAGGACCTGATAGCGGAAATCGGACTTGACATGAGTGTTTTCCCTGACGAGAAACACCTTGCCTCGTGGTGTGGCGTGGCGCCGGGCAACCATGAAAGCGCCGGTAAAAAAAAAGTGGACGCACTCCGCATGGCAACAAACAGGTAAAGGCAGTGCTCACGGAAGTGGCATGGGCAGCAACAAGAACCAAAAATACTTATTATTCGGCAAGATACCATCGCCTGGCAGCAAGACGGGGCAAAAAACGCGCCCTGATAGCCGTAGGACATTCGATCCTGAATTCTGTCTATCATATCATAAGCGGAAAAGTGCAGTACAGGGAACTTGGCGCTGATTATCTGAACAGCAAAATAGAAGCAAAACGGAAAAGTTATCTGAAAAGGGAATTGGAAAAATTAGGCTATCAAGTAGCCATAAATCCCTTACCGGAAGCAGGATAAATCCGTTACGCTCTGAACATCAATACATAAAAGACCGATTTTTACTGACAGATTTCGCTCTGCGGAATAAGTCGAAAATGAAACTGGTCTCAACAGATAAGCACCCAAGGTAGTTGCCCTGATAGCACGTGTATGAAATTTTAATTTTCTTATCTGTTGTTTGTATTATCGAAATCGAATCATTCGCATTTGTCTTACGATGAGTGCTTTCTTCTCTTTTGTCTTTATAGTTTGATTTTTAACCTTTTAATAGTATTTTAGTAGTATAAACATAATTTATTTTCGTATGAAAAAGATCATTACATTGATTTTTACCGTTGTGATGATTTTGACGGCGACGGCGCAAGAATACACAAAGGAAGAAAAATATGCCATGAAAGATGCCGTTACTTATGCGGAAAGCATCGCTTTTGTGTTTGCCGACCAAAACACCGGAATATTAAAAAGCGCGTTGCGTACTACACTTCTGACAAATCCCGCTTTTGTTTTTTATACGGGAAATGGATTTGATGCAAGAGTAGAGATTCAAAGAGCGTTTGATAAAATTTTGGTTCCTTTTTCTGCAAGTGATAAAGTGCGTTGCATAGAGTTGTTTGACAAAAAGGCATACGTAACGTATGCAGGCGATTATGTTTTTTTAGTGCCACAAAAAAGCAGTGCCATAGAGACACTTAAAACCGGAGCAAAAAAATATGAAGTTGAAACGCTGGTTTTGAATTTTAGGTTAGGAAAATATTATACAATAGACAGCAGAATAGATGCAGAAAAGAACGTTGTCGTTGATTTTTCTATCAAAGAAACGGACACAAATGCTTATGTGGCGTATCAAGAGGCAAATCCCAACCGTTTCGACGGAGTATGGAGCAGCAGTGAGGGGAAACGTAAGACTACCTTTTCTTTTGACGGGAAAAAGATGAAATTTCAAGAACAAAACAGTAAAACGGTATATATTGCGGAGGGCAGTATTATGTATAATGAGAATACCATTATTTTTACCACTGAAAAAGCAGTAGAAAAAGGAAAAGCAGTGAAAAATGCCAACGATATGCCGTATATATGGTATTATACTTTAACCGACAATATATTGCACCTTAAAGAAGGAAGGACAGGCAGAAATGTTCTTGAAAATAAATTTAAATGGCTATCCACTGTTAGACCAAAATTGATTAAGGAATAGAAAGAAAATGTAAGAAATGCCAGCGTACAACGAGCGGTTTTGCGCAACGGCGGGGCTGAAGTGCGAATTTGAAAGGTACTGCGAAAATCCCCCTGCGCCAAGCAGCCGCCCCGAACCATTTACCTGCGAGAGTTTCATTTATTCTATAGAAGATGAAGCAAATTCATTCGACAGGGTATTGGAATTTACGCTTGACCTCATCAATCATCAATCAAAATAGCTTATGTCCTGCAATTGTACGACCACACGTGATACAATGCTCGCCGGAGTAGACGCCATCATCGACAGGGTGGGCGTTTCGCGGCGGATGATTATCCCGTTGCTGCAAGCCTTACAGAATGAATTTAGTTATCTGCCGGCGGATGCGCTTGAGCGTATTTACGAACGAACAGAGATTGACCGGGCGCAACTCATCAGCGTTTCCACGTTCTACTCGCAGTTCAGGCACATCCCTTACGGGAAACATCTGATAAAGGTGTGTACGGGCACGGCTTGCCACGTGAAGGGCGCGGGAAATGTCTATGACGCTTTCCGCCGTGAACTGAAAATAGCAGACGACAGCATCACTACCGGCGACCAACTTTTCAGCATCGAGAAAATTGCCTGCTTGGGCTGTTGCACACTGGCGCCTGTGGTGCAGATTGACGAAAAGATTTACGGTCACGTCCTTCCCGGAAAGGTGAACGGAGTGATTGAAGATTTTCTTGCCCAGCAGGAACAGCAGGAGAAGGACGTTGCGAAACAGGCATTGCGGCGGGTAGCAGGCGAAGTCCGTCTCGGGATGGGTTCGTGCTGTCAGGCAAGCGGTTCGGCTGATATTTATAAAGAATTGATAGCCGCTTCCCGCGAGTTGGGCGTGGAGGTCAGCATCAAACCGGTGGGCTGCGTAGGCGTATGCAACAAAGTCCCATTGATTGATATTGTCTCCTTCTCCCCCCCAATGGGGGGGGACGGGGGGGGCTTTTTCCGTTATCCTAATGTAAAGGCTGCTGAAATCAAGGAAATCCTGCACCATCACTTCCAACCTGCCGGTCTCCTGAAACGCCTGAAAAATAATATCCTCAACCATGTGGACACCTTTCATACCGATACCACGTGGGACAATGTAATCTGGAAACCTCACCACGAGCGCACCGGCGTTATTGACAGTTTCCTTGCCGGACAAAAACACATCTCTACCGAAGGTTACGGGTTTCTTGCCCCGCTGAATATTGATGAATATATCGCTCATCAAGGTTTTGAAGCCTTGCGGAAAATAGCCCCTCCCATCCTCCCCCATTGGGGGGGGGCAAGGGGGGGGCTTGTCGATGCCATCCTCGCAAGCGGTCTTCGCGGGCGGGGTGGCGGAGGCTTCCTTACGGGGAAAAAATGGAAAATAGTGGCTGCATCGGATGCGAAGGAAAAATACGTGATTTGCAACGGCGATGAGGGCGACCCGGGAGCGTTTATGGACCGTATGATGCTCGAATCGTACCCTTTCCGTGTGATTGAGGGGATGCTCATTGCGGGATACGCGGTGGGAGCCGGCAAGGGAATTTTTTATATCCGCGCCGAGTATCCGCTGGCGGTTACCCGCATCCGCGCGGCTATTAAACTTTGCCGCGAACGGAATTTGATTGGCGACAACATCATGGGAAGCGGGTTTTCTTTTCATATCAGCATTTTCGAGGGTGCAGGCGCTTTTGTCTGCGGCGAAGAAACGGCGTTGATTGCCTCCATCGAGGGTGAACGCGGATTTCCGAAGCAACGTCCTCCTTATCCCGCAGTAGAAGGGTTGTACGGTTGCCCCACATTGGTCAACAATGTGGAAACGCTCAGTCAGGTTCCGTATATCGTGCTTAACGGCGTCGAAAATTACGTACAAACAGGCACCGAAACGAGCAAAGGCACCAAAGTTTTTGCGCTTGCCGGAAAAATACGTCACGGCGGGCTGATTGAGGTGCCGATGGGGATTACGCTCAACCGTATCATTGAAGACATCGGCGGAGGGGTGGAAGGCGGAGAGCGTCTCAAAGCGGTACAGATAGGCGGTCCTTCGGGTGGATGTATCCCCGCGCATCTGTGCGATGTACAAGTGGATTTCGACGCTTTTACCAAAATGGGCGCCATGATGGGATCCGGCGGTTTGGTGGTACTGAGCGAAAGCGACTGCATGGTGGACGTAGCCCGTTATTTCCTGACTTTCACGTGCGACCAGTCGTGCGGAAAATGTACCTTCTGCCGCGTGGGTATCCGCCGGATGCTCGATATTCTCGACAAGTTGTGCAGCGGGAAAGCCGAACCGTCAGACATAGACAAATTGGAAGAACTTGCGCTGAACGTGAAAAAGGCATCCCTCTGCGGTCTTGGCAAAACAGCGCCCAATCCGGTGCTTACCACCCTGAAATATTTCCGCGACGAATACGAGGAACATGTGAACGGCGTATGCAAAACCGGAACATGCAAGGATATGGTCAAATATGTGGTTACCGACAATTGCGCAGGTTGCACCAAATGCGCCAAAGCCTGCCCTGTGGATGCAATTCCCTACACGCCATACGAGGTACACGCCATTGACGTTGATAAATGCGTCAAATGCGGGCTGTGTGTGGATGAGTGCAGTTTTGATGCGATAAAAATAGAAAGTCATATATGTGCATAGTTCAATAACGCGTTATCAAGAAAAAATGAAGTAAAATGAACCCCAATCTTTTATCATACCAAAAAAAACAATAATCAAAAAATGAGCAGACCTTATCTTTTATCTGAAACACATTGGAAAGATGTGAAAAACAATGATTTCGTGATGGCAGTTCTCCCGTGGGGAGCCACCGAAGCGCACAATTATCATTTACCGTATGGCACCGACAACATTGAGGCAGAATATATTGCAGCTGAATCGGCACGGATTGCGTGGGAACAGGGTACAAAACTGATTGTACTGCCGAATATTCCTTTCGGCGTGAACACCGGACAAGCCGACATCAAACTGGATATCAACCTCTACCCGAGTACGCAATTGGCCATAATAGCCGATATTGCCGAAACGCTTAACCGGCAGGGGATTCGCAAACTTGTTATTCTCAACAGCCACGGAGGTAACGATTTTAAACCTATCGTACGTGAATTGGGCGCAAAATATCCTGATATGTTCATTTGCCTGTGCAATTGGTATCAATGGCGCGGAAAAGAAGGATTTTTTGAGCGAAAAGGCGATCACGCCGACGAAATGGAAACCAGCCTGCTCCTGTATCTCACGCCACATCTGGTTCGTCCGTTGGATGAAGCCGGCGAAGGGAAAGATAAAAAACCCAAAATTGAAGCGATGCGGCAAGGTTGGGTTTGGGCTGAAAGACGCTGGTCGCAGGTAACGGCGGATACAGGAATCGGTAACCCGAAAGCGGCAACTCGCGAAAAGGGCGAAAAATATTTTAAAGCGCTCACTGAGGAAGTTGCTGCTGCGTTGGTGGAACTGGCAAAAAGCGATATTCGTGATTTTTATGAATAATTCATACCTTTGCATCTTTATTTTTAAGCGATGAGCAAGGAATATACCGTTGAATTATTGATTGATTTTGGCGAAGACGGACAAAAATTATTGCCCGTTGTCACACAAGATCATGCAACAAAGGAAGTACTGATTTTGTCATTTGTAAACAAAGAAGCTTTTGAAGAAACACGCCGCAGCGGATATGCCACATATTGGAGTCGAAGCCGCAACGAGTTGTGGAAGAAGGGATTAACATCAGGAGATATGTTGAAAATAGAAGAAATCCGTATTAATTGCGAGCAAAATTCGCTGTTGTATATGGTAACGCCGCAGGGCAAAGGCGCCTGTCATGCCAAAAAAGAGAATGGTATGCCCTATTCATCGTGTTATTACCGTAAAATAAACAAGGATAATTCATTAGCAATAACTGAATAACTGAAATATGGACATCAAGTTGAAAATAGGAATGCCTGCCGGTTCGCTTGCCGACCCCAACAGAGGAGGCAATTTAATCAATCTATTGACAAATAGCGGTTTTAATGTGTCGGGATATGCACAGGGAGGCCCTACGAAATTTACTTCGGTCAATTTTTTATTTGGCTGGGACGGACGTCCGCAGGAATTTGGCGCTCAACTCGAAATCAACGAGATAGACGTAGCCATTGCTGGTGACGACTGGATTCGGGAGCGGGTGTTGGAAATGAAATTGGAATACGGGACAGAGGTCAATCTGGAACGTGTTTTGGAATTAAACCGCGGCGGCGTAAAATTAGTCGGAATCGTTGATTGTCATGAATTTGATACTGTTGATGAGTTTTTGAAAAATCTTTGCTCGCAAAAGAAATTAATCACGGTGGTTTCCGAGATGCCCTATATGGCATTGGACTGGTTGCGCACCAAATTAGACGCAATAGGCTTGTTGGACAAGTATCAATCTTTTTCAGTACAAAAATATAAAACGCCTTCGAAAATAGAATCGGGCATTGTGATCTACGAAACGTGGGGTAAAACCGAAGCAAAAATTAAGAACGGGGGAGCTGATATTGGTTTGGAAATAACCCAGTCGGGCAGTGCGATTAAAAATTACGGATTAAAAATTATTGATACTGTAATGCAATCGCAAACAAGTATTTGGATAAATCCTGAAGTCAAAAAAGATGCAGCAAAACTTGATCTTTTAAATATGTTCTTATTGAATTTGTATGGTTCAATCAACGCAGAAAACAAAATGATGGTCATGTTTAACGTTGCTAATAATAATGTGAACGATATAGATCGCTATTTACGCGAAAAAAATCTGTTTGCCGACGAACCAACTGTAAGTGTTGGCAAAAATTTTACCGTATATAATGTTCAGATAGATGCGGGAAATAAAAACGAACCTTTGGCGAAAGTGCGCTACGAACTGGCAAAATTAGGCGCAACGAGCATTAATACGCTACCGGTTCAATCGTGTATTCCAAGCATCAAAGTGATATATTGATAAAACATAAAATTACTATCACTTCACCTTATTAAAAGCAAGGCTTGCAAGTTCAAAGTATTCACTGATGTCCGTAAGCGTTGCGCCTGACGTGGCGTCAAACTCCCATGTCTCTTTTCCGTTGGCTGCTTTAGCAGTACCCTTTTTTTGTACGGAGAGGTTGTTTGGATTTTTGCCTGCGAGATATGTTGCCATAGCATCCATGTTGTCATTCCAACCCCTGCCGACTGACTTATCCGCATCCAGTCCCACCCATGCAGCGCCGTATGCGTTCCTTGATTTTTGCCATCTGTCGCCTTTTGTGTTGGCAACGGGAGTGGTTCTTGTCCAGTCGATTTCATATACAGCGCCATCTTCTTTAAGAATCTCATATCTTCCGGCAGCCATTTGCTCCCAGTACCATTTAGCGTTGTTGTCGAGCCTCGCCCATGTTTCGATACCGTATGTTCCGTCGATGTTTGCATTGCTGTACACGCCGCGAACCGGAGCAGCGCCCTTTAATGTCAAAACCTCGTCGCCGATTTTAATCCTCTTTGCAAAGAAAGCGTTTCCCTGACTTGCAAAATCGGCTTCCGCAATATCTACATCAAGAATTTTGTAAGTGTAGAAAGGCTTTTCGTCGCTCCCCGCGTTTGTGCGAGTAACAGCCGCCCAACTGTACGGCAATTCCATTTCGTCGAAGCCTACCGATTTGATAAGGCTATTCTCGACCACAACTACGGCTTTGCCGACATTGTGCGCATGTACAAGACCGAACGCAACAGCTTCGCCGTTCATTTTTTTAGACCCGCAGGCAGTAATCATGCCACTCACCACTAAGACAATCGCTGTCAGGGAAAATAATCTGTTATTCATCTGTTTAAATTTTAGAATGTTGTTGATTTTTTTTTTGATTAATTAATTCAAGTACACCCGGCAGGACTCGAACCTGCGACACCCGGTTCCGAAGACCGGTGCTCTAATCCGCTGAGCTACGGGTGCAGATTACAACACTAAAAATAATCGCAAAGGTAATCAAACTTACAACATAACAACGTAACCAAAGGACATTTTTACCAATAGTTGCTATACCCGGCAAATTTATTTTGAGAAAAATTTTGCAGTAACTGAAACATAAATCAAAAATAGTCGTATACCCATGTGTGAACCAATTCGCATGTGCTTATTGTATGACGTCTAAAAAAATAATATCCGCAGTACCGCGAAACAGAAAGTCTTCTTATCCGGGAAAGGATTTGGATGAGAAAGAAATATCGATTAATACTCCTGGAGAACATCATCGTTACCTGGATTTATTTACGCAACTCAATATCATTGAGGATTCTTTTGAGTTCGTGCATCTTATCTTTCATTTTGACCCCTTTCAATGCGTATATGCAGGCAGCACATTCGAAAAACTCTACGGTTATTCGTCCAAAGAAATTTACAACCATACCGGTCTTTTTTACGAGGTAGCCCATCCGGATGATTCGCATTATTTAATGCAACAAATCAAAATATTACTCAAAAAAGGCTATCATGAATTTCATTATCGGGTTATTGCCAAAAACAGCGAGGTGAAATACCTCAAGACAAATGCATGGTACCAACAGCATGAAGGCCGTTCGTATGTGATGAACTGTTTCCAAAAGGACATCACAGGACAAATGGAAACGGGCAACAATCTCAGAAAAAGCCTCCAAAAACATCATCATATATCCGAAATTGCAATTAAGCTCAACACTACTGACGATTTCGAACATAAGATACAACTAATCATCGATAAAATTGGTCGTTCGGTACATGCCGATCAGGTGAACCTTTACGAAATTGACAAAGAACAAATGGTTTGCCAATACACATGGGCAAAGCAGGAGCAGATAATACCAAATGGAATAGTTGTAAAAATACCGCCATTCGACCATTTACCGGAATATATCAATACGTTCCAGTTTTCGGAAGGCGATAATCGCGACGGATTCATGCGTTTTTGGGAAAAACCGGAACATGTACAATCGATTATGGTTGTCCCTTTACGATTCAAAACGAAAATGTTTGGGTTCATCGAAGTTGTTTCGGTCAAAAAACGCAGATGGAATGGCGACCTCAATTTTGTATGCACGGCAGGTAATATGGTCGCACATTTTTATGACCGGAAGGCCATTAACGACGAATTGAATCTGAATTACCTGAACCGGGAACTTCTGGCCGATGTGTCGTACAAACTCAATCATTCTACCGACAACAATGATCAGGTGCTGAAAAAGGTTTTGGAATATTTCGGGATGAAAAATAAATTCGCCGAACGGGTTGAAATATTCGCTTATGACGAGGGAAGCGATTTTTTCAGGAAAAAATACGAATTTGCTCATCCTTCGCTTCATCCGAAATATCAATCGCCGGATGAATACCATGGCTCATTGTTCTCCAATGTACTCCCTACGCTAAAAGAAGGAAAGCCCTGTTATTGCTCTGATATTTCACAACTTGACGCAGGACTTTGCAACTTTCTCAACTCATTGCTTATCAAATCCATACTTTTCGCTCCACTTACTGTCAATGGTAAATTTTACGGTGTGTTGGGTTATTATATCTATTCGCATGACCATGATTGGAAGAAAAGCGAGTTAGAAATGACGCGATCACTCGCCGCTCGAATCAGTCGTTTCATCGAAAGGCAAACCATGAAGGGAAAACTGGAACAGAGTGAGAAACAATTCAAGGATATTTCGGCAAAACTTCCGGGTTGTGTGTTTCAGGCTACCCTGTCGCCCACTGAAGATATTTCGCTGGAATATATCAGTCCGCAATTCGAACAATGGACAGGATCCAAGCCGCCATCGAAAACAACGATGAAAATGATACAACAAACCATTCATCCGAATGATAATGATATTTTTATCAGGATGAAAAAGGAAGTGGAACGGCTTCATCCGGAAATTTCTTTCGAAGGACGTTTTTATTTTCCCAATGCAGGTTTCAAGTGGTTGATTGTGAAGGCTACCATGCAGGAGGTAAAGCCGTCGGGCGAGTTAATATTCAACGGATTGCTTATTGATGTTACCGAAAACAAACAAACAGAGCTGAAATTAGCCGATGCTAACATAGCCATTCAAAGCATTATCAACAATCTGGAAGTAGGCGTTTTGCTGGTCGACGATTACAACAATGTGCTCTATTCCAATGAAAAAATGGAAAAGTTACTGGGAGCCGAATTTGGAGTGAATGTCAATCAGCCGGATATTTTGAATGCTACTTTCAATCTGGTAAGAGACAGTATGGCGCTCAAGTCTCAAACCAAAGACATCATGAAGAAGCGTATTGAGGAGAGAGACAGAGAATTATTTTTTAATAAAACAGCTGAATTTTTTACCCGCGATTATATTCCCATATTCCATGGCCATCGTTTTTTTGCACATCTTTTCATTTTCAGAAATGTGACACATTTCAAAATGCAGGAACTCGAAGTGCAAAAGTCATACAAACGGGTTCGCACCATAATTGACCACTCGGATGTAGGCGTTGTGCTGTTAAGCGAAAATGAAAAAGTGATGATTGTCAATGACCAGTTCCTCAGGATGTTTTATATCAACGAGCCGGTAAGTTACTTTGTCAACCAATTGTTCAGAGTATTGTGGGAAAAGATGTGCGAAAATGTTTATATTGATGGTATTACCCGCGAACAGATTCGTGATACGGTCTATTCCGGTAAACGGGTTTTCAATCAGGAGATTGTGATCAACGAAATCAGCACCATGCAGTGTTTCATTGAACCGGTGGTATACGACAACCAGTTACAAAAAGAAATGCATGAAACGTTGATACAGGTTATAGACGTCACTTCGCAAAGAAATATCGAATTTACTTTGCGCAAAGCGAAAGAAGAGGCCGAAACTATGGCAAAAGCCAAATCGCATATTCTCAACTCGATGAGTCACGAAATACGTACCCCACTCAATGGCATTTTGGGATTCTCGGGCATGCTCAAAGATGTGCTTACTGATCCCTACCAACATGAGATGGCTGAAGTAATCGAGCAAAGCGGCCACCGCCTGTTAGAAACGATGGATGCTATTCTTGATTTTTCCACGTTACAGTCCGATAAGAAATCGTATAAGATATCTTCGGTAAATGTGAACCATATCCTGCATGAACAAATAAATGTTCATCGCGCTGTGGCAGCGAAGAAGGGACTTTACCTGTATGCAGAGGTTAAGGGCGTGATTGGCATCGCCATTGCCGACAGGGTTCTGTATAAAATATTATACAACCTGATCAACAATGCTATCAAATACACCATCACAGGCGGCGTAAAGATAGAAGCCGGCATTATTCTCATTGATGACAATGAATGGCTCGATTTGAAAGTGATTGATACCGGAGTTGGAATCGACGAAATCAAGCACCGCACCATTTTTGAACCGTTCCGGCAGGGAAGCGAAGGACATGGAAGAGCCTTTGAAGGCGCCGGCCTTGGATTAAGTTTAGTAAAAGAATATGTATACAAAATGAATGGCGTGATACATTTGGCCAGCCGTAAAAACGAAGGATCAACCTTTATCGTGCTGCTGCCCAATGCATATCATGAGAATAACGACATATTGCCGGAAATTATCGGAACACCGCCCGAAACGTCCTGATATAAAAGGAGAAAGACAAGTAACTACCTTCCGTACAGATGTTTTGCCGATGGCACAAGCATCACGTTGAGTTCCGGATCGGGCATATCGGGGTCGAGCGGAAAGATAGGTCTGATAACCCGCTTGTACGGAAGAGTTTTAAAATCCTGATCAACGCCTCCGCGCGTTTGAGCCATCACCCAGTCACCTTTTATGCTATACCATCTGTCGACTAAATAACCTTGCTTGACCATTACAATATTCATTTGACGGGGATCTATTCCGGTACCCTCCAGATTAGGAGTAGGAGAACTGGTTCCCACAACAACATAAACGCTTCCTGTCTTGATAATGGCTATGCGATTAAACCGATACCCGGATGTTGCTGTTTGCTGTTCCTGTGTCGGAGCATCACTGACGTACACTACCGTACCCGATAACTTAACGGGGCCTTCGTATGAATTGTCTGTCATGGCTCCGACATAAGCCTCTACCTTACCGCCAACGCCTGCTTTTCGCGCCGCTTCCACCATCTCATCCCCGGGAATAGAACAATAAAGCAAACTTGGCCCGTCAGGAGACTGAAACTCCGGACGTTTTAGTACCCGTGCCAATGTCCAAGTCACTTCACCCGAACCGCCGCCACCGGGATTATCACCCATATCGCTGATAATGAAAGGTTTTTTATCACTGGCTACAGCCAAATTGAGGCACTCTTCGAGAGAATATCCGGGCGCCTCCAAACAAAATTCGTGGCGAACATCCCAGAATTTTTGGGCAAGTTTCTTTGCGCCGGTTTCTACCTGATTTTTATCGTCTCCCACAACCATTACAACACCCTGATTACGGGGCTCATCTCCCCATACATAACCGATCCAGATACCTGCATCCACCACGCCGGGAAGCGCTTCTACTTCGGGAACCATAGCATAGAGCGATTTGGCAGGCTCAACGCGGGTGCTTGTCCATTCTCCGGAAAGCAGTACCGGAACCGGCACCCAGGCTTTGTAGGCGGGACGTCCCTTACCGGAAGAAAGACGCTCGAGAAGGTTAACCACGCCGCGGCGATGTGATATGGCGGCATCGTCGTGAGGCGCCATACGATAGGTGGTGATCAGGTCGGAGTATAGGGCTACACGCCATGAGGGATTGCCGTGAAGGTCCATAGTGGTAGTAACAATAGCATCGTTTCCGATAACCCCGCGTACTCTCTCCATAAATACGCCCTCCGGATCGTCAACACCATCAACGCTACATGCTCCATGATTATAGAACCAGAAAGCATCGTAGGGCATATTTGCCTCAATGATTTCAAGCGCGCTGCTGACAAACGCTTCGAAGGATTCGCGTGTAACAGGCCCTCGACCGCCACCGCCGCCTATCAAAGCAGGGAGCCATATTGCAGACTGTCCCATAACGGAATCAGGACTTAAATAACGCGGCAAATTAACCGGCCTGCCGATCATCGCCTGCCGGTTCGGCATAAAAACACTGTTTTCAATCTGTATACCGGCAATACCGATACGGGGTTGAGTAACAGGATGCAACTGCGGCTGCGGCTGTTGTGGATTGCAACCATACAAACTTGCCAAAAGGCAGAAAATTAATAATGGTATAAACTTCTTCATGTTGTTTTAATTTTAATTTTAATATTTCATTTTTTATGTTTCATGGTGCAAAAATAGAAAAACTTATCCGAATATTGTATAAATGATAATAGGTTTCATTCAAAATATTTTATATTTGCACCTCAAATAAAAAACTCACTTATGAAAATCGCATTACGCAATCTGTTTCGCAACGGTATTTATTCTGTGGTTAATATTACAGGTATGGCCGTAAGTCTGGCGGTAGCCATTCTCATCCTGCTCTGGGTGAACGACGAATTGAATTATGATCGTTTTCACAAAAAAGGCAAGGATATTTATGTGGCTATGGTGTCGTTCAATCTGAACGGAAAGGATATGGCATGGAAAGCCACTTCGGCGCCGCTGGGCGAATACTCAATGAACGAAATACCCGAAATCGCCTCCTACTGCCGCCTCATGGGACATGGCAATACCACCACTTACGGATACGAAGACAAGGAAACAGCACAGGTACGGCGTGCTTACGTTGACACATCGTTTTTCTCAATATTCACCTTTAAATTGCTGGCGGGAAATCATGCAAATCCTTTTCCCGACAAAGATGCCATCGTCCTGTCGAAAAAGGCGGCGGAAAGTCTTTTCGGTAATTATGAGGAGGCCATGGATAAAATCATTCGCGAAGACAACCGCACGTTCCATGTAAGCGCAGTGATGGAAAATATGAGTGACAATACACATTTTCGTTGCGATGCGCTTTGCTCGATTGAAAATGTACGCGAATTTATGGGCGAACGAAGCTTTTCCCACTGGGGATCTTTGAGTATGCAAACATTCTTTCTCTTGCACCCCGGCGCCGACTACCGCGAAGTGAGCAAGAAAATCAGCGATGTACAGGAAAAAAACATGCCTGAATTTATATTGACCTACACCCTCCAACCGCTTTTCAAAAACCACTTTTACGACGAAAAAAACGAGCCCAACTCCAACATGCAGGCATGCCGGCTGTTTTCGCTGGCGGTACTCGTATTGTTGATCATTGCCTGCATCAATTACGTCAATTTAGTTACCGCGCGCATGGCGAAACGCAATAAGGAACTGTTCGTCAGAAAGGCGCTCGGAGCCGGGCGATGGCGGCTTTTCTTCCAATCCATGCAGGAATCAACCCTGCTGCTGCTCATTTCGATGATCGTGGCTACCCTGCTGGTCATTTTACTGTTCTCCCTGTTTCGTGACATATCGGGAAAGGAAATGGAATTGCATCTATTCTCTGTGGAAACACTGATGGTTTACCTTCTTACGTTTGTCGCGGTTACTATTTTCGCAGGTCTTTTTCCCGCCGTGAAACTGACCCTGTACAAACCGCTCGAACTGCTCGGAAAAGGCGAACGCAGGCGCAGCAGCGGCGTTTGGCTGCGACGGGTACTGGTTACTTTACAGTTTTGTGCGGCCATTATGTTAGTAATAAGTTCGATGGTCATCACGTTGCAGATGCGTTACATCCAGCAAAAAAACTTAGGCTACGACCGCGAAAACGTTATGGAAATTCCTATGGGAAGCAACGTGACCAATAGCCGCGACGCCGTCAAAAACGACCTGTTGCAGCAATCGGGCGTTCTCGGCGTTGGCTTTGCTTCGCAAAACATACAAAACGCCGGTAGCGCTTCGGGTTGGAAAGACAGTCTTTTATTAGTGTTTATAGACATTGATAAAGATTTTATTCCCATGATGGGTATGGAACTCGCCGAAGGAAATAATTTTACCGGCTCTCCGGCGGACAGCGCGTATTTCATCCTCAACGAAACCGCCATTAAAGCCATCGGAATGTCCCATCCCGTTGGCAGACCGTTTGAATTTCAGGGTACGGAGGGAACGATTATCGGGGTAGTAAAAGATTTTAATTTCAAAGACCTGCATGTGTCAATTGAACCTATGATTTTCACGTATGGAGGCGATCCGCGTCTGATGTACGTCCGCGTGGCGCCGGGAGCGGTGCAAAACGCCGTTTCCGGAATAGAAAAAATCATCCGCAGTTACAATCCCGGCACGGCGTTCAACTACTCGTTTCTCAGCGACGCCTTCGAGCGCATGTATCGTTCCGACATTCGTACCGGCAAGCTGTTCGGTATCTTCGCCGTGATTGCCGTTTTGGTATCCTGTCTCGGATTGTTCGGGCTGGTAACCTTCACCGCCGAAAGCAAAACCAAAGAGATTGGCATCCGCAAAGTTCTTGGCGCAAGTGTTGCAAGTATTGTAAAAATGCTTTTGAAAGAATTTCTCATTTTGGTAGGCGTCGCCATGCTCATTGCTTTCCCGCTGGCGTATTACTGGTTAGACGGAATGTTGCAGGATTTCGCTTATCGAATCGAAATATCATGGTGGATGTTTGCCCTGACAGGAAGCATCGTAATTGTGATGACACTGCTTACGGTTGGCTGGAAAGCGATAAAAGCGGCAACGGCAAATCCGATAAAGGCGATCAAGACGGAATAAGTTTATCATCAATAAAACTCGTAGACGTACTTATACAGCGATTTAAACTGATAGGTAGCCAAATACCATTCTGCGTCCGTATAAAGTCCATTTGCATCATACGTGAGTTTTTTCGTTGAAGGTTCTTTTGTTTTTTCGGTCTTCTTCCATGTTTCAAATATCAGATCGCCTAAGTTATTGTATTGATATTCATGCGATACGAATTTTGTGCCATCCAGATTGACCGTTTCTTCCCTGATGGGACGGTTTTCGTTATCGTACTGATAGGTTTTCTGATAATCTAATTTGTCGCCGGCGCGCATTTTCACTTCTTCCATCAGGTCGCCCACGTTGTTGTAGTTCAAATTCAAACTGTGCTCTACATTACCCGTAACTCCTGACCTGATTTCCGATATTAATAAGCCTTTATTGTTATAGGTGTTTTCCTGTTTGAATATCAGGTTATTATTTGCGTCGTATACCGTTATGTCCGTTTTGTTTCCCGAATATGCCAGTTTGCGTTTTTCGACAAGGACATTATCTATGGTATATTCGATTTCCGACAATCTGCCGTTTGCGTCGTACCTGAATGTGTTGCTGTACACGGTTGCGCCATCAAATCCGTATTCTCTGGTTTTGTTGCTTTTATTGTCGTATACGGTTTTCTGGCTGTACTGCAATTTTTCGCGATTGCCCTGGTACCGTTCATAATTCACTTTGTTGTCACGGTTATCATATTGATAAACATCTAACAAAATAATCTTACCCTGATCGTTAAAATTGGTTATTTCGGTTATGTTACCCCTATTGTCGTATTTCGTAACCGCAGACTTGGAGCCTTTAGCGGAAGGTTTTCCGTCCACATAATCATAAGCCCATTGCGTTTGAGTTTTAACTTTGGCTTTAGTCATACGCTCCTTTTCTTTCGCATCAAAATCGTATTGAGCCATGACCGGAGACAGCCATACAAATATTAAAAATAACAGGACAAAAGATTTCAT
>Ga0082212_10004126_pt1 | contig 20281 bp, 18 predicted proteins | sample TergutNt197P3_FD_71548 | JGI IMG/M metagenome (GOLD analysis project Ga0082212, IMG submission 71548) | Neocapritermes taracua P3 segment gut microbial communities from Petit-Saut dam, French Guiana - Nt197 P3 | ecosystem: Host-associated > Arthropoda: Insects > Digestive system > Gut ... | reverse complement strand
TTCAAACTCCATAAGCGGGTAAAGTTTGCGGATTGGGTTCATGTCCATTCGAACTGGACTTTTCCGGTCTGGTGGGGATGCTGCCTAGCGCACCTGCACGGCAAAAAACTGGTGATGTCTCCGAGGGGCGGGCTCGACCCCCTGCGGCTGGCGCACTCGGCATGGAAAAAGAAAACGGTCGGATGGGTTGACCGTTGGTGTTTCAGACGCGCAACGGTCATTCATGCGACATCGGTGGCGGAATCAGACTGGGTGGCGCGGTATTTAGGGGAGGGGGCTAAATCAAAAATACGAATCGTTCCCAATGGGTTGTCCATCCCCAATGACGAGCAAGGCAAGCCGCAACCGCCCTCTTCTGACAATAAGCGGATGATATTGAGTTTAGGGCGTCTGCACCCGCTCAAAGGGCTGGATTTATTGGTTGAGGCATGGAAACTTGTGTCAAACTCGGCACACGCGAAGGATTGGAAACTGGTCATTGCCGGACCGGATGAGCAGGGCATGAAAAACAAGTTGTCGGAGTTGTGCGAGAAATTGAACCTGACAAATATCGAGATTTGCGATGGCGTTTATGGCGGGGAGAAGTTGGACTTGCTTCGAAGCGCGGACATCTTTGTGCTTCCCTCCAGAAGCGAGAATTTCGGCAATGTCGTGGGCGAAGCATTGGCGTGTCGTACTCCCGTGGTGATGACGGATGTGGGGGTATGGAAGGCGGAGGCGGAGCGGTGTTTTGGCGCGGGAGCGCCGATCCACTTTGTGGAGACGAGCGCATCGGGCATCGCGGACGGGTTGGCGAAGGTCATGGCTCTGGACGACGCGACTCGCACGGAAATGGGGCGCAACGGACGGACATGGATTAGCAAGGAGTTCCAATGGGAGCGTGTCGCCGAGCGCATGATAGAGGCTTATGGTTAGTGGGTGCGTTTTATTCATCACATAAAGACACAAAGGTCACGAAGATGTGGACAGGGTTCTTTGGTGAAATAAAAAATTCAAAGGGCATCTTTTTCGATGGGTAGGTATTCGACCGCCCTGAAGGGGCAGAGGAGTCCTGAAAACTCGGTCAAGGGTATCATCCATGCGATTTCGGGCTTGATATAAGGGGCGTATGTTGGCAAAGGACACGGAGATTACGCCAAGGTCGCAAAGAGGTTTTATTGCACCCCTTGCGAAACCGCCACGTCCCTTGCGGTGAAAAAAAATCCGCCGATTGAAAATAAAAACTTGGAATGGCTGGGGTCGGTGTGCTATTATATCAAAGATTTTTTGTTGCGATAGGCGTGGTAGAAAGGTTTCGTGCGCGTTGTTTGATGTTTTGTGGTGTTGCGGTAAAAGGGGAACGGGTTGATGTTCAATATGCTAAGCCAATGGAATGATAAAAACCCTTTATGTTTTATTCACATAGTAACGATGGGGGGTTGCATAGTATATTGTCTCTGGCAGTTATTTTTTTTCTTGAGTCATTATGAAAAAGGAATTGGTGAAATTAGAGTCCAATTAGCAAAAGTTATATTAGATAGTAACACGCCAACACCAGACAAAGAACGCTTGAAAAACGAATGTGGACAATGTATTTTTAGCATACTATATAAGAGTAGGGATAAAGGAATAGTTCAATGGGAAAAACACAAAAAAAGACCCATTGATAGAAGAAAAGTAAATTTAAAAAAAATTAATGACAGAGAGGCGTCATTGGTGGATAATATTAGTGCATTTGTAAGAGATACTCGTGCTAATTTAAACAAAATTGATGAAAAGATATCATCGTTTTATACTAATACTGTTGATGAATTTATAAAGGATTTTTATGCCAACTTCTATGACAATGATAAAACAGAAGAAAAGCTGAAATCTATTTGTGACTCCATACAGACGTTTGCAAACGAAAATGACCCCTTTCTGGTAAATAAAGAAAAAATCTGGGGGTGGATGTTTTTTGCATTTATCTATATTCTTTGGGTTGTTCGTGTAAAAAAAGGACAAGAGTCGATATGGAATATATTTGACATAGGTATTTATTTTACTATTGTAGATTTTACTGATGGATTCAATATTCATCTTATATTATCGTCTGGGGTAATAGTAGGAATAATCTCTGCCATATTAGAAGCAAGACGAATAAAGCGCAGTCTTTCATCGACTACTCTTTCATTACGAGATCGTATTAAAGCTTATGGGTCGTGTATTTTATATGTATTTATTTGGGCAGGATTGTTTATAAATGCAACCATTGGTCATAACTATAGTTGGATAGAATATGTTATAAGAGCAGTGACCATATTTGTAATAACAGCGCTGGTATGGCTACTTCTTTTATTAATAAGTCCATTCATAAAAGAATATATGCTAAGTGTCCCCCCAAATGGGGATAGTCAATTTTGACAGTTACCTTGCTTTTGTGTTATGTTAAATCAATTCGTTAAACGAGAGGATAAAAAGATGAGTACAGTGCAATTAAAACCCTATCTTGTGATAGGTGTGGCGGGTGTTTGTTTTGCAGGTCTTTTTTGCGGGTGCAAAAAAGTAGAGCAAGACAAGGTGAAGGTCACGATAAACTCATGGGTCGGGTTCGGACCTTTATACATTGCGGAGAAGGAAGGTTTCTTTAAGGAGAACAACCTGAACATCGAGATTGTCAAACTCGAAGCCGCCCCTGACAGAAGGGCTTCGCTGTTGGCGGACAGAGTTCAGGTTGTCGCATCCACGTTGGACGACATTGCCGTCACGTTGTCCCAAGGGGTGGATGCGGCGGCGTTCTGTTACGCCGATTATTCTAACGGAGGGGATGCCATTATCGCTAAAAAGGAAGTGACATTAAAAACGTTGCATGAGTATGAGGTTGCGGCGCAAAAGGGGTTTGTGAACCATTTCTTCCTGCTGTACGTGTTACATGGCAACGAAATATCGATGAAGCCAGTAAATGACAAAATCAGGAACATGGAGCCGAGCGACGCAGGGGCTGCTTTTATAGCGGGAAAGATTGACGTCGCAGTCACTTGGGAGCCATTTATTTCCCAAGCAAAGAAAAAGCTGGGTGATGATATAATAGTATTGGCTTCTTCTGATAAATATCCAGAAGCGATTTTGGACATATTCATAGCAAAAAAAGACTGGTTAGAAAGCAACCCGTCTTTTGCGGAATCTTTCCGTAAAAGTTGGGACAAGGCTGTTGAATACCTTTTCAATCATCCAGAAGAGTCATATAAAACCATGGGCGAGAAATTGGGAATACCTGTCGGAGCAGTGAAAGAAATGTTAGAGGGGGTACAATATTTAACTGCTGCTGGTCGTAAATTCCCCCCTGGAGAGAAAGATAACGACAGCCCCCTCTTTGATGAGAAAAAGTTAAAAAAAGTATCGGTAGATATACTTGAGATTTGGAAAAAAGCCGGTTATGTGAGGGAAAGTATTCAACCTTCGGATTTGGAAAAAGCCTTAATTGAACTTATCGAGAAGCAATAGATACTATGAGATTCATCGGGAAAGACAAAATAATAAGTGTCATTCTCTTCATTGTGTCGTTTGTTGCTGTGATTTGCATTTGGGAGGTTACAGCAAGGCACAACAACCCTGTCTTATTCCCCAACATAAGCAGGGTTTGCGAGGGGCTGCAGAACACGGTCTTTGCAGCAGACACCTACCAGCATTTAGGGGCAAGCCTCCAGTTGATTTCAATAGCGTTTCTGCTTTCAATACTCATTGCGTTCCCGACGGCATTGCTCTGTTTCAGGCACAGGTTGTTTGCCAAAACAGTTCTCCCTTACCATAATTTCATCCGCTATATTCCAGTCCCGGCGTTTGTCCCGTTTTGCACTGCCATTTTTGGCGTGGGCGATACGGTAAAAATAGTGTTGGTGTTTATCGGGACATATTTCCAGATGCTGTTCCTTTTCATCAATGATTTTGAAAGCGTGCCGAAGGGGTATATTGAAAGCGCGGAAACACTGGGGTTCCGAAAAGTCAACCTGATAACCCAGATTATCATACGAGCCGCCGCGCCAGACATCTTAAACTCCATCAGGATCACTTTCGCTTGGGCTTGGTCATATCTGTTAGTGGCAGAGGTCGTCAATTCAATAAGAGGGGTTGGCTATCTTGTTTTACAGTCGTATCGAGTGTTGAATATGCCACGCCTTATTGCATATCTTTTTATCATAGGAATCTTTGGCATTGTTATGGACATATTGTTTAAGCACATACGAACTTTGTTGTGTCCGCACATAAAAAAGGGGGAAAAGTAATATGTTGCAAATATCAAATTTGTCGATACGTTTTGGCGAAAAAGTCATCTTCGAGTCGATTGATTTTTCCTTAACCCAAAAAGAGATAGTCGCTATAGTCGGGAAGTCTGGCGTCGGGAAAACGACACTGCTGAAAATCATTGCAGGGTTGATTAAGGCGAATACAGGCTGGGTTAAACTCAACAATGAAGTGGTTGAAAGACCATCAAGTAAAATAGGGCTGGTTTTTCAGGAATATTTTGTTTTCCCTTGGTTAAATGTCGAAAGGAACATTATGACGGGGATGAAGTATGGGCAAGAAAAATTAAACAAGGATGAGGCAGGAGCAAAAACACACAAATTGCTTCAATCCGCTGACTTGCTTACGGATAAAGACAAATACCCGTCTGAATTGTCTGGGGGGATGCTTCAAAGAGTGGCGATATGCAGGACTTTGGCTGCCAACCCGTCATTGCTTCTATTAGATGAGCCGTTTGGCGCATTAGATTTGGTTACAAGGATAAAGTTACACAATTTGATAAATGATATTTTTAATCTGACGCAGCAAGGTATCATCATTGTTACGCATAACATTAATGAGGCAGTATCTCTTGCCGACAGAGTCATTCTTTTGTCAGGTAAACCAGCCCATATTGCGAAAGAATGGAGAATCAGTAAGCCGAGAAAGAATGACAGTTTTTTGAAATTAACGGATGAGCAGGATAATGTCCTAGAGGAAATTCTTAAATCATTGGATGACGGAGTCGCATAGCATGAATGACGAGATTAAAAAACATTTTCCTTTTGCCTGCAAGGCAGAGATGCCAAAGGCAGGGGAGTTTTTGTCAAAGTCCACTCAAAAGTATGATTTGTGGTTTTGGGACAATAATACTTTTGTTCTCGAAAACCCCATGAACACCAATGGGGATTTAGTTTTTCCGCCACACCCGGAAAGCATTTATTTGGCGAATTTGATTCCGTTTGCAATGCCTAATGGAAAATTTTTAGACGTTGGTATTGGGTCAGGCATTTTATCCATAACAGCGGCTCAACGTGGATGGAAAACAGTGGGAGTTGATATAAATGAAAAGGCATTAAGGATTGCAAAAATCAATGCCATGCTGAACGAGGCTCAATGTGATTTTATAAAAGATGATTTAGCCCAGGAACAAGAAAAAAACTATTTTGACTTTTGCATTGCTAATTTACCGTTTGAGCCTACCCCAACAGGCGAAAAGAATTTCTTGCACTCAGATGGTGGTGAATATGGCGATTCGTTAATACATAAGTTTATTCCTATTGCGCATACATTACTTAAACCAAACGGTGTTGTTGTTTTGCCATGCTTTAGCTTGATGCGAGATAACAGGTCAAGATTTGAAGAATATTTAGAGAACTTAGAGGATTTTAATTTTATTAGTGCTATCATACGTCTGTCCATACCATTGGATATATCCCCATTGTGTCATAGATTTAAAAACCATAGCGAAGTGTGTTCAAAATTCAAGAAAGAGGGATATAATAACTTTGTTGTCGAGATGGGATTATTGAAAAAGACAGAAGATAACAGGCGTTTTTTAGGTGTCATGGCAAAAATATTAGCCGATAAGTCGTGGTTGTCTCCGTCAGGGATAACTGTATTTAAGTCTTGTGACTAAAATCATTCTCTTGGAATTCACGCCCCTGCGTCTCTGCGCGAGACAAAGAAACTCGCAGGATTTTTTTAGAGGAAATTATTTTCGTGCAAAGACGCAAGCCCCATTGGTCGCGCCTGCGCCAACGGGGACCCCTCCATATGATACGGAAGGGCTTTGCCCTTCACGGCTCGCGGGGACGCTCGCCCTCCAGCGCAGTCGTTGTCCCGTAGCGCATTTAACTTGGGCGTTGGATATTCCCCGAGGGCTTTCAGCCTGTGGGCGGTTCGCGAACCGCCCCTACATTGTCGCCCGAACACCGCGAGACGCGGTGCGCTACCTTTGTGCCTTTGTGTGAGAAAAAACGGCAAAGACCTGTACCCGCACTGGGCTTGCTACGGTTGCTTATGGTATAATAAAAACATGAGAGATGAAGCGTTAGCAACATGAAGATTTCGATTATAACCGCTTGCTATTGTTCGGCTGGGAGTGTCGCGCAGACGATCCGGTCTGTCTTGGGGCAGTCGTGGGGGGACATTGAGTATATCGTTGTGGATGGCAATAGCACGGACGGGACGATGGAGATTGTCCGTGAATATGAGCCGAAGTTTCAGGGGCGCATGAGGTGGGTGTCGGAACCCGATGTGGGGATGTATGACGCGCTCAACAAGGGGCTTCGCATGGCGACGGGGGATGTCGTCGGTGTCCTCCATGCCGATGATGCGTTTCAAGATGACGGGGTCGTTCAGCGTGTGGTCGGCGCGTTTGATGATGGGACGGATGCCGTCTATTCGGACATCCGTTTCGCGGATTGCGCTGGGCGGACGATTCGTTATTACTCGGCGCGGCACTGGCGCCCGTGGATGTTGCAGTGGGGTTATATGCCGCCCCACCCGGGGGTCTATATCCGGCGCGAGTGTTTCGGTCGGCTGGGCGATTACAAGCAGGGGTATCACATCGCGGCGGATTATGAGTTGATTATCCGTTTCCTGCGTAAGAGCCGCTTGCGGGCGCGGTATCTGCCCGTCTGCGCGGTCGAGATGCGCATGGGCGGTAAAAGCACACGCGGCTGGAAGAGTAACCTCGTGCTGAATCAGGAGATTGTGCGCGGTAACCGTGAGAACGGGTATCTGTGTTGTCTGCCCATGCTCGTGCCGAAATACCTGTTCAAGGTGTTTGAGTTTATCATCCCCAAGGCGCGGCGCGTATTGGGGACGGGCAAAGGGGAGCGTTCGTGAGTGCGGTGCTGATTACGGGCGCGTTCGGGTTCGTCGGCGGCAACCTTTCGCGTTATCTCGCCGGGCAAGGTCATACGGTGTGGGCGCTCGATGTCCCTGCCCTCGCCGCGACATCGGGGGGGGCGTATGAGCGCGTATTCAGTTGGGACGCGCTTGCGGATATTCCATGGTCGCAGATTGATGCCGTGATTCATCTGGCGGGGAAGGCGCATGACACCCGAAACGCCAGTGACCCGGAAAGTTACTTTGAAATCAATGCCGGTCTGACGCGCACAATTTTGGATGCCTGTGTGGCGGGCGCGTCACCTGGGCGGGCGCGCACGTTTATTCTTTTCAGTACCATGAAAGCCGTCGCGGATCAGACCGAAACTGTGCTCGACGAGCAGTGTACACCGAACCCGCAGACGCCTTACGGGCGGAGCAAGTTAGAGGCGGAACAATGCGTCTTTAAGATTGCGGAAAAACATGCAGACTGTCTGCGCGGGTATGTGTTGCGCCCGTGCATGATTCACGGTCCCGGCAACAAGGGCAATTTGAACTTGCTTTACAATGTGGTCTGCCGTGGCATACCGTGGCCGTTAGGCGCATACGAAAACCAGCGTTCGTTCGCCTCCATCCCAAATGTGTGCGCGGTGGTCGAAGGGCTTTTAACGGGTGATGTTCCCGCTGGCATTTATCAGGTCGCCGACGACGAACCGCTCGCCACCAACGCGATCATCAGGCTCATGGCGGAGGCACTGCAACGTCGCGCGCGCATCATGCGCGTTTCACCACGGCTTATTCGTGTCGCCGCAAAAATGGGCGATGCGCTGCACCTGCCGTTGAACAGCGAGCGTCTGCGCAAGTTGACGGAATCGTATGTGGTCTCAAACGCGAAAATCAAAGAAGCCCTTCATTGGAAAACAATGCCCGTCTCCGCCATCGACGGTATGCGTTCGACGCTGGCCAGTTTCACATCCCCGAAGGGACAATCCTGCAAATCCTGTCCAAAATAGATGTTCGTTTTTTTTACCACAATAGACACAATAGAATGCACAATGGACACTATTTTCAAGACGTTGCCATTGTGCCTATTGTGAAAACTATTGTGTCCATCGTGGTAAAAATCAATCCTGCAAATCCTGTTAATCCTGTCTAAAAAACTCCTGTAACTCCTGTCTAAACAAGGAATCCTATGAACTTCAAATTCGACTTGAACGACTTTATCCAATGTCATGTGACGCGCCGTCGGCAAAGCCTCCTCGCGGAGGATTTTGTCCGTCACCGCGATGCGCTGGATGAACGCATCAGCAGCAAGCGCGTGTTGGTCATCGGCGGTGCGGGCAGCATCGGCTCGCATTACATCAAGGCGTTGCTCCGTTACGACGTTGCCGCGCTCTGCGTGATGGACACCAATGAGAACGGTCTCACCGAACTTGTGCGCGACCTGCGGAGTGCGGGTTGCTATCGCATCCCCAAAAACTTCGTCACCTATCCCGTCAACTTCCGCGACCGCGTGTTCGCCAAAATTGTTGAGGCGCACGGGCCGTTCGACATCGTCGCCAATTTCGCCGCGCACAAGCACGTCCGCAGCGAGAAGGACATCTTCTCCATCGAGGCCATGATTGAGAACAACGTCCTCGCCGCGCATGATCTGATCGCGTTCCTCGCGGACTCGCCGCCGGAACACTTCTTCTGCGTCTCCACCGACAAGGCCGCGAACCCCGTGAACATCATGGGCGCCAGCAAGAAACTCATGGAGGAGATGATCATGGCGTATGCGGGGCGCTTGCCCGTAAAGACCGCGCGCTTCGCCAATGTCGCCTTCTCAAACGGGAGCCTCCCGCTCGGTTTTCTCGAGCGGTTGCAGAAACGCCAGCCATGGGCTTGCCCGCTTGGGATACGCCGCTTTTTCGTCTCGCCGATGGAGTCCGGCGAACTCTGCCTCATCGCCTCCGTCATCGGCAGCAGCGGCGACATTGTGTTCCCGAAACTCGACGAGGCCACGGACATGATTCCCTTCGAGCAGATTGCCCACGACCTCCTCCATGCGCTCGGCATGGAAGCCGATGTGTGCGCGACGGAAGAGGAAGCCATTGAAAAAATGGTCCGTCTCGTCCCCGACCTTTCAACGCAATCCGTTGTGAAGTGGCCTGTCTATTTCTTCGCGTCCGACACCAGCGGGGAAAAATCCTTTGAGGAGTTTTTCACCGACGCGGAGGAACTCGATTTGGCGACCTTCGCCCAGCTGGGCATTGTCAAGAACGCGCCGCGCCGTGCCGTCTCCGAAATCACGTCCATCTGTGCAGAACTCCGAGCGCTCTTCGCCTCGCGCAACGCGACGAAGGAGCAGGTCGTTCACGTCCTGCGCCATTACCTGCCGAACTTCGCGCACATCGAGACAGGCAAAAGCCTTGACCAAAAAATGTGAGCAGGATTATTTTTCGCGCAGAGGCGCAAAGGAGCGGAGTTTCGCGCAGAGACACAAAGGCGCAGAGGTTTTTTAGACAGGATGAACAGGATTTTACAGGATTAGTTTTGAGTCTCAAATCTGAAATCATCTCTGCGTCTCTGCGCCTTTGCGCGAGACAAAAAACGGACGGATAAATGTTACACAGAGAGCCACAGAGAAATCACAGAGGGTCACAGAGAAATCTTATAGAAAAACTCTGTGCGACTCTGTGGCTTCTCCGTGGCTCTCTGTGTAAGAAGAAAACGATGACCATGTTGTCAATGCGAATGAGAAATACACCATGTACCCTTTCCTGAAACGCACCATCGACATCGCGGCCTCGCTTTTGGCGTTGCTCGTGTTGTCGCCGCTGCTGCTGCCTGTCTGCGTTGTCCTCCTGCTGACGGGCGAGCATCACGTCTTTTACCGCCAGCGGCGCATCGGTCGGCACAACAAGACGTTCGGCATCTGGAAGTTCGCGACCATGCTGAAGGACAGCCCCAACATGACGGGCGGCCTGCATACGACCCGCCGCGACCCGCGCGTGCTGCCGTTCGGGCATTTCCTTCGCATCACCAAAATCAACGAGTTGCCGCAACTGCTGAACATCCTCCTCGGCGATATGTCCATCGTCGGCCCGCGCCCGCTTGTCGATAAGACCTTCGACCCTTACCCCGAACACGTCAAGCGCACCATCTACAACGTGCGCCCCGGCCTGACCGGCATCGGCTCCATCGTGTTCCGCGACGAGGAGAAACTTCTCTCCGAATCCGGCATGGACGTCACGGCGTTTTACGCCCGGCACATCGCCCCCGCGAAAGGCGAACTGGAACTCTGGTATCAGCGCAGGCGCTCCTTCGCCACCGACATGGCGTTGATATTCCTCACCGCCTGGGTCATCCCCTTCCCCAAGAGCCGCCTGCTCCACCGCATCTTCAAAGACCTGCCGGACATCGATGTGCCGGGGTTGGAATAGACCGACCATGTTCTTATTCTCGAGAAAGTTTTTCCCGTTTTTCGTGGCGCAGTTTTTCGGCGCGTACAACGACAATTTGTTCAAGAACATCTTGTTGACGCTGATTGCCTACCGCCTGACGGAGGTCGCCTCTTCGCTGGGGGCGTTGACCGCGGCGGTTTTCATCTTGCCATATTTCCTCTTCTCCGCGTTCGCCGGGTGCCTTGCCGACACGTGGAACCGCGCGAATCTGGCGCGTGTCTATAAGACGACGGAACTGGGACTGATGGCGCTGGTCGGCCTCCTGTTGCCACGGCTGCTGCCTGTCCTCGACAATCCCGAAAGCGCCGCGCTGCCGTTCTGGGGGGCTGTGCGGGTGCTGATGCCGTTGCTGGTCGTCCTCTTCCTGATGGGGGCGCAGTCCGCCTTTTGGAGCCCGGTCAAATACGCGTGGCTTCCGCACATGCTGGAGCGCAAAGACCTCATGGCCGGGAACGCGGTCATCGAGGCCTCGACCTATTTCGCCATTGTCATCGGCACCATCTGCGGCGCCTTCTTCTCGGTGGGCTGGACGGTGGGCGTGTTGCTCTGCTGTGCTGCCGTGGGGTTGTTCGGGTCGCTCTTCATGCCGAGCGCACGGCCGCCGCACCGGCGGGATGTCGCGGCGCAGTCCATGGCCGCCATTGTGCGTACCGCCCTGCACACGCGGCTGCTGCGCCAGACGGTTTTGGGCATCACCTGGTTCTGGATGCTCGGCACGTTCGTCCTGACGCAACTGTTCCCGCTCTGCAGCGACGTGTTCGGTTTCCCGCGGCCTGTCCTCGGGTATTTCCTGCTGGTCACGACGGTCGGGATCGGGGTCGGGTCGTTCCTGTGCGCCAAACTGATCAAGGGGCGCATCAGGACAAGTTACCTGCCCATCTCGTCCCTGCTCGTCACAGGGGCGTTTCTGGGGGTCGCCGCCGTTGCCCGCTTCGCTGACCCCGTGCGGCAGCGGGCGTTGACGATCACGCTTTGCACCCTCCTCTTCCTGTTGTTCGCGAGCGCGGGCGGGCTTTTCGTCGTCCCGCTCAACACCCTGCTTCAGGCGGTCACGCCCAAGGGCCTGACCGCCCGCGTCGTGGCGGGGAACAACATCGTGAACGCCATCGGCATGGTCATCATCTCGCTGGCGTGCGTCGCCCTCGCGCAACTCGGGCTGAGCATCGCGGCGCTGTTCCTCGTGGCCGGGCTGGCGAGCGCGCTCGTCACGGCCTACTGTTGCCGCCTGTTCCCGGGCGAACTCACGCGGCTCTTCGTCCGCTCGCTGCTCAGGGCGTGTTTCCGTGTGCGGGTGGACGGGGCGGGGCATCTGGACAACCTGCCGCCGCGCGTCATCATCATCGCGAATCACGTGTCGCTGCTGGACGGCCTGCTGGTGGGCGCGTGCCTGCCGTTCCGCGCGACGTTCGTGATGGACAAGGCCTGGAGCGAGAAATGGTGGGTGCGCCCCGTGCGGTGGTTCACGGACGTGCTGACGGTCAACGCGGGAAGCCCGCGGGCCGTCGCGGCGATGGTTGCCGGCGTGAAGGCCGGGCGCCGGATCGTGATTTTTCCGGAAGGGTGCATCACGACCACGGGCGAACTCTCGCCCATCCAGCCGGGGGCGGCCTTCGTCGCCAGCCGCGCCGACGCCGCGCTCCTGCCCATCCGCATCGACGGCGCCATCCGCTCAAGGCTCTCCTACATGAAAGGGAAAATCCCGCTCCGGCTTTTCCCGAAGGTTTCGCTGACCGTCTCCCCGTGCCAAACCCTGCCGACCCCAGACACCGCAGACCCCGCCCAACTCCGCGACATCCAGTCCCAAAGCCTGAACGCCATCATGCACCGCTTCTGCAAGACGGACATCCGCGCCTAGCGCGTGTAGTCACGCGATTGTGCCTTGCCCAAAGATGCCAGACTGACAGCCATGAAACAATCTGCGTAATCTGCGTCATCTGTGGTTAAAACAAAGAAAGGTTGATTGTATGTTAAATGATGAACATACACCTATTACGGAGAGCGAGAATCAAATCTATGGTCAGATAAGGGAAATCCTGACCATGGCAAGGGCGAAGGCTTATTCCGCCGTTAATTTCGCTATGGTCGAGGCATACTGGCTCATCGGGAAGCAGATTGTCGAGGCGCAGGCGGGAAATGAACGCGCTGAATACGGCACACACTTGCTCAAGTTCCTTTCAGAGCAATTGACGCGCGATTTCGGGAAGGGATTCACAACAACCAATCTGACGTATATGCGGCAGTTTTACCTCACTTTCCCGATTCGTCACGCACTGCGTGATAAATTGGGCTGGACTCATTATCGCCTGATAATGAAAGTAGCCGAAGATAACGCACGAAACTTTTATATGGACGAATGTGTGAAGTCTCGATGGAGCACCCGCCAACTCGAACGGCAAATCAACACGCATTTCTACGAACGGCTGTTGTCGAGCCAAGACAAGGAGGGGGTGTCCGCCGAAATCCAGAGGACAGCGTCGCCGCCCGACCCCAAGGACTTCATCCGCAACCCCGTCGTGCTGGAATTCCTGAACATCAAACCCTCGCCCGGTCTGTACGAGAAAGACTTGGAAACCGCCGTCATCACCCACTTGCAGGACTTCCTCATGGAGATGGGCAGGGGCTTCTCCTTCGTCGCCCGCCAGAAACGCATCTCCTTCGACGGCCGGGACTTCTACGTCGATTTGGTTTTCTACCACTACGTCCTGAAATGCTTCGTCCTCATCGACCTGAAAATGGACGACTTGGCGCATCAGGACTTGGGGCAGATGCAGATGTACGTCAACTACTACACCCGTGAGATGATGAACGAGGGCGACAGCCCGCCCATCGGTCTCATCCTCTGCGCCGACAAGAGCGAGGCAATCGTCCGCTACACCCTCCCCGAAAACAACAAACAGGTTTTCGCCTCCAAATACATGCTCTACCTCCCCTCCGAACAGGAACTGAAAGACGAGATTCGTATGGCGATTGCCGAGAAAGGGAGCGCCGAATGAGGGATTGCTATTGTGCCTATTGTGAAAACCATTGTGCCTATTGTGGTAAAAAATCCTACGTGTTTCTTCATCTCGCGCAAAGGCGCAGAGATGATTTCAGATTTGAGACTCAAAACTAATCCTGTAAAATCCTGTTCATCCTGTCCAAAGAACCTCTGCTTTTTATCCTCACACAAAGGCACAAAGGTCACAAAGTGTTTCAGACAGGATTTGAAATCATTTTTTTTAATTCAAAAATCCCCTTCGTGTCCTTTGTGCCTTTGCGTGAGAATACCAATTCCCTGTATTGAGCGTTCACCATGACCGTTTGGATTTGTAACCCATTTGATATTCTGCCCGGAGAGGACGGGCGCCCGATGCGGTATGCGCTGTTGTCGGAGGCGCTTGCCCGTGCGGGGCATGAGGTCGTGTTCTGGTCGAGCGACTTCCACCACCTGCTGAAAACGAAACGGCAGGTTCCGTCCGCCTATCGCCACGACGGGGTTGATGTCCGCCTCGTCCCGACCGTGCCTTACTACCGCAATGTCGGGCTGGGGCGGGTGTGGAGCCATTGGCGGTTCGCGCGGGACTGGCGGCGGCTTGCCGTTGCCGATGTGGCGGACACCAAGCGGAAGCCGGACGTGATCCTCTGCTCGACCCCCCCGGTTGCGTTATTCAAGGCCGGTGAGCGTCTTGCCCGACACTTCAACGCGCGAATCCTGCTGGATGTCCAAGACGTCTGGCCCGAGACCTTCTACCGCGTGCTGCCGAAGTTCCTGCGCTGGATGGGGCGCGTGTTTTTCGCGCCCCTGCATCAGGCGGCGCAACGGGCGTACAGGCGCGCGGATGGCGTATCGGCCGTGTCCGAAGCGTACAACGCCATCATCCGGCGCGGCGACGTGCAGGTGTTCCCCCTCGGCATGAAGTTGCCGGAGGGCATTGAACGCAATGCGACGGCGCAAGAGTTGCGCCTCTGCTATGTCGGCAACCTCGGAAGCGGGTATTGCCTGGAAGCCGTTTTGGAGGGGATGGCGCAACTCATCAAAGATAAGAAGAACGTCCGCCTGACCCTTGCTGGGGACGGCCCGAAACGGGGGCTTGTCGAAGGATATGCGTCGCGCCATCCGCAGATCGTGTATCAAGGGTTTGTGAATCACGACGGGCTGGACACACTCCTGCGCAATTCAGATGTCGGCATCGTGCCGATGAGGGGCGAGTCAGGCGTCGCCATCCCCAACAAGGTCGTGGACTACGCGGGCTACGGCCTGGCAATCCTGAACGGCCTGCAAGGGGCTTCCGAAAAAGCACTGTCCGAATATGACGCGGGTGTCATGTATCAGGTGAACGACGCGCAATCCTTTGCGACCGCAGTGACCGCCCTGCTCGACGACCTACCCCGCGTCGCGCAGATCGGGCGCAATGCACGCACGCTCGCCGAAGCGCGTTTTGATGCGGCTCAAATCTACCCCGCCTTCGCACAGTGGCTAGAGGGGCATTGAGTTGGGGCATCCGTCAATCGTCCTGCGGTTATACCCCAGGATTTCCGCCGCCCGCGTGGCTGTGATGTCCACGCAAAAACACCTCAGATTTTTTTCACCCTGTGCCTACTCAATCGTATCATGAAAACCTTGTCTAGGCAAGAGCCAAAAGCGCTCTGAGTTTTCGCGCCATTCGTGTTTTTCGCGGTTCATTTCAGGTTGTGATTTTAGCCTGGATTACGCATCGATGGAAAGTCTCTTCGGGGGGCGGGTTTTAGGACAGGTCTAATCATGCAAGGCGGAAGCCTTGCGCTCCCGGGCTTTCGCCTGATCGTGTTGCGTCAAATAAAAACGACACCGCAAGGGTGATTGTTTTTTGCGGGAGGAGGTTCGAGGGGGGAGGGCTACAGCCCTCCCCCTTGTGTTTGATGGAGGCGGCCGCCCCTGCGGGGGCGGCCGCCAGTTTTTTGGCGGGCAGCCGCAGGTCGGTGTCCACCCCGGCATATACCCGTCTCTCTTTCTTTGCTATGTCCATCCCTCCATTTCCCGGTGTCATGAATGATGACGCAATGCGCGGTGCGAGGAGCGTACGCTTTGCGCTTGCGCTGGCGAGGGGAATGTGGTACCGTATTGCCGTTAAGCCGACAGTTCGGTTGGCTTGTGAGTTTTTCAGTCACATCAGAGAGGAGATTAGGAATGCAGTCATCATCAATTGGGAGACGGGAAGCGCTCGGCATCATCACATTGTCGTGCATCGGCGGCGTGGCGGTCGCGCAGACGAAAATCGGGAATGTCCTGGGTACGGCGGGCGAGGCCAAGGCCGCGCTGAAGGGCCTCAGCGAGAACACGGTCAAAGACCTTCAGGCGGCATACAACGGCGAGATGAACGCCAACGCCCGTTATACGGCCTTCGCCAAGAAGGCGAGCGAGGAAGGCTACAAGTCGGTCGCGGTCCTGTTCAAGGCGGCGGCAGCCTCGGAGGCGATCCACGCCAAGAAGTTTGCTGCCGCGCTGCGGGCGGGCGGTGCCGAGCCGGAGGCGACCATCGCCGATCCCGACGTGAAGGCCACGGAGGAGAACCTGAAGGTCGCCATCGCCGGGGAGAAGGCGGAGGCCACGGAGGTTTACCCGAAGGCGGCCGAGGCCGCGCTGAAGGCCGGGGACACCGCCGCTGCCAAGGCGTTTAAGGACGCGCTGGCCGCAGAGGCGAAGCACGCGCAGTTCTTCTCCGACGCATCGGCGAACCTCGAGGCATGGAAGCCTGCGGGCAAGGCCTTCGCGCTCTGCCCGACGTGCGGCTACACCGTCGCGGCGGCGGACCTGCCGAAGAACTGCCCGCTCTGCGGTGTTGTGGGGTCGAAGTTCGACACGTTCAAATGACGCGTGTTTGATGCTGTCGCATCTGCAAGCCCCCCCCAAAAAAAATCTCTGCGGAAAAGCAACGTTTGTGCTTGTAATGCGCGAACGAAAAGAGTAATGTATTGCTTCCTTTACCTGCTCAGGTGGTGGAATGGCAGACACGTATGTTTGAGGGGCATATGCCGAGAGGTGTGCGGGTTCGAGTCCCGCCCTGAGCACCATATCTTCTTACAGGAATTTCCCGTGCGGAACGCAGGCGTTTATATTTTTTCGCGTTCCGTGCGGAAAGGGATTGACTCGTTTTCAGCTAAAGCGTATTGTATATGGATTATCACTGTTGGAAGGTGCGTCGCTCAGGGAGTGACGGTAACGAAGGAGTTGTTATGAAATCATCGGTTCTGGACTTGAAGACTATTTCCGCTAACGTGCGCCGCGAAGCTGACGCGGCGGTGAATCAGGGTAACGGCGTGCTGAGGCTCGCCCCCAATTGGGTGCCGCGCTCGTTCCTGCACCCGGGGCTGCGCATCAAGCTGCACCCGGAAGACACCTACGCCTACGGTCTGAACCGCGGCGGCATCGACGAGCGCTGGTTCGGCTCGACGACCGAGGCGGCGAACGACGGGCGCGTCCCGGACGAGGGGCTGAGCTATGTCGTCACCAAGGGCAAGCGCTTCCTGCTGCGCGACGCGGTGGACGCGCTGGGCGCGCTGGCCGTCGGCAAGAAGATCTGGTCGAAGTACCGCCGCTGGCCGGTGTACTCGAAGTTCTTCGACAACATGGGCCCCATCCCGCACCACATCCACCAGAACGATGAGCAGGCGAAGCTGATCGGGCAGGAGGGCAAGCCGGAGATGTATTACTTCCCGCCGCAGCACAACGCGACGGGCAACCACTTCCCCTACACGTTCTTCGGGCTGGTCCCCGGCACGACGAAGGCGCAGGTGAAGAAGTGCCTCGAGAACTGGAACAAGGGCGAGAACGGCCTGCTCGACATCTCGCAGGCGTACCGCCTGAAGCCCGGCACCGGGTGGTTCGTGCCGCCGTGCGTGCTGCACGCGCCGGGGTCGCTCTGCACCTACGAGCCGCAGTGGGGCTCGGACGTGTTCGGGATGTACCAGAACCTCGTGGAGGGGCGCGAGGTGCCGTGGGCGCTGCTGGTCAAGGACGTGCCGCCGGAGAAGGCCTACGACATCGACTACATCGTCGAACAGCTCGACTGGGAGCAGAACACCGACCCCGACTTCCACAAGAACCATTACCTCGAGCCCAAGCTGGCCGGCGGTTCGGAGGATGCCGGGTACTTCGACAAGTGGATCTGCTACGGCCGCATCAACGGCTGGCAGCCCGTCACGGCCAAGGAGCTCACCGTGCTGCCCGGCGCGAAGGTCACGATCAAGGACAACGGCGCGTCGGGCCTCATCGCCGTGCAGGGCGAGGGCAAGATCAACGGCCAGCGCCTCAGCACGCCGAACCTCATCCGCTTCCGCGAGCTGACCGAGGACGAGTATTTCGTCACAGACGAGGCCGCGCGCGCGGGCATCGTCTTCGAGAACACCTCCAAGACCGAGCCGCTCGTCACCCTCCGCTACTTCGGGCCAGACGTCAACCCCAACGCGCCGGAAATCGGGAAATGATGGGGACATAAATGTTACACAGAGAACCACAGAGAAGCCACAGAGGTTCACAGAGAAATTCTAAAAAAACTCTGTGTGTCTCTGTGTCTCCTCCGTGAAACTCTGTGTAAAGAAGGAACGGATGAATTTTACCACAATGGACACAATGGTTTTCACAATAGGCACAAGAATAGTGTCCATTGTGCATTCTATAGTGTCTATTGTGGTTAGAGAAAATGGAGGATTAGAAAAATGACTTACCCTAAATTACACAACGCCACATGGCCGGGCGTCGTCGGCAAGGGCGAGGGAACGCCCGAGCCGTTCATCAGCCTCGACGACATGATCGACCTCACCGCGCAGGCGGAGGTGGACGGCGCGCGCTTCGACGGCGTGGACCTCTTCCTGAGCTTACCGCACGTGGACATCGACTCGACCGACGACGACCTCGCGCGGCTCACGGACAAAGTCCGCGCAAAGAATCTCGCCATCGGCTCGCTCGTCGCGCCCGTGTGGTCCGGCTGCGCGTTCGGCGACGACGCCTCGCGCGCGCACTGGCTCGAGCAAGTCCGCAAGGCCTGCGCCATCGGCCAGAAACTGCGCGACCTCGGCGCGCGCCCCTACGGCGTGATCCGCATCGACTCCTCGGGCGGCGTCGCCGACTGGGCGAAGGACTCTGCGGGCAACACGGCGAAAATCATCGGCACGTTCACCGAGGCCGCCGACATCGCCGCGGACTTCGGCGAACGCCTCGCCGCAGAAGGCGAAATCTGCTGGGGCGGCATGCACTCGTGGCGCACCATGCTGGAGGTGCTGGAGGGCGTGAACCGACCCGACGTGCTGGGCTTCCAGGCGGACATGGCGCACTCCATGCTCTACCTGCTCGGCTACAACGCGCCCGAGGACCGCATCGTCCCCGAGGGCTTCGACTGGTCGGACGGCGACACGTTCAAGGCCGCGTACCTCAAGCTCGTCGCCGCGCTCCGCCCGTGGACGATTGACTTCCACGTCGCGCAGAACGACGGCACCGTCAAGGGGCAAGGCACGCACGACAAGACCGGCCGCCACTGCCTGCCCGACGACCCCAACGGCAAACTGAACATCACCTGCGCGGCAGGGCTGTGGCTCGAAGGCGCCGCCGAGCGCGGCATCCGCCACCTCTGCTGGGACGGGTGCATGTTCACCAACGACGTGATGATGAAACCCGAAACGTGGAACAGCGTCCTCGCCGCCATGCTCAATGTGCGCCGCGCACACGGCTGGGAGGCGTGACGTTCCCCCTCAAGCCTGCGGCTTGCCCCCCTCCGTAAACGAAGGGACATAAGGATATCCGGGAGCGCAGGGCTTCCGCCCTGCATTTTAATTGGCAAGGCGGAAGCCTTGCGCTCCCGGCGCGGGACGGCGGCGGCAAGCCGCCGTACTCCATATATGTGACAACATCACGTTAAATCACTATCGCGCTTATTCTATTCGAGCGCGACCTGCACTTTGAAGAAGCGGGTTGTTTCGCCGAGGGGGACGTGGGCGGTGTTCTGCGGCGGGAGGCCGGGGATGTCTTGGAACGCGCCGTTCGCAAAGGGCTGGAAGGGCTGGCGCAGGTCGTCGGTGTAGAGGATGGCGTAGCGGCGGTCGGCCTCGCTGGACCACGTCAGCTTGAAGGTGTCGGGCATGGCGTCGTTGAGGAAGTCGCGGATGACGAAGCGCGAGTGCGGGTCGGTGGGGTCGGTGCCGGCGATGTATTCGGCGAGGTTGGTCATGCCGTCGCCGTCGTCGTCGGCCTGCGGGTCGAAGCCGCCGGGGGCGCGGCCGTGTTTGATCTCCCACCAGTCGGGCAGGCCGTTGCCGGTGGAGTCGAAGTCGAGCGTGAAGCCGAAGGCGTCGGCGATGACGTGGCCGTTGGTCGCGCCCGTGGTGCGCAGGAGCACGGCGGCGGGCAGGCCGGCGGTGAATTCGTGCGTGGCGAGGTTGTGCCACACGCCGCCGGTGTCGCGCTGGCTGACGGTGACGGTGTTGGTGCGGTCGCCTTGGATGATGTCGATGGGGACTTCGGTGGCGCGGGTGTTGGAGGAGGGCCAGTAGCCGAACACGGTCCAGTGGCCGGCGCGGGGGAGGGTGGTGGCGAAGAGGGCGGTCTTGTTGCCTTTGTCGGCGTTGTCGTCGTGCTGGTAGTCGGTGCCGTGGAAGTTGCCGTCGAAGGTGGAGGCGGGCCATGCGCCGGTGAAGGCGGCGGTGGTGTTGTCGAGGATGATCTGCGGCGGGGGGGGGACGGGGGGCGGGGGGGTCTGGGTCGGGCCCATGAGGGCCTGCAGCTCGCTGAGGGGCGCGGGGGGGGTGTGCCG
>Ga0082212_10004125_pt1 | contig 20281 bp, 16 predicted proteins | sample TergutNt197P3_FD_71548 | JGI IMG/M metagenome (GOLD analysis project Ga0082212, IMG submission 71548) | Neocapritermes taracua P3 segment gut microbial communities from Petit-Saut dam, French Guiana - Nt197 P3 | ecosystem: Host-associated > Arthropoda: Insects > Digestive system > Gut ... | reverse complement strand
TGAAGCATAAAAGTTCGCGGATGATTTTGAAGCCGTCGCGGGTTTCGCGCCAAGCCCGTCCGCGGCCGGGATGTGTTACGACTGGATGGGGTATCTCATCGACGTTTTCAATAAAACTCTCGCGGAGTATGGTGAGATCACAAGCGCCACGCTTATGAAATGCGCAGAAGAATGGGTGATTCCGGGGAAACTCACCTACACGAAAGGCATCATCCATAAAGAGTACAAGTATACTTCCGAGACTTTCCCGAATCCTGTTGTCGATCAGGATCACTATATTTTCCCCGTAATACAGTATTTCGACGGCGAAGGCAAAATAGTCTGGCCGGCGGCCTGGGCGGATCAGGCGGCGATCATCCCTGACTTCATGCGCTGAATATAGTTGAGTACCTCTATTAACTGCACAAAGTGTCATTCTGAACGGAGTGAAGAATCTCCAAGCACCTGTACTGCAATGCATTGAGATCCTTCGCAAGCTCAGACGAAAACTCAAAGTGTATAGAGGTACTCTATTGGCAATTGACTAAACAGTGCGCGGTGGGAAGACGCCGTTGCCCTGGCGGGCCGGGAAGGAATGCTGAAAATATGAGCGACAAAGACGCCATTGGCAAGATACATGAAAACACATTGAGGCTGCTATCAGACGTCGGAATAGCGTTTCACGATGAGGCGTCCATGGAAATACTCGCCGGAGGCGGCGTCAAAACCTCCGGCGGGCGGGCTTTCTTTTCAGGGGAGCAGGTCATGGGCGCGCTTGAAAAAGCGGCAAAGAGCTTCACGCTTTGCGCCCGGGACCCCGAATACGACGTTCGCATTGATACCGGGGCGCTGTACGTGACCCCGGGCTTCGGCAGCGCGATGATATCCGGCGCAGCGGGCGTGGTGCGATCGTCGACACTCGATGATTTTATTAAACTGTCCGATATCGTGTCCGTCAGCGGCGCGTTCAAGATAGACGGCGGGATACTCGCGCAGCCGTGCGAGCTGTCCGGCGACATATCGACCCTTGCCATGATCTACACGCTGCTGAAGCGAAGCGACAAAGCGCTCCTCGGAATATCGGCGGACGGCAAAATCACGCGTGAAATTTTTGAAATGCTGGAGATAGTGTTCCCTGATTTTCCGAATGTCCCGCGCGTCCTGACGATGATCTCCCCGATGAGCCCTCTGGCGCTTGACAAAAACGCCGCGGAAACCCTCCGGATGTGCGCGGAATGTAACCAGCCGGTAATAATCGCGCCCGGTCCGATGGCGGGCGGTACGGGGCCGATATCGCTCGCGGGCAACATATCGGTCGCCAACGCCGAAATTTTAGGCGTCAACGTCTTGGCGCAAATGGTCTCGCCGGGATTGCCGGTCGTATACGGTTTTGCCGCGACGACGAGCGATATGCGAAACATGAGCGTAAGCAACGCCTCGCCCGGATTCTTGAAACAAGCGAGGTACGGCGCGATGATGGCTAAACATTACGGTTTGCCGTGCCGTTCCGGCGGGGGTATGAGCGACGCGGGAGGTCTGACGGCGCAAGCAGGCGTCGAATCCGCGCTGGGGCTCTTCGAGTCGTTCTCCGAAGGGGCTAACCTTGTTATGCATGCGGCAGGTTCGCTGCACTCTTTCAACACCGTGTGCTATGAGAAATTCATTTTGGATATTGAAACGATCGACAGGCTGTTATACTATTTTTCCGGGCTGCCGACCGATGGGGAGTCGCTGGCATTTGACGCGATTCGGGGTGTGATTGAAAGCGGCGGCCAGTTTATGACGTCGGAACACACATTGGAACGCTGCCGCACCGACCCGTGGCAGCCGATGGTATCACTGCACGGCAAGGCGAATGGGGAGCCAAACGCGGAGCTGTATGTGGCTATCAACGCGCGCATGGAAAAGATGCTGAAAGAGTACCGCCGCCCGGAAATTAGCGCGGCGGCCGAAGCGGCGCTCGATAAATTCGCGCTTGACCACGGGCTCACGGAAGATATAATAAGAAAAGCGTCTTCCTAATCGGTACTTAATAGTTACAAAGGAGTTGGGTAATCGTATGAAAATCACCTGGTACGGGCTGTCATGCGTTTATCTGGAAGGCAGCGGCGCACGCGTCCTGATGGATCCGTATGACAAAAACTGCGGCGGCTATGTCCTGCCGCCGCGTCCGGCCGACATCTACACGGTCAGCCACGAGCATTATGACCATAACTACGTCGAAGCTGTCTCGAACCAGGAGGCAGTTCGCGCGCGGTATGGTATGGTAGAAAAAAGCGTGCGCATAACAAGCATACACACTTGGCATGACAGGGAGCAAGGCAAGGTCTGGGGGCCCAATGAGGTATTTATTCTCGATATCGACGGCTTGCGGGTCGCGCATCTCGGCGATCTCGGTCAGGAACTGGATACTATACAGCTCGCCGCGCTCGGGCGCGTCGATATACTGTTCATCCCCATCGGCGGCATCTATACGGTCGACGCCGGTGCGGCCGCTGAAGTCACAAACGCGGTCAACGCGCGTCTGACATTTCCGATCCATTACTACACGCCGCATCTCGAAGGGGCGGCTTTCGACCTTGAACCGGGTGTGGACGAATTCGTCCGTAAAAGCGGCCGCGAAGCGATATGGCTTGACAGCAATCGGATCTCCACAGAGGATGGCCGCCTGCGCGACGGCAGCATAGTGATTTTTAACCTTGACTGACCGAAAGAGGAGGGAAATGCATGGACAGTTACCGTACCGATGAAAAGGTAAAAACCTCGACCAAGTGGTTCTTCGCACTCGGCGATGTCTTTCAGGGCGGGTTTTTCAATATAGTCAACTTTTTCTACAGCATATTTCTTACCGACGTTATTGGTATAAGCCCGATCTGGGCTGCAAATGTCTTTCTGCTGGGAAAAGTCTGGGACGCGATTTCAGACCCGGCGATGGGCATCATCTCCGATAATACGCGCTCCAGGTTCGGGCGGAGGCGGCCATACTTCCTGATCGGGGCGCCGCTTGTTCTGATCGCTTTCATTTTGATGTGGTATCCGCTCAGGGCCGGATCCGAAGCCGCGAAAATCATTTTCTTCGTCGCCGCCTATATGCTTATGAATACAGCGTCAACTATCGTATCAGTACCGTTTCTTGCCATGAGCGCGGAGCTTTCAACGGATTATGATGAACGGACCTCAATTACAAATATCCGCATGATCGTTTCGATCATATCCTCCCTTATCTGCGCGGTCGCGCCGATGCTGATCGTGTCGTTGTATCAGGACGTCCGTACCGGCTATATCGTAATGAGCGTGATATTCGGCCTGTTCTTTTCTCTGCCGCTGCTGCTTGTGTTTCTCAAGACGCCCGAACGCAAACAGTTTTCAGAGGGTAAAAAAGGCGCCATAAAAGAAATGTTCGGGTCTTTGCGGCTGAAAGTGTTCCGCCGGTTCATAGCGATGTACCTCGGGATTGTCGTAGCTATGGATATCACATCGATGATTTTCGCGTATTACATGACATACAATCTCGGGCGCGCGTCCGAGCTCAGTTTCGTCCTCGGCGCGCTGCTCATTTCAGAGGTCGCGTTCGTCCCGCTGGCGTCGAGGGTCGCCGAAAAAACCAGTAAAACACGGGCCGTAGTGCTGGGCAACCTTGGCTGGTGCGTATGCGCCGCGGCCAGCATGCTTATCACGAACGGCAGCCCCGGCTTCATGATTTATGTTCTGGCTGTCGTACTCGGCGGTTTTATGTCATTTTCACTGATCGGGTTCACGGCCCTGTTTGGCGATGTGACCGAGGTCGGCGAGTATCATTTCGGCTATCGCGCCGAAGGCAGTTTTTCAGGCATCCAGCAGTTTGTCCGCAAATGCGCGGCGGCGCTGGCTAACTGGATAGCGCTGATGCTGCTTGGTTTGGCCGGTTTTATCAATCCTTTGGAAAGCGTAGAAAACGGGGTCACGACGATAGTAAATCAAACGCAGACCCCGACGGTGCTGTTTACGATAAAGGCGATACTCGGGATCGCTTCTATAGTTCTGCTCGTGCCGTCAACAGTTATAGCTTTGCGCTGGGCGCTGACTAAAGTCAAGCACGCCGCGCTGATCGGTTATCTCGATAAAAAACGCGCCGGGCTTGAAATCGACCCGGCGCTGGAAAAAGAGATCAGTGATATTTGCAAGCCGCTTATATGACGATCTTGTCAAGCCATGCGTGGATAAAGGCGTAAACTTCGTCTCTACCAAGCTCGTTGATTATTTCATGGTGGTGGCCCGGGAATATCTTCAGCGTTACATTTGTGTGACCGGTTTCTTGCAACTGCCGCGCGTAGCGCGCCGGGCCTTTCCCTTTACCGCCGACGGAATCGTTTGAACCGGCGGCGATGAGTATAGGAATGTCCGGCATACGCTTGCCCCAGTTTTTCGACGCTACCTGCCTGAATCCGCCGAGCATCTCGCTGAACCCGGAAGCGGTAAAGTCGAAACCGCACAGCGGGTCGGCGATAAACGCGCGGACGACATCGATATCGCGGGTCAGCCACATTTCTTTGCGCTCGAGATCTTCGCCTGTAAGCCCCCTTACGGAGCCGGCCAACTTTTCTATCAGCGGCGCCCTCGCAAGATAGCCGCGCCGCCGGGTTATCCGGTCGGCGTATTTGATCGCAAACCCGCTGAGCGGATTCGGCGCGGGGCATCCGGTCATAATGAGCGCCTTGATGTCGTTATACCGGTCGGCGTAAAGAGCCGCGAGCATACTGCCCATGCTGTGCCCCATCAGGATACGCGGCAGTTCGCCGATCTGCGCACGCGCGTACTCGAACAACGCGGCCATATCTTCTATCACAAAATCGAAACCGCCCGGTTTTTGCGCGAACGTTCCCATATGCCCCTGAAGGCTGCGCCCATGGCCCGTGTGATCATTGGCGATGACGCTGTATCCCAGATTGCACAGCGAGACTGCGAAATCATCATAGCGGCCGCTGTGTTCGGCCATTCCGTGCGCGATTTGGATAACGGCGCGCGGGTCCGGGATCAGCCAGGCGCGCGCGAATATATCGCCCTCGCCGTTTGAAGCCGGAAAGCTCCATTCCATTTTCTTAGTATCCATCACGGCAACCCCTTTCTTGCGTATATTCCATAGTCCAGTTATAGCAGAGATAAAGGCAAATAGCAAGACTTCACATTAATTGGAGGCGCTGTGGCATGAATGGCATTGAAGATTTCTCACTCGAACTTTTTTCGCTGAAAGGGAAAAACGCAATCGTAACAGGAGGCAACATGGGGCTCGGCAGGGCGTTTACGTTGGCGCTTGCCAAAGCGGGCGCTAATGTATTCACCCCGGGAATAAAAGAGGACGACGGAACGACGGCCCGGCTTATGGAAGAAGCCGGAGCGCGGCATGTTTTTATGCAGATCGACTTGACGGAGAAAGGCGCGCCCGGGCGCATCGTTGAAACATGCTTATCGACGCTCGGAAGCCTCGATATCCTGATAAACAGCGCGGGGACGTGCCTTATCGCGGATGTGCTTGATTTTGACCGCAGCTTCTGGGATCCGATGATCGAACTCAACCTCAACTGCGCGTTCGCGCTGTCGCATGAAGCCGCGAAGATAATGATACCGCAGTGCAGAGGGAAGATAATCAATATCTGCTCTCTGTTTTCTTTCCTCGGCGGGCTGGGTTCGCCGGCTTATGCAGCAATGAAACACGGGCTTGCCGGCCTTACTAAGGCGTATTGCGACGAACTGGCTCAGTATAATATTCAGGTAAACGGAATAGCGCCGGGATATTACGCTACGGAAATAACGAAAGCCACGCGCGAAGACGAAGCGGCGAACAGGCGAATAACGGAGCATATCCCGGCCGGGCGCTGGGGGGAGCTGCACGATTTGATGGGCGCAGTCGTTTTCCTCGCAAGCCCGGCTTCAGACTACATCAACGGGCATTTGCTGGTCGTCGACGGCGGATATCTGGTGAGGTAATGTGTCAAGGGGACGGTTCTCCTGACACACTGAGACGCATATGTAACTATCCACGGGCGCTGTTACCTTTGACTCCGGTGCCCGCGAGCAGTAGCGCACATATAAAAAGCGGGGTTAATATGAAGTATCTTCTTGGAATAGACGAAGGCAGCCAGAGCTGTAAGCTCACGATGTATGATACAGCCGGCAATATCGTCACCCGCGTTTCCGAGCCCCTCGAGCCGCTGGCTCTGGCGCCCGGCGGGGTGGCGGAGCATCCGGGCGACGACCTGTGGGACAAACTTTGCATTGCGTCCAAAAAACTGATGCGCGAGTTCAGCGGAGACCCAAAGGACATTGCGGCGGCGGGGCTGTGCACGATCCGTTTCTGCAGGGCGCTCATGAAAGAAGATGGGATGCTCGCGCAGCCGGTCATGAGCTGGATGGACGACAGGGTTTCGCGCCCGCACGAGTGGGAATACCAAAATGTGCGGTATGTGACGACCTCGTCGGGGTATATTACGCATCGCCTCACCGGCAAGCTGCGTGACACAGGGGCGAATTATCTCGGCGTTTGGCCTCTGGACATGGAAACGTGGGACTACTTCTCAGACGATAATGCCCTTGAAGCGTTTAATCTGCGGCGTGAAAACCTGTTGGCATTAACTCCACCGGGCGGGATACTGGGCTGCGTAACGACGGAAGCCGCGCGGGAAACCGGTTTGCCTGCAGGCCTGCCTGTCGCCGCGACAGCGAATGATAAAGCTGTGGAAGCCCTGGGCGCGGGCTGCCTGAACCCGGAAACAGCAGTAATATCGCTCGGTACATATATTGCGGCAATGACGCCCGGAGAATGCAATATCCGCGAACCGCAAAACCTGTGGGTCAATCTCGCGAGCGTACCTGGCAGGTATCTTTACGAGAGTGGCGGCGTCCGACGTGGGATGTGGATGCTGAGCTGGTGGGCAAAATTCCTTGGCGGGGAGTTTCTGGCGGAATGCGAAAGCGTCGGAGTCATGCCCGAATCCGCACTTGAGCGCGAGGCTGAACTCGTCCCGCCGGGCTCCGACGGGCTGCTTATCGTACCGCACTGGCTCGCCCCGACCTCGCACCCATACAGGAAAGGTATGATGCTTGGTTTTGACGCGCGGCATGGCAGGGCGCATGTTTACCGCGCGATAATGGAATCGATAGCAATGACCATGAAGAACAGTATCGACGCTATGTGCAATGAGCTGGGGCGCTGTCCGGAAGAATACGTAGTCACCGGCGGGGGGTCAAACAGCCCTCTGTTTATGAGCATCTTCGCCGATGTGCTGGGAAAACCGGTCGCGTGCGCTTTCGATTCCGGCCCCGCAGGCCTTGGCAGCGCGGTTTGCGCGGCAGTCGCTGCGGGGGTATATGAGGATTTCCCGGCGGCGGTCGCGGCTATGGTGCGTAAAGGGGAAAAGTATTACCCTGACGCGTCCCGGGCCGTACTATATGATAAGCTTAATACCGAGGTTTTTAAAAACCTCGTCGATTTCGGCGACGAGGTATTCAGGAAAACGTTTCAAATGTTTGGGTAAGAGTGTATTGTGGGGTGTGCCAGATACCCCCTGAGGCCCTGACACGCCCCGCTCCACTGACACAGTTTACTCATTACACGTTACCGGATACCCCCTGACCTGTAACCACTACACAACAGGAGGCCGCTATGAAGAACTATAATTACACAGTGCCGCTCGACCCTTACAGCCCGTGGCCGAAATTCCGCGCCGACGCACGCCAGACAGGGCGCGGCGGCGCGGGTGAACCAAATGACAAAAAGCCGTGGATATTCCCGACAGAACGCGGGATATTCTCATCGCCGGTAATAGACTCCGACGGCGTCGTCTATATCGGCTCGGCGGACCACTATTTCTATGCGATAAACCCGGATGGAACGGAAAAATGGCGCTATCGCACAGGCAACCTTATCGACAGTTCAGCGCTTTTAGACGATAAGGGAAGGGTGTATTTCGGCTCGGCGGACTGTTATATATATGCTTTGGAGCGCGATACCGGCGAACTGATCTGGAAATTCCGGGCGCACGAGCCCGGCTCACTTCCCGAGACGTCGAAAATGTGCGATTGGTTCGAGGGGAACATAGCTATAGGGCCGGACGGCACGCTCTACACCGCGAGCGACAACTTCCTTCTTTACGCGCTGGACCGCGATACCGGCGCGGAGAAATGGCATTACGCTATGAAAGATCAGGCGTGGTCGCTGCCCGCGATCAATACGGCAACCGGGCGGCTGTTCCATGGGAGCTGCTATTTCACGCTGAAAAACTTCCATTGCACCGGTACGGACGGTAAAAAAATCTGGTCGCGCGGCACGCTGGGTTCGATGGTCGCGTCCCCGCTGCTGACGTCGGATGAACCGGACGGCGCTGTCGTCGCCGGGGGTTTTGACGGGATACTGCGGGCATTCTCGCAGCGAAACGGCAGGAGGCTTTGGAAGTTCGGTACGCGCGAACATATATACGCAAGCCCCGCTCAGCTTTCGGACGGCACGATCATCCAGCCGAGCGCCGACGGCAGCATCTATGCTGTCGACCCAAAAAACGGCGGGCGTAAATGGTCTTTCGATACGCCGGAGCCGTTCAGGGCGTCGCCCGCTGTCGACCGTTTTGACCGCATCTATACCGGTAATGGCGAAGGGCGGCTCTACTGCCTGAACGCCGACGGGACTTTGCGCTGGGCGTACCAATGTATAACGGGTGAGCGCCGCGACCTCAACGGGTCGCCCGGGCTTGGCGCGGACGGCGTCGTAGTCGCGGGACATTCCGGAGAGGTCTTTTTCATACCGTACGATTACCCTCTGACTGACGCGGCGGCAGGGGATAGCCGTTGTGTACTGAGCGTTGATACTCCGCCGGACGGCGCCTGCCTGGCGCGGAGGAAACGATACGGAGGGCGCGCGGAGGAACCGGAACGTGAAATCAGCGGCAACGAGTCGATAACGTGCACGCTCGAAGTGAGAAGCGGGGGAATAAGGCGGCCCGCACTGCTTGTGAAAAAGAGCGTGAGAACAGACGCCGACGCGAGATGTATAGTGTCGGCTGACAGGAAATTCTTAACAGTGATACCAAACCATCCGTGGACAGGCCCGGAAGGCGGCGAAGCAGTCGTCCGGATCACAGGGCAGTACCGTATAAAACCGAGGAGATTCGGGCTGAAGTTCTTCGGCGGGAAAAAAGGCGGGATCGTTGAACAGCTTATAAAGTTTGAAGTCCCTCCCTATGATGGAGAGCCCGCGATACTTGCAGGCACAGGACCGGGAACCGCGTACACGGAGTTTGATTTCAAACGCCTCGCCCCGCAGATACCCGTTATTATGCCGAGCTATAATCAAATAGGGTTTGATTCCATTTATTACCAAATGGGACTGCACTCGGCGGGCGGCCGCTCCATACTCTGGTGCGTCGGCGCGGATTATGACGCCACGACAGGCAAGACAATACGCAAACCAGAATCCAATATACGTTTCGCACTCGAACCTGAGCAAAATGGCAAGCTCCTCACATTGAGGTCGCCGGGTGGGTTCACTTTGGAGTTCAACGGCTGGGATATGCCTTATAAACTGTTCCGCGTCGCTATAAGGTTGGATTATAACGGAGCGCCGGTCGCGGAGACGACTAAACTCGACGCGCTCGTCAATTGTGATGCAATAAAGTTTTACGGCCCGTTCATGAAGCTTCTGGGCGTCAGCGACACAAAAAGCGGTATGATGCTGGCCGCTGCGGCTGTAGACGTCGTGCCTGCCGGCGAGCCCGCGTCGCCTGTCGCTGAAGGCGCCGTTTTCGAGCGTACAAGTGAAGGCGCGCGCGTGACTTTCAGCGGGTTTGACGCGGCTCAGCACTGTTTCGGGCTGCTGCTTTTCGACAGCGAAGGCCGCCCGCTGTGCCTGAACTACACCCGTGAGACAAACGTGAGTTTTGACGGCAGTCGCATTGTCGTTACTATTGATCACGCTCCCGGCGCCAAAACGGCATGGCTGATGGTCGATACCGGCGTCGCCGCTGTATCAATGCTGCAGTAGCCAGCCGAAAACTCGGCGCTCATGAAGCAAAAAGAGCGGCCCTGCATATCTGCGGGACCGCCCTCTTTTCAATTAAAAAACCTACTTTTCGCTCAGGCCCATCTTCTCCTCGCGGAAGATACGCGGGTCCATCAGCTTCAGGTCGTCGCTGACAAGCGGTTTGAACTTCATTTTGCCGAAAATGTCCTTCTCCAAATCGACGCCCGGCGCGATCTCTATGAGCATCACCCCGCCCGGGGTCAGCTTGAATACCGCGCGCTCGGAGATATACAGGACTTCCTGCCCGTTCTTCAAAGCCTGCTCGCCGGAGAACGTGACCTGCTGGACTTCCTCGACATATTTGATTTCAGACCCGTCGCTGTTTATTTTCAGCGCGCCGTCCACGATCTCTATATCCGGCTTTGGCTTACCTGCCGTGAACATCCCTACGAAAAAGACTTTCTTCGCGTTTTGCGAGATGTCTATGAACCCTCCGGGGCCGCCGCTGCGCCCGGCAAACTTTGATACGTTAACGTTTCCGATCCTGTCGATCTCCGCAGACCCGAGGAACGTCATATCGAGCAGCCCGCCGCCGTAAAGATTCAGGATATCGGTCTGGGTGTAGATAGCCTCGGCGTTCGCGACGCCCGGGAAAGCCAGCCCGTCCTGGATGGTGCCGCCCATGGGGCCGGATTCGACGGAAGTCACAATGGTGTCGGCAATACCCTCTTCCTCTGCGACGCTGCTGATCGCGGCCGGTATTCCGACGCCGCAGTTCATGACCGCGCCCGGCGTGAATTCCATTGCACCGCGCCTCGCTATGACTTTGCGCAGATCCAGTTTCATCGATCCCGCGCTGACGCCCGACGCTGTTTTTAATAAACCGACAAGCTCGGGCCTGTATTTCGGCGTGATGTAGCATTGGCGGTGATTGTCCGGGTTTTCCGTCTTAATGATATAATCGACGAAACTCGAATGGAACCTGACTTCTTTCGCCGGTATCGAGCCGCGCTTCACTATATCCATGACCTGGAATATGACTTTACCGCCGTTGTTGCGCACAGCCGCCGCCATTTCAAACTCGGCGCCGATAAGGGCTTCCTGCTCGATCGATATATTACCGTCCTCATCTGCGTAAGTGCCGCGTATAAAGGCGACGTCAGGTTTGAACGCTTTATAGAACAGGTACTCGTTGCCGTCGATTTCCATAAGGTCGACTACGGAGCCCAGCTCCTGCGCTGCCTGGTTGACGGCGCATCCCTCCTGCCGGGGGTCGCAGTATGTGCGAAGACCGACCTTTGTAATCAGGCCGGGCGCCCCGCCCGCCACGGCGCGGGTAAGGTTCAGGAGCACGCCCATTGGATAGCAATAACCCGCGATCGTGTTTTGCTGAACCGCGTATGCTATAGCGCGCGCGTCCGAGAGGGCGACCCTGACGGATTTGATAAGCCCGTCCGCCCTGAGCAGATTCAGACCGACGTTGTAACCTTTCAAAGGCTCGTGGCTCTCGGATTTGTCGCCGGGGGTGATCCCGCTGATAACCGAGATGTTTTTAGGATGCCCGGTTTCCTCATATCTCTTCGCAAGCCCTATGAGCAGTTCCTCGGGGCTGCCGTATGTGCTGAACCCGCCCAGCATCATGGTCATGCCGTCGCCGACGTGGCTGACCGCTTCTTCAACTGTTACGAATTTTGCCATTGTTATGTAAATCCCTTCCTTTTTCGGGAATTGTGCCTTTCCGGCCCTCTGACCGGAAAGGCACAAAACCTGGTTTGAAAGAACGGGGTCCTTTCAAACTGTTCCCCTCTATTTATATACGCTTTTTGCCTCGGCATATTCCTGATTCATCACCACGGAGAAGTGGAATATCGGTTTGTTGACCTCGAGTATCCGCATCGGGTTGTGCTTGACATTGGTCGGGATGAAAATCAGGGTGGAACGCGTCATCCTGTGCGCTTCGCCATTGATCGAAAACTCGATAACGCCGTTGAGGTTGTACGGGTCGTCGGGATTCGAGCCATAGAACCCGATGAGTTCGGTGTAACCATGCTCGTGTTCTGTAAAAATGGGGTCGCGTTCCGGCACGGCGAAATACCAGGCCGTGTTCATCTGGAACGCTCCGGGGCAGACGTTTGAGTCCATCCACAGAATACGGTTCGAGAATTTCTCATAGATCACTTTGAAATCAGGATCCATCATATTCGGCGGCGCCTGAAGCTCCTGTACGAAATATTTACCGTACTCCCCGCCTTTGTTATTATCATATACCATACTCATATCACTCCTTCGGTAGGTCCCAGTTGATGAAGCGCCAGTAAGGCGCGTTGACGCGCTCCTGATATGCTTTCATGTCGACGCCTTCCCAGTTGTAAAAGCCCGTCTTACTCTCGGCGCGCGCGCCAAGGTCGCCCCGGGCAATACGGTCGGTAATCGCGGCGGGGGCGGAATCGATATTGCTCAACGTCGGGAACACTGTGTTGCATGTCATGATGTTCAGGTTCAGCCCGCCGTTGTCGAAATGCTCGTACATACCGATCGACGTATAGCGCGGGCAGAAGCTGTAGTTCAGGCACGTGTCGACGTCGCGCGGGTCGCAGATCCCGCTCTCGACAAGATTCAGGGCCTCGCGCCACAGCGCGAACTGGAGGCGGTTGCCGATAAAGCCGGGCGTCGGTTTTTTCAGGATGACCGGCTTGCGGTCAAGAGACTCCAGAACTTCTTTTCCGAACTCAAGCACTCCGGGCGCGGTGTCGGCGCAGCCGCAAAGTTCAAAGAACGGAACCATGTGCGCAGGGTTGAACGGATGCGTCACTATGAGGCGGTCCCTGTATTTTGTCATTTTCGCGCCCATCATATCCGGGGTGAACGACGAGCTGACCGAACATATTACGCGTACGTTCGGGCAAAGCTCTTCTATTTTCGCCAGGATATCGTACTTCAGATCAAGGTTCTCTGTGACACATTCGAAAATCACTTCGCAATCCGCGATCTCATTGAAATCGAGAGTGTACTTAAGGTACTTTTCACAGATCGAGGTCTGGTTTTCAGGCATCAGCCCCTGGTCTATCATCTGGCGGAAATAGTTATCATATGTTTTTTTGTACTCTGGGATCATCTCCGCGCGGCGGGCGACGCAAGTAGTTTTATAGCCGTGGCCTGTCGTCAGGACAGCCATGCTGTCGCCTATCATCCCGAGCCCGATGATACCGATATGCTTTACGTTGTCAAGTTTCATTTGTACCTCCCAGTGTATTAAAGTTTAGTGAGCCTGTGCCTTTTACGTTGCCGCAGCAGCCCGTAAGTACCTTTGACTTCATCTTCGGACCAACTCTTGTCTTCAGCCTTCGGCAGTACGTTCTCCACTCCGTCTGCGAATAACTGGATAGTGTCGATCAATGTCAGGACGAAATATTCAACGAAAGCGATCGTCATAACAGCGGCGAATATCCATTGAGGCATGTTCAGGACGTCCGTCAGTCTTCCGGTCTCGATCAGGTCGGCTGCCTTTTTGTACCCGCCAAAGGCAAGCAAAGCGATGACAGCCGTCTCAACGAGCCTTATGGCAAACAGCCAGAAACAACGGAACCTGTACGGAAACTTATTGGTGAAGAGCGGTACCCATATATGCCCGTTTTTGATCTGAAGTACCGGGATCGCCAGAGAGCACAGTATAACCATGGAAAAGGAAGTGATTTCATTGCTCCCCGTGATCCTGAGCGCTCCGCCGCTCGTTTTTCGGAGTATGACGTCGAGCGCTACTATGAAGACCATCGCAAAGAGACACGCGAGGGCGACATAGCCTACACCGTTCACAACGAGACTGACGCCGGCCCTTATTTTCTTGAGCTTCAAAGAACCACCCTCTTATTTATAGATTGCGTTATAGTTGTTCACGAGTTCGGCGGTTTTATCATAGACAGCCTGCGCGTTGGCGCCGTTCTCGGAGACCCAGCGTTTGGCGACATTGTCGTATGCAGCCTGAAGATCCGTCGCGAACGCTCCGCTGGGAGGATAAATCGTGCCGCCGTTATTTGTCGCGTCGCTGCGGCCTCTCGCCTCGTAGGCTTCCCAGATACTGACCCAGTTCAGGCAGTAGTCCCCGGAAACTCCCTTGATGGCGTCCGCGTACCCGTTAGCTTCGATTTCTTTCCATACGTCCGAGTTTGCCATTACTACATAAGCGGAGCAGCCGATATTGGTGTCAAGATAGTAATTCAGGACGCCCGGGTCGGCAAGTTTGAATGAAGCGATGGCGTGCCAGTCGGTGATAAGATAATCGATAACGCCGTTTGATACGTTCGGGTAGACGTCGCCGATCGGGCAGCCGTAAACGGAAGCGCCCACTTCATCGATGAACATCTGGGCAGGGCCGTTGTTGCCGCGGATATTGCCCTTGATCTCGCTGAGGCTGTCGAGAGTCTTGGAACCCTTGTAAGACAGTGGGCTCGGGTTGTTCGCCCATACGAACATCATCTCGCCGTGCTGCGCGAACTCAGCCTGCACGGCGGGCATGCTCTTATACATTTCCCACATTGCGAATGCGCCTGCGGTGATGTTCTTAATGCCAAGGGCCGGGTTTTGGATCGCAAGGGCGAGAGGCGTGTAGCCTTTAAAGTAGCATGGCAGGGTGAAGCAGAAGTCGACAAGCCCGTCTTTCATATAGTTCAGGGCTTCCATAGTGCCGCCGGCGCAATATGCGTTGGAAACACCGATGTCTATGTAGACGGCGCCCTCGGTGGCGACTAAAACGGCGTCAGACCACGCGTACAGGAATTCGCCGGATGCGCTCTCGGCAGGATCCTGGCAATTAAGCGTATACTTATATTTTGCTGCGTTTTTGTCATATGCGGACGCTTTCTGTTTCATGTCTGCTATGAAAGCGTATGCGTCTTCCGCTCTTTTAGCCGCTTCGCCGGCCAATTGCGGGACGCCTGCCGGAGCTGCCGGCGCGCCGGGATCCGCAGGCTGCTGCCCAGCGGGAGAAGCAGCGGGTGAAGCAGCGGGGGAGGCCGCAGGCGAGGCTGCCGGAGAAGCAGCGGGTGAAGCGGCAGGGGAGGCTGCAGGCGTTCCTGAGTCGTTCCCTCCGCAGCCAACGGCAAATGCGGTTACCATAATGAGGATCAATGCGATAGATATTGCCTTTTTCATTGTATATTCCTCCGATCAATTTATTTTGTGTTTTTGCTTTTACTGATGAACTCAAATCATCTGAAAAACTCTGCGGATCATCCGCTTGCGACCATAAGGCCCGGAAGAAACGTTGTTATAGCCGGGAAAAGTATGACGAGTGTTATAGCCACGCCAATGCCGATAAGGAAAGGCGCCGTCCCTTTGAAAATAGTAGTCAGCGGGGTATCAGGCGCCACGCCGGACATTACGTAACAGCACATCCCGACCGGCGGGGTCATTAATCCGAACTGCATCAGCATTACCATGAGGACGCCGAACCATATTGTTACGCCCTCCGTATTCGCGCCAAAACCGAGTTCCAGATCCCTGACTATCGGCAGGAAGATGGGCGTCAGCAGTACTATGAGCGGAAGCGAGTCCACGAAGCAGCCCAGAATGGCGTATATCATCAGGCAGGCAAGCAGTATCCAGACCGGGGCGATGTTCGCGTTCGCCGCGGCGTTTGCGGCTGCCTGCGGGAGACCCGTTTGGTTGAAAAAGTCGCCGAGGATGTTCGCGCCGACCATGATTATGAAGATCATCGCCGTTGTTTCAGCCGTCTCCTTGAGTGAAGCTATAAGGTTTTTCCATGTGAATTGCCGCTTGATGATCATGAATACGAATGCGCCGGCCGCGCCGATAGCGGCCCCTTCCGACGCGCTGCACCAGCCAAGCATTATCCCGCCAAGCACGAGAACAAACAGGACAAGGACAGGCAGGACGCCCACCGCAGCCTTGATTTTCTCTTTTATTGAGAATTTCGGGCCTTTTGGGCCGGCAGCAGGGTCAATGGCGCATATGACAAGAATCACTGCCGAGTAACACGCGCAAAGCAGGACGCCGGGCAAAAAGCCCGATATGAACATCTTTCCGACGCCGACGCCGGCGTTTATCCCATAGAGCATGAACCCGACGCTCGGCGGTATGAGGATGCCAAGAGTACCGCCGGCGGAAATCGACCCGCAAGTCAATGTTCGTTTATAATTGAATTTGTCCATTTCAGGCAGGCAAATCTTGCCCATACTGGCGGTCGTGGCGGTCGATGAGCCGCATATTGCGGCGAAAAACGCGCATGCGATCTCAGTCGCGATTGCGAGCCCGCCGCGCAGACGGCTTACCAGCTTATAACACGCTTCGTACAGGCTGCCGCTGATCCCGGCATATGCGCACACGACGCCCATCAACGTGAACAACGGGATAACGCTTAGAGATTCGTTGTTAAACGTGCCGAATGTTGTGTTTTTCATCAGTGCCAGAGCGGTATTCAGGCCTCTTACGTTAAAACCTTTCAGATACCAGACGCCGACGAAGCCGACAAACGCCATGGCCAGGCCGACGCGTTTGCCCATGAACAACAGGATAACTAACACTACCAGGCCTATCAGGCCTATAAGATAGCTCGACATATATTAGTATGTTCCCCCTTTGCCCTGCCTTTTAAAGCGGCTTCAGGCCAATCATTTCTCTTGCTTCCGCAGGAGTCGCGACGTCCATCTCGAGTTCCTCGATAAGGCGTACCATACGTTCTACGAGCTGGGCGTTTGATTTTGCGAGCTCGCCATAGCGGTACTGGATGTTGTCCTCCATGCCGACACGGGCGTGACAGCCTTTGAGCATTCCGTATGTGACCCCGTGGAGTTGCTGGGCGGCTATCGCCATCGTCGTCAGGTTGACAGGGTTCCCCCTCGCGTTCTGATGGATAAGGTCGATCATGTAGTCATGGTTCTTCTGGGTGTAGGAAATAGCGCCCTGGCTGACTTTGTTCATACCCATGACCATCGTGATATTTACGGGCTCTTTCGGGTCGTCGGTAAGTTTGCAGACGCCTGCCGGTACAAGATGCTGGAACACGTCCTCGACGGACTCGAGGTTGAATGCTTCGATTTCCGGTTTGATACCCAGTTCCCTCATGCGCAGCCCGTGTTTTATCAGCCAGTCGCGTTCCCAGCGGTAGATAAAACAAAGATCGCCCCATACGGTCGTGATCAACGAAGTATCGAGCGAACACATTTCTGGCAGGGCGCCTTTTATGCTGTCGTCATAAAGCAGTTGGATACCGTCGTCGGCTTCGGAGCCGGGTTTTGTCGCGGGCGCGGTTGAATTCTGCGTGATCAGGTTACACTTGGCGCGGACGCCGCTGTTGATTTCCGCGAAAACCTTCGGGTCGTTGCATGAGTTGCCTTCCTTGTTGCGCGCGTGGATGTGAACGATTGCCGCGCCCGCGTTAAAGCAGTCATACGCTGACTGGATGACCTCCGCAGGCTGTTCGGGCAGATTGGGGTTTTGCGCTTTTCCCTGGAAGTTGCCGGTTTGTGCTACTGTGATGATTACTTTTCTTTTGCTTGCCATGATTGTAAATCCTTTCATAAATTGATATTAGTTTTCAACAAATCTAAACTGAATGGGGCAAAAGTTATCCAATAGCGCTATAATTGTTTAATGATAACCTACTTTGCCTAAATTTGCAAGTAAAATTAAGCAGAATAATTCTGTTTGCGGGGGGTGCGGGTTGCTGGCTGGGGGGTTTACGGCAATAAACGCGGAGGGCGGTAAAATACCGCCCTCCATGATATACGCTGACGTCACTCGACGAAATAGCAGGCACGGATCTGGTCGTTGCCCTTGGTGTCGACATAGACCTTGTAAGGTCCGACCTTATAGGTACCGGCCGCGTTGTTGCTGATGGAGAATGTTTCGATGTAAACCTTGATTTCACCGCCGCGCAGATACTCGACGACTTTGATTGTCAGGTCGTTCTTGTTGCCGCTGAGCTTCTGTACTGAAGCGGAGACGTCTTTTGCGACGACCTGCGACAGATAATGGTCTACGACAGCGTCAAGCCACGCGAAAGCTTCGGGCGTGTCATACGTGCCGCCGTGGCCTTTGTTCCATGCGAAGTTCAGGTCGATAAAGCCGTTGTCGACAGCGTCGTTGTCCAGAAGCAAGTAGTACAGGATCGTCCCGACCGCAAACGACGTATCGCGGTCTGCCGTTCCGTGCCTTACATACCAATACGTGGCTGGATCGCAGACATCGCTGGAAACACCGTCGAAAGCGACGCCGGAATCTATAAGATACGGGATTTTATCTGAACCGGCAAGATATGGTATCGGGCTGCTCATCTTCATCTGCATGGCTACGTTTTTACCGGCGGCTGAACTGATATACTCATCCCAGGTTTTGCCGGTGTTTAAGGCGCCAAGGGTTGCAGCAGGAATCTGATTTGCAGTTGTGCCGGTGTACGGGTGATCCCAGACCCACTCGTAAGCGAAAGCGAAACGCTCGGACTTGGAGCCCCACAGGTCGTTCTCATTCTGACCGGTCGCCAGGATGCAGCCCAGGCCGTTGAACGCGGCGGAAGACTTAAGGGCGGATGTGGGGACTGAGGTCAGGAATTGATCCAGGTCGGTGATCTCTACCACAGAACCGGCCGGGTAACTGCCGTCCTCGGCGGGAGCGCCGTTGATATTGATGTACGCGCCGCGGCTGCCGAGGGTGTTGACAGCGTCTGCGTTGCTGAAGCCGGTGGCATTGCCTGTGGCATGCTCGTCGATAGCTTTGCTGACGCCCTTTTCAAGCAGGCCTTTCATGACAGTTATGAATGTGCCGCCCGGAGTCCCGGCAAGATCCCTGTTCGCGCTGCCGTCATACTCAGGATCCGCGGCGGCGGGCGGGTCATATGTGGCTGTAATCGTGTTGCCGTACTCGTCCTTTAGGTCCAGAAGTTCAACATAGCGGACGAAATCGTTTGCGAGCCATGATGAGGCTATCATGACGTTATTACTGCCGTACGGAGCCATGCTGCCGTTAACGGTACCGTTGCTGGCGCGCATGGTTCTGCTTGCCGTGTATGTGAACTCATAAGCCTGGTCGGCCATCGGCAGGTCGAGGATCGGGCAGTATGCGATCGTTCCCATATAAGCGTCGCTGTAATCGGCGGTGTAGTTTTTGCCGTTATAGTTGACCCCGACAGCGCCGAGGTTGTACATATACGGGTAGAAGTCGGGGCTGTTGCCGCAAGCTGCCAGCACGACCGAAAGTGCGCCGCCGCCGGAGGTGCCTGTAACAAAGGCTAAATCAGGATCGCCCGGAATCAAGCCGGTTTCCATGTTAGCGCGAAGGAACATCATAGCGGCTTTTGTATCGGCCATGGTCCCCGGCGAGTGGCCGAGGAACTCGCCGTCTGTTGCGGCGTCATTACGGCTTACCGCGCCGCAGGACATGATTATCATGCCCCTCTTAAGCGCCAGGGCGATCGTGGCAGGGTTGTTGTTTCCGATGGTGGTGGCGCTGCCCGCGTTAAGAGTGTTGGGGAACGCGTTGCTGTTCCAGCCGGAGTTATTGACCATGTTGAGGATCGCGGAGTTATACGTCGCGTTTGACGGCACATATATATTGAGGCGCTGTTTTGCGTTGCAGGGGTTATCGTAAGTCCACGCCCAATAATGGGTAATGGTCAGCTCTTCGCCGTCGATCGTATAGGTGAACTCCCGTACGCCGCCGAAATCGCTTGCAAGCGTAACGGTTCCGGGAACAGCTTCCTGATAATAACGCTCAGTATCACGCAGGTCCCACCATTCATACGCGTCGGCTGCAACTGCCTGGAAGCTGAACAGCGAGAGTATCAGTATCATTGCCAGGGAAAGAGAAAGCATTCTTTTTTTCATAAATAGTCATCTCCTAAAATGATGTTGTGATATGAATATGCGATTGCCTTTTTCTTTTCTTTTGCCCTGCCTTTAACCGATAAACCACCTCCTGCAAGATTGCGGCAGACTATCATCCGGGTGATCAGCGCTTACCCGGGACTCTGCCGATGGTAACCCTGGTTGCGTCCCCTCTTAATGAACCGGGTTTCCGACTGGTTCATTTTTCGTGCTATATGCTTAAATTACAGTATACATGAACCCTGATAATTGTGCTAAATGGTATTCTTATAACGCGATACCGTTTTGTAATAGACGTGAAAAAACCCGCACTCTTTGATACTGCAAAGTTTACGGACTGTCCATCGCTGATTTGCCTTTTGAAATATTGCTTAGCCGCGTTTCCGCTTCCATCTGAAGCCTGAGGATCTGCCCGGCGTATTCGACGTACTCCTTACCTTCGGGCGTGAGCGATACGCCATGGCTGTTCCGATTCACG
>Ga0082212_10004124_pt1 | contig 20285 bp, 15 predicted proteins | sample TergutNt197P3_FD_71548 | JGI IMG/M metagenome (GOLD analysis project Ga0082212, IMG submission 71548) | Neocapritermes taracua P3 segment gut microbial communities from Petit-Saut dam, French Guiana - Nt197 P3 | ecosystem: Host-associated > Arthropoda: Insects > Digestive system > Gut ... | reverse complement strand
CGTTATCGTCTGGAAAATCGACCGCTTCTCACGCGATAAATATGACAGCGTTTATTACAAGAATATCCTCAAGAAGAATGGCGTCAGCGTTGTTTCCGCGACAGAGCCGATAGACGACAGCCCTGAAGGGCAGTTGATGGAAAGCATCTTTGAGGGTTTCTCTGTCTACTACCTGAAAGATCTGTCCATGAAAGTCAGCAGGGGCATGACTGAAAATGCGCTCAAAAGCAAATTCAACGGCGGTAACCCTACGTTCGGTTACTATATCGACGAGGATAAGCACTTTCAGCCCGACCCGGTAAAAGCTTTGATCGTAGCCGATATTTTTCATCGCTACGCAAGTGGCGAAAACTCAAAAAGCATACTTCAGTCATTAATAGCACAAGGCTTGAAAACCGGGCAGGGGAAAGCGCCGACTTATAGTTTCATCGTAAACTTACTCAAGAATCGCCGCTACTTAGGCGAGTACAGGTTCAAAGACACAGTTGTCGAAAATGCTTTTATTCCGCTTGTGGACATCGAGACATTTGAAAAATGCCAAAAACTGTTGAGCGCGAACAAACGGTCTCCCTCACGTTTCAAGCCTGTTGAGGATAAATACATCCTGACCGGTAAAATCTTCTGCGGGCTCTGCGGTTGCTCTATGAATGGCGTCAGCGGTACGAGCGAGACCGGAGCGACACATAGGTATTATCAATGCCACGCAGCAAAAAGCAAAAAAACCTGCCCTAAAAAGCGAACAAATAAATCATTCGTGGAAACCACCGTTCTTGACTATTTACTGCGAATCCTCGACGATAAGCTGATCGTTGACCGCATAGTCGATACATGCTTCGATTTACAGTCACACAACAGCGCAGCCCTCCCGGCGCTTGAAAAGCAGCTCGCTCAAATCGTGAGGGAGATCGACAATGTAATGACCGCGATCAAGCAGGGCATCATCACATCGACTACAAAGGAAACGCTACTAAAACTGGAGCAGGAAAAGGAAGAACACGAAATCAATATCGCAAAGGAACATATTGAGCGTCCTGTTCTGAGCAAGGAACAGATCAAGTATTGGATTAGTAAATTTGCCAAGACTAACCTCGACGATTCCGAACAGAAGCAGCGGCTAATCGATGTTTTTCTGAATAGCGTCTATGTTTACGACGATAAAATGCTGATTATTCTGAACTACAAGGACGGCGAGATCTGCGCCACATTCGACGAGATTAGTGAAGCCGTCAATAAAAAAGGGAACCCTGATGATAACAAGAATCATCAGAGTTCGCCTAAGTTAGTCGTTGGTGACCCGCCCGAGACTCGAACTCGGGACACCCTGCTTAAAAGGCAGGTGCTCTGCCGCCTGAGCTAGCGGGTCATAAAACTGTATCAGTAAAGTACTCGACACCCGAAGTAATATAGCATGCTGCAACGGTAACTGTCAACAAGAAAATGACAACCTCACTTGTCTGGGTCACCGCTGCTACAGTTCAGGGGGTATCCGGGAGGCTGCTATTTGTCGCCTGTCATGCGACCATACGGCTGCGTTGGCGTTGTATACTCCGCTTATCGTTAATTTGATGAACGGAGGAAAATCCTATGAACACAAACCTTACGGAACTTGTCTTTATCCTTGACCGCAGCGGGTCGATGGGCGGTTTAGAGAGCGATACCATCGGCGGCTTCAACTCAATGCTTTCCAAGCAGCAGGCTGAGTCCGGAGAGTGCCGAATTTCTACGATCCTGTTTGATAATCAATATGAAGTACTGCATGACCGTATTGATATCAAGGCTGTACGCCAGATCACGGATAAAGAGTATTTTGTACGGGGAAACACCGCGCTCCTCGATGCGTTGGGCAGGACAATAAACAAAATCAGCGGCGTCCAGAAGAGCACAGCCGAGGAATTTCGCGCCGGGAAGGTGTTGTTTGTTATCACAACAGACGGCTTAGAGAACGCGAGCCGCGAGTTCAGCTACGATATGATCAAATCATTGATCGAACGACAAAAGAATGATTACGGATGGGAGTTCATTTTTCTTGGTGCAAACATTGACGCGGTGGATGTAGCCGGCCGCTTCGGAGTTGCAGGTAACCGCGCACAGAACTTTCATAATGACAGCGACGGCGTAGCGCTGAACTATGCTGTTATGAGCAAAACCATATCTGCTTTTCGGGCTGCTCCAACAGGCGCGAGTTTTGATGACAGCTGGAGCGCCGAAATCCAGGCGGATTATAAAAAGCGCGGCGGAAAGAGGCAGTGATCCGCAGTGAAAGACTCAGCCCTGCAGCAATAAAGACTGCAGGGCTTCCCGTGTGGCTGGGATGGCAGGGGTCGAACCTGCGAATGCCAGAGTCAAAGTCTGGTGCCTTACCGCTTGGCTACATCCCACTACTGATGTTCATTACCGGAAAAAAGCGCCCATAACGGCGCTATTCTCCGGGACGCCTACGCGCCTTTATTTGGGGTGGATAAAGGGATTCGAACCCTCGACCCTCGGAACCACAATCCGATGCTCTAACCAACTGAGCTATACCCACCATAGAAATCCGCCTGCGCTTTACAATGTCGCAAAAAACTCAATCATACAAGCAATTAGTCACGGCAAATCAAGCGACCATGTGTAAGCAGCTCATGAATTGTAACACAGCCACATACTCTTTGCAATACAGTTTATTGCAATTACCTGAAATATCTGTGTGAATGGTTACCACAAGTACCGTAAAGCTCCCGGATTCAGCCGTGTAGAGTGTTAATGCGCAAATCATCAATGCGGCGTTTTGTTGCTCCTGTCGTGAAAAAATCCGGTTCACCGAATCGAATGTCCACTTTGACCGGTAAAGACCCCAACTCCTGAATGAGCGCGGCTGCAGGGAGCGCGGTTGAGTTTTCTGTGAGTAGTATCTTTATTATCAGAGTCTCCTGCGCGCCGTCTCTTCCGTCGTGAACAGTTCCGTGGTTACCGCTGCCGGCCAGCTGTGCAGAATATGCCGCAACACCGGAGCAGTTGTAGATAATATCGTCAAGCGTCCCTATCGACAAAGTCTTTCCTGACTGCAGACGCAGCGGTTCATTAATACGCCCGGTGATCCGGTCGAGCCGGCGAACACTGCTTCCGCAGGCACACTGCCGAGCGAGTATTCGCGAGCGGTCACCGGTCCGATATCGCAGCAGGGGCATACAGTTGTGGTTGAGAGTAGAAATGACTACTTCACCTGATTCTCCGACGGCAGCGGGTAATCCTGACGATGGGTCGATGATCTCTACATACAGATCATTCTCTCTTATATGGTATCCGGTCCGGGCATGGCATGATACAGCTCCTCCAAGCCCGGTTTCCGTTAGGCCATAGTGTGTAAATACGTCACAATCCCAACATTCGCTAACCGTGTTGATTAACGAGGGAGACATATAATCAGACGCAAGGAGCACGCTGCTTGCATGGAACACGCCTGCAGTTTCCATGGCCAGCCTGTGTACTTGCGACGGGAAACCGACAACAACGTTGGGGCAGTAATCATTCAGCGCGTTTTGAGCGTCATTATAGTCGTTAATTGGACCATATACTCTGCTATGTGCTCTCAGCCTGCCTATCGCCTGAACCAGTAGGTTGCCTACGCCTCCCGGAACATCACCGGGCATGAATATCAGCACTTTATCTCCCGGCTCTGTGAATGCAGACATTCCATGTGAGAAGAAGTCTATCGTGAGTTCCTGGTCGTCAGATGTGAACATTATTCGCTTACTGTTCCCCGTAGTTGCGGATGTACGCAATGTGGTCACTCTTGATATCTGGTCAGGCGGAACACACACGAAAGCGTACGGGTCGGCAGAGATGTCTGACGGATATGTGAACGGGAGCTTTGAGAAGTCTTCAAATGTAGTAAAATCGCCATATCTCTGAAGCAGCTCACGATAAAACCTGCTGCGAGTTTTGACATATTGAAAAACCTGCTGCAGCTTTGTGAGATGGTACTCCCGCACCGAAGCTTCATTTAGTTCACGGAGGCCTGTTTTCGACTTGATCCAGGAGTCAAGCGGCGTGATTTTCGTCATTGCGGGAACCCTCACCTTCTTCTGCATACAGCGAGGTAGTATGTCGCTCTCTTTATTTGCGCTTGAGGGAGATCTATAGCGTGCTCAAGAGTTTGCCCGGCTTTATCCTGCACTGTCAAGGGCCGGTCCGGCGCTTGTGTCGGTGGTTTGCCCTGCACTGTCAATGTGCGGTCAGGCGGTCTTGAGGACATACGTTCACGGCTTAACAGCCGGCTGTTCATTTCGGCAATGTATGTAGTCAGCGCAGGCCTGTGATCTTCGTAACAGATCAAATCAAAGCCGCTTGCATCAAGCGTCCCCCTTATCGATTCCGCGCAACAAGCGTCACAGACATCGGATGAAATAAACACGCCGCCTGGTCGAAGCACTCTGTATATTTCCCGATAGACGCCTTCAGTGCTCTCGAGCAAGGACAGTGTACATTCGCATATCACAGCATCAAATAAACCCGATGCAAAAGGGAGCGCGGAGGCGTCTCCAACGAAAAGCGATGCTGTGTTAACTCTTCTAACAGCGACGGCGATCATTTCCGCAGAAATATCAACTCCGTATGGCACGATTGAAAACTCCTGTGAGAGAAACTCAAGTGTGGAACCGGTTCCGCAACCGACGTCCAGCAGTTTCATACCGGGAGAGATCCCCGCAAGCCTGGCCGCGCGCGATGTCAGGCGCAGGCCTCCCGGATGCAGCGCTTCGCTTAGCAGGCTAGCCGCGACTTTTTCCTCGCTTACTGCACTATTCATGGCACTGCTGCTGTAAGGTAGTTTGCGCAGAACGGCTTCAATGTTTTATCAGCGCTTGCAACATGAAGACTGCACTGGCGCAGCCTGTTGATGTCGAGGTTATAGGCGTCCTGGAATGCCATGGCTGAAATCGTGAATCCATGCGATTTGACACGTCGAAGGAATGTGCTCATGTCCCGATAATCTTCATCGTTACTTGAACCCGCTGCCACAGAAGCATCGGCAGCGCCGGCAGCCGTTGACGCGTCTGCTGCATTTTTAACCGATGGCGCGTCATCGATGTCGATCTGCGATCTTGTCCACCGTCTCGCGATATAGTTTCTGTTCTTGAGATGCGCGTCGTCGCAGCAGCAGTTTGCGGTTTTATTCGTTAAGTTTTTATTCGTTGAATTCAGATCAACAGCAGCGGCTGAAGGCTCTTGCTGATTTCTGATTTTCAGAATGTTCAATTTCGGCAGAACTGCAAAATCACCGTGGAAACCGCATCGCGGATGGTCGCAGGATGAAGGCGAGAAATCCGAAACTACAAACTTCCCGTTTGTTTGTGTCTCAATTGCGCGGAGAATCTCAGGCAGAGTTATTCTATCACTGTTATGCGGGGTGTTCGGATAGCGGCCGAAGTAACTGACCGGCTGAAAATGGACTCCGCGTACTTCCGGTGAGTTTCTGAGCCCGAAATCTATTATTTCTCCGATATTACCGTCGTTTATCCCCGGTACTATTGTAGGAACGAGAGTCACACCGAGCATGTTCTCGCCGCATACCCTGATTGCGGAACACTTTGCCCCGAATAATGCTTTGCCGCGCAGCTTTCTGTATATATGATTATTCGTGCCGTCAAACTGCATGAAAACAAAGCTCAAACCGGCGTCTTTTAATGCCTTTGTATACGACGGGTCAGCCCCAAGCCGTATGCCGTTAGAGTTTAGCTGAATAGTCACACAACCGGCATCCCTTGCAGCAGCTATTACTTCCGGCAGATCGTCGCGTACGGTAGGTTCACCGCCTGAAAGCTGTACAAATGTATTTCCTTCATCAGCAAGGCTCTTGAAGATTGCATACAGTTCTGAAACAGAGGGGTCTGAAGCCCGTATGGCAGGCCGGAGCTCACGCGGAGTTAGAATACCTGTTCCGTGCTCCGTCTGCTCGCCGTGCTCCGTCTGCTCACCGTGCTCCGTCTGTTCGCCATGCTCCCATTTTTCCCCGCAAAGGCGGAGTGACTCTTCGCAAGCCGCCCCGGCGAAGCAGACGGGACACTGCAAGTTACACCTGCCGGTCACTTCTACAAGAGCGCAGCAAGTCTTTTGCCTGTGGCCGGGGCACAGCCCGCATCCGGCAGGACAGTCAGCGGGATCTGCAGTATCGGGTGGAATGCAGTTTCCCCAGAGCTCGTAAGCGGGCTCTGTTCCGCGCCAGATAACAGTCGAAAAAGCGCCGTGGGCGTCACAGTTCTTCTCCATGTAATAATCGCCGCTGTGCCTGACTATATCCGCTCTTATACGCTTTAGGCAAACCGGGCATACGCTGAGCGTTGTCTCAACAAATTTACGCTTTTCTCTCACTGCAACTCTCACTCGCGCAGGCGATGATGCTGATTGCGAATCTCTGAATTTGTCTGTATTTCTCATTAGCCACCATCCATGATTTACGGCTGATTTTCTGAGTGCATTTCCCAATCAAGCCTGTCCGCCGGGAGAAAGCGCTTGGGAACAGGCTGTTGCAAGTTTCATCGTTTGCTGTATAATCTGCTTAGCGCCCTATGGGCGGAATGTAACATACGGAGTCCCGCGAAAAAAGGAATGATCATATTATGAGTAAATCAGTCCGTAGAACCAGACCGGAAGATATTGCCGCAGTTCTGAGTATATATGAACATGCCAGAAGTTTTATGGCTGCAAACGGCAATCCAACCCAGTGGGGAAATTCTTCACCGCCCGTTGAGATTGTTTTATCAGATACGGAACACTGCGGATACATTGTAGAAGAAGATGATCAGGTCATCGGCGTATTCTACTTCGAGAAGAACGCGAATGAACCGGCATACGATTCGATTGACGGAGCATGGATCAATGACCGCCCCTACGCCGTTGTTCACAGGTGCGCGGTCAAAGAGAACTCACGAGGAGTTGGGCAGTTCATATTGGACTGGTGTTTCAGCAGATACGATAATATCCGGATCGATACCCATGAGAACAATACGCCGATGAAGAACCTTCTTAAAAAGAACGGCTATGTGTACTGCGGCAAAGTAATGTATAACAAAGAAAACGGAGAACGTATCGCATATCAGAAATGCGTGTAAACATGCATGTCAGTCAAATGAGTATTCGCCTCCCGCGATCACTGTTTCGGATGCAGCGCATATTACTTACCTTTAAGTCACTTGTCTTCAAGCTGTTCTTCAACCTGTGCCATTTTCCCCTCTGCGAGTTCCCGCGTTATGAACACCCGGCCGCACTTCGGGCAGCAGGGAACCTCGTGCGTAAAGCTTCGGCCCATGTAGTTGAAGGCTGTTTTTTTTTGCCTTAAAAATTCATCACATCGCGCGCATTTGATCGAATTATCATCCATGTCGATTGCTTTCCTCTTTCAGGCTGCTGTTCTTCTGCACCGGCAATCATTTATCGCCGGTTGATTTAATCCCTCTTTCAGGCTGCTGTACGCTTATGCCGGAAGTGTTCAGCTCTGAGCATTCCCGAGTTCAAATCTCATTCTATGATAGTAAGCGTCCAGCACTCCGAATGCTCCGCTTTCCAGCTGTGTGTACTGTACCCAGTACGACAGTACGTTGCGGACAAGACATGCGCTGACGCTTCCGTCCCGGCTGTCAATGAACTTGTCCCCGGACGTCTCGGCGCGCCATATGGTTTCTTTTATATCGTCAGCAGAGATAAGCTTCCTGTCAATATCCTCCGCAAGCTCATCATCTATAACAAGGTTGATGTTATCCCATGGCTGCGGCTCTCCGGCAAACATATCGTTGCTCAACTCCTCTGATAGAACTGTTTTGATATATATGCTGTTCTGACGCCTGACCGAAATAGCCGGCGGCTTTTTATCCGGCGCAAGATCCAGCGCAATATCCAGTATATGCGCACATTCCTTCCCCTGTGACCGGAACACATTTTTGCAATTCGCGCAATAGGCGATGTATGGAAGGCTTGATTGTTCAGACAGACTTTTTGCGGACTCGCTGTACATACGCGGGTTACCGCCTTGTACAAGCCCTCCATATCCGCAGCAGCGGCCTGGCTCTGCTATTTCAAAAAGCTTCACACCGCGTTTTTCCGCCAGAGCGCGTACTGAGTTCATTATCTCTTCATCGCCTCTTGCTGAACAGGGATCGAAAACAGCCGCGGCAGGAAAAGCGGCGGAGAGACCTTCGTCTAACTCACCGGGCCTGCTTTCGAAGATACCTTCGGAGCCGCTCCGGAATATACCATCGTTTCGGTTCTCAGAAGCAGCTGCGGGCAGCCTAACTGGATACTCAAACTCCGCAAGTATTTTATACAGCGACGTCCGGCGTATTTCCGGAAGATTCTCGCTGAATATCGTTTCACAAGTGGCGCAGGCAAAGATAAAAACGGGGTTGCCAAGCTCCTGCGCGGTTGCTCTTATCGAACGCATGTTTCTGCTGAATCGTTCTTCATCGCCCGCCCAGTACGCAGGAGCGCCGCAGCAGCCGAGATAAATGCCGCAATCCAGGTTAGACGCAAGCAGACTGAATGTTTTCAGTACATGCGCAGGCTCATTTGCGCCAAGTTGACAGCCGGGATAGAATACGTACTCGCATGTGGAAGACGGCCTGTTTGGCGAGGAAAAGAAAGACGCCTCATCCGTATTGAAGTCCATTTCTCTCAACCAGAAATCATGCATGGCATAAGGCGCGGAGCCGGAATCGAATCTATCGCGACGCGAGATAAGGAACAGTTTACCCAGATCGACGCCCTCAGGGCAAACCGACTTGCATTGTGAGCATATATTGCATGAGTACGTTTCGCGCGTTATCGTATGCGAAGAGTATGGCGGGGTGACCTTTGAGTCGGTAAATACCTCCATCGCGATTTTTCTGGGGTTTTTGTGAAATGAGTTGAGCATTTCGCATGCGTCGATGCAGGCTTCACAGTCGCATAGCATACAGCGCGAGGCTTCCGCAATGGCTTCTTCTTCAGTGTAACTGCCTGCTGACGACGGAACAATGCGAGCCGCTTTTTCAACTCCTTTTGTGTTCACATGGCGGGAGCAGTTTATTTTAGCCGCATTTGCTACGGCGGTAGCTTTGGATGAGTGCGCTGATGAATCTGCAGAAGATATTGCCGCTGCTGATGATGCGGCGCCGGCTACGCGTACCGGCCCGACCGCATCGTTCCTGCCCGTTTGCAGATATCCCTCGATGTGCCTCGCCGCGTTTCTGCCAGCAATGATCGCATCGGGAAAACCGGAACCTTTATGCCGCGTGTCCGGTATACCGGAATCCTCTTGCCTTGTGTTCACAACGCTCCCGCCCAAAAACATCCCTTTTGCTTTTGCTGCGTATGTCAGAGGGTCATAATCGCCTAGCAGGCCAAAATCAACACCGTTATCACCGGTCGCAATATAAACTGCATCGTACTCGCTAAGGCATTCTATGTCCGATATTTCATGGTTGAACATCCATGTGATGTTCACTGCGCTGAATTGCAGCGAAATATCATCTGCGAACATTTCATAGTCCGGATGATGCCGCAGGGCTCCTCCCGGCCTGCCATTTCTGTCGAAAACGGTTACCAGGTACTTTTTTTGCGCAAGGTCAAGCGCGCATGCCAGGCCGGATACCCCTGCTCCGACTATTGCAATGCTTTGCTCTTTAGGTGGTATTGCATAGCTTTCAGCGTTTTTTTTCTTGGAGAATGCCACGACAGCGCGCTCAATATAGGGCAGGTCTATGGGTTCGTCACCCAAATCCACGCGTCCGCACTCATCTCTGCACGTCGCAGGGCACAGCCTCGACACAACGCCCGGGAACACAACAGAGCTGCGAAGAAGCTTGTACGCCGCCGGCCATTTCCCCCTGGCGACCTTTTCCATCAGTGATCTGACGTCAAGTCCGAAGGGGCACCCGTTCGAGCAGCCCGCAGGCTCGCCATTAAAACATCTTTCTGTAATGGATGTAATATCTGATTGGATCATACTTATAAAATCCTGTCTGCATAGCGTTGTATTGCGACGCTTGCGTTATGTAATCGTTAAGCAAGTTTGAATGCTACCTGAATCATTTTATCACTCAAGCGAGGGTAAATCCAGTACGCCGTACTTTGTGCCCAGGATGCTTAGTATCGTCTGCGCTGAACCTATCCGTGACATCGCATTTATATACGACTCTGATCCGGGCGGGTATTTGGACGCAAGCTCTTTCCGTGTTTCCTCAAGCCAGATTATTCTTCCTCTACGGCAAAGCTTGTCTGCAAGATAGAGAAGCTCTCCCTCGCCTATATCAACAGGTTCAGACAGCAAATCCATATGGCTGCCGACAAGCATTGCCGTTCGCGGATACCCTTCCCTGAGGAGCAGCTTCATACCGGCTTGCGCGTGATCGGGCTCATGCCGCGCTATATCATGCAGAATGCAAGCTGATTCAAGCAGCGCCTTATTAAGAATTACTCCGCGCTTTTCCAGCGAATCTGCAATACCAATCGCAAGTCCTGCAACCTGCCTGCCATGGTTGATTATTTCTTCGGACACGTTGAATTTAACCAGAAGTTCCTCACATTGAGCGCGATCCGGATAACCCGGCAGCCCGAAATGCTCAAGCAGTACTGAGTAATCCTCAGGGGCGTCCATGTCAAGAAGCACTCCCGGCCCGCCCGTTTCAATAATCACCGCAGGCAGAAGATTCAGGAATCCTTTGAGCCCGTTATCACCGGTGTGTGAACATAATTGTTTTCTGTACCGGGAAGGTATCAGCGGCGGATGCCCGCGCTTTCCCTGATAAGCAGGGCGAACGACTGCATTTCTCCCGTTGATGTTGAAACAGTCAATAAGGGTTTGTAAAGTCTCCGGTGTTACCGCACAGCAGTCGGCAGGCAGAAGGAAGAACGCGTCTGAATCAGCAGGAAGCGCTGAAACCCCGGCTTTTACCGAGGAAAACATACCTTCAGGATAATGGTCGTTGTGTGCCAGCTTAACTCTATGAGCAACCTGGTTGCATGCTGTATTAGCCGTTTCATCCGTAGCAGCGCTGCCGACAGGCGCATCTGCTTTTTCGTCGGTGTCGGCGGCGGCAGTGGCGTCGGCTGCTGCGTCGGCGGCAGAGTCGGCGGCGGCTGCTGCTGCAGCGGTGGCGGCGGCCGCAGCTGTGGCGGAGGCTGCGGCGGAGGCTGCGGCGGAGGAACCGGAACTGACAGCAGCGCCAAGCAATTCGGCGCAGTGTCCGGTGACAATGATTATCTCGCGGACCCCCGCGTGCTTCGCCGTATTCACGCATCGAAGGATGGCAGGCACGCCGTCAACCGGAAGCAGAGGCTTAAAGACGCCCATCCTTTCTGAGTACCCGGCTGCCAGTATGACCATATCAATATTGATACCGCGAGTCTCGCTCATTGTAATTGTATTTCCCCTCATCTTGTGTTAAGCTGATACAACATTGCCGTTTCGGCGTATCTCTATGTATGGCGTCCGCCGGAGGCGGACTGGCAGGAGAAGGTTGAAAAGCGAGCGCAGTCACATGCGCGTGGCAGTTCAAACCACTAAGAGGTGTTTGAGGTGATTATAAATTAAATGTTAAAGAAATTCAAATCGCTGTTCGGAGCGCAGGACATGACAGTGGGCTCTACGTTCACCTGCCTGATCAGATTTGCGATACCGCTGCTGATCGGTAACATTGCCCAGCTCCTGTACTCGACTGCTGACGCGTTCGTAGTAGGCAGATATATGGGGGAACTCGGCGACGTGGCGCTGTCCGCAATTGGGTCCGCGATGCCGCCGTGCAACTTCTTCCTCGTCTTGTTTATGGGAGTCGGATCCGGAGTCACTGTCATGGTCTCACAGTATTACGGAGCAAAAGACTATGATAACCTCGGAGTCTCGATAGGGAACTCGATCTCTATGATCGTAATACTGTCTATCTTCATCACGACCGCCGCGTCATCTCTTGCAGGCCCGATACTGAGACTGGTCAGCACGCCGACAGAGACATTCGAAATGGCAAAGTCATATATGACGATAATCTTCCTCGGATCGATCGGCATCGGTTTATACAACGCCCTGTCTTCGATCCTCAGAGGTCTGGGCGAATCGGTTTTCCCTCTCATCGTGCTTCTGACGACTGTCATACTTAATATTTTTCTTGATATACTGTTTGTCGCAGGATTCAATATGGGAGTAGCAGGCGCCGCCTTCGCAACAGTAATATCCCAAGTCTTGTCCGCGGTCATTTGCATAATAAAAGTAGTGCGCATGAGGAAATTCATAAGGCTCAGCCTGCCGATGCTCAAGCCGGTCAAGCGCGTTGTGATCCAGATCATCGCGCTCGGTGGGCCGAACGCGGTATCAATGGCAATAATGTTCGCTTCGATAATGTTTGTCCAATCGCTTGTGAACAGCATGGGTTATATGGTCGTCACAGCGATAACAGTTACACAGAGGCTGGACTCGTTCGCCATGCTCCCAAGTCAGACATTCCAGAACTCTGCAGGAACGTTCACCGGGCAGAATATTGGCGCCGGTAAAATGGACAGGGTCAGGCAGGGAACGAAAACAGTTTTTCTCATGTGTCTTGTCATCACTTCGATCATGGTCGCGTCTATGCTGCTATTTGGCCGCTACATGCTGGGGCTGTTCACAAAGACCGAGTCGGTCATCAACATGAGTATGACCTTTGTGCGGATAATGACTCCCGCGTATATACTTATGACACTGACAGGCAGCCTGTCCGGAGTAATGCGCGGTGCGGGCGATACTATGGGGCCGATGTGGATAACAATGGTGAACAATGTCTTGCTGCGCGTTCCGCTTGCGTACCTGTTTGCGTATTTGACGCGTTCCGATCAAAACCCGAAGGGAAATCCTAACTCGATTTTTCTTTCGATGCTTAGTGCAATGGTCGTCGGCAGCGTACTCACGATACTTTATTTCAGAGCCGGCAAGTGGAAGGAAAAATCAGTTGTCAGGAAGAGATCCCCTTCTTTTGATGTGGGTTGACCTTGCAGCTTTTAGCACCGCGGCTTGTACCCCTGCTGCTTTTAGCCCCGCAGCTTGTACCTCTGCTGCTTTAACCCCACGGCCTGTACCCCCGCAGCTTTTAGCCCTGCGGCATTTAACCACATAGCTTTTTGCTCCAAAGCATTTTATCCACAGCCTTCAGTACCGCCGCCTTTATCCCCGCCGCTAAAGTATTTAACGGAAAACGCCGAAAACACTGGTGGAATGAATAATAGGTTTTGCAGCATCTCAGGAGGATAACATGACAGGCGGTACGGTTTCACTGGACAGTTCAAGCCTTTACGGCGCTTCCGCAACTGCGTCGACGCTGACGTCAGCTGCGCAAGCAACTGCGACGGCTTCATCAGCGGGCAGCGCAGGCGCATCGGCTGCGGGAAGATCAACAACAGCGCCGGTAACGGGCGTTAATAAAACCGGAGACATTGAAACATCCGCTCCGGCTGATAACCGTGAGTCAGCGTTCTCCGACGCCCTGAAAACTGCGTCAACAGGCGGAAAATACGATCTTGACGCGATTTTTGAAGCGGCGTCAAGGAAATATGGTATATCCGCCGACCTTTTGAAGGCTGTAGCAAAAGCAGAGTCAAATTTCAGGCCTGACGCAACATCAAAATGCGGAGCGATGGGAATCATGCAGCTCATGCCGGGTACCGCGAAAATGCTCGGCGTCACCGACGCGTACGACCCTGAACAGAACATTATGGGCGGCGCTGATTTCCTGAAGCAGATGCTCGACAAGTTCGGGGGAGACGTCCGTCTCGCGCTTGCGGCATACAACGCCGGCCCGGGGAATGTTCTCAAATACGGCGGAATCCCTCCTTTCAGCGAGACGCAGAACTATGTAAAGACAGTTATCGGCTATCTTGGCGACGGAGCGATCAGCGCGGGTTCGGTGTATTACAAAGGACTGAATTCAGGGAGATATCTTTCTGAGAGAGGTACAGATTCCGCCGGTTTATCCGCGTTGATGGGAAATCTCTCCCAGATGATGCTTATGAAGATCATTGAAATGCAAATGAACTCCTCTTCCGACGACGATAAAAAGAACAAGGTATTTTAGCGGCTTTCCCGATACTTATAACAAAATCTGTAGGGGCTGTCACAAACGATTAATTAAAATCGTGAGCGACAGCCCCCCTATTGATATACACATCTTCAGGAACGGTTTGCTATTATCCTATCGTCAACTATCGTCTTATCGTCAACTATTGCCTAATCGTCAACTATTATCCTATCGTCAACTATCGTTTATCGTCAACTATCGTCTTATCGTCAACTATTATCCTATCGTCAACTATCGTTTATCGTCAACTATCGTCTTATCGTCAATCATGTCCCGCTGTCGTAATAGCTCTCCTGAACAGCCAGATCGCCGGAACTTGCGATCTGCAGATTGTTGCTGCGCATCTTCATTACGACCTTGTTCATAATAAGCTGGTAGAACTTAACGCCCAGGATCGGATCTGTATCGACGACTTTCTGAATGTTATCCTTCTTGATGCCGATCAGCTCCGTAAACTGCTCCGCCCGGCAGTTAAGCGTGAACAGCGAGTGCGTCAGGCAGCTTTCCCCGAGGATGTCGTCTTTTGCCAGCCGAGTGATCTCGACGTCGTTGCCCTCCTCCCGCGAGCCGGAGAACAGCACTATCTCGCCCTTGAGGATTATGTGCATCGAATCGTTGAAATCGCCGCTTCGGAAAATCAGTTCATCTTCATAATATGTGTTGACGTAGAAGAAGCTGCTTAACTTGTCACAATCTTCAACGCTGAGCGTGTTGCCGAATGTGATGCGCAGCTGCGCAGATATCTCCTCGGCAGTGAGCTGGCGCGCGTGGCTTTCGTCTCTGACGATCGGGGTTTTCGACAGGTTGTGCTCCTCCATGACTTTCCTGAGGTAGTACCGCTGCTGCCCGACAATTGAACATATCTGCTCCCATATTTTCTGATTATGGCGGTACCGGGAAAAAGCGTCATAATTCGGAACCGCGTCCTTCTTTCCAATAGCGATGTTGTTAAGCGACTCTGCGCAGCCTTCCGAATCACCCTGCAGCATGTAATCGGCGGCAAGCATCATGTTCGAGCGGAAAATCTTCTCATCAAGATCGTCGCGCAGGAACTGTCCGGGGTACGGGTCGAAATCCTCCGGCGTGACCATCACCATATTACCTGTCTTATATTGCGAGCTTATCTTTGCCCTCTCATAAACAAAGCGGACTATATCCTCGCGGATCCGCTTCCACTGAGGATGCTTTTTGGGCACGGGCAGATGCTTGATAGACAGTGTGTTGTCGAGGAAAAATGAGAATCCGTACATTCTGCTGTTGATAAGGTAGTCGATATCTTCTCCGCGCGTGATCTGCGGATCGAACGGTACGCTCTGGAACAGGTCGCGATGCAGTACCATTGCGCCGCCGAAGGCGAACGGAGTACGCTTGACCCTTGGAGGGCAGCCTATTATCTCGTCAAACGCCGCGGCTTTCGCACCGAATCTGTCCCAGTATGTCATCCAGGACTCATACTTTACATCGTCATAATACTGATCGTGTTTATTAACGTAGTAACCGGCCATGCCGTATACGACGTCGCCGTAGATGCGCTTTCCGAGGAACTCGACGGAACGCTCGATGAAGTCGGCTTTTTCAAATACCTCGTCGTCGTCGATCAGGATAGCCGCGTCCGCCGCCAGAATGTCAGCGCAGAGAAGGCACATGTTCCTGACATTAGCGTAGCCGGCCATCGTCAGCAGCGACGCGGTCCTGTGGTGCGCGTCTTTCTCGTAAATGATCGCGGAGATGCGGGCGAGATCCGATATTGTGAATATATACGTCTCAGCCTTTAGATCCGCGCGCTTTACGATATTGACGACGCGTTTTTCAGCTTCCTCCGCAACTTCCGGAGCAGTCGGGCAGATGAGCAGCACGAGTTTGAAATCTTTATACTTGAGCTTGTTCATGCTGTCGAGAGTGCGCTCAAGCGTTCCATCCTCATCAATTGGCGTCGGGTGATCGTACACAGCGTCACCCTCGCGCCAGCTGTCATCTTTACCGCGTGACCAGTATGTTGGGATCAGTACTACTTTTCGCATTATTATGAACATCCCTTCCCATTATAGCAATAATCCGGGTCTGTATTATGTGTTATGCTGTGAAAATCTCTATCAACGCGCCCATCAGCGAATCCTGCGCGTAATTATCAAACGCGTATTTCTCCACATACCTTCTGCGATCCGGCGCGTCAGGCCTGTAAAGCTCCTGCAGGATAGCGGCGGACAATCCGAAAGCGTCGTCGACGTCGACAAGCGATCCGACGTCGCTGTTGATTATGTCGGGCAAGCCTCCCTGATTAGTCGCCACGACCGGGCACCCGCAGGCAAGCGCCTCTATTGCGACAAGCCCGAACGGTTCGCGGCGTGACGGCACTATGCTGACGTCCGCCGAGCTGTACAGTTGACGGAGATCGGAAATGTCAAGGTAGCCGAGGAAGTGCACATTCTTGAGCATGTATTTTTTTGCCTGCTTCTTCAAATCCTCTGCAAGCTCGCCCTCTCCGGCAAGAACAGTGATTATCTCGCCCGGACGTTCGCCCTCATACAGCCTCGCCGCTTCAAGCAAGACGTCGACTCCCTTGAAATACGTAAACTTACCCGTGAACAAAACCATGCGCCTGAGCGGCATTATGTCGAATGTCGGCAGGAGCTGGCTCTGCGGCACCCTATCCGGATAAAAGCGCTCCGGATCATACCCGTTTCTCATAAAGACCGTATTGCCTTCGCATGCAGGGAACAGCTCGCGGACCAGAGCGTCGTTATCATTCGAAATAGTAATGATGCGCTTTGCTCCCAATGCCGCCTCGTCTGCGTAACTTCTGAAGCGGGAAGACTTTTGATATCCCATCAAATCCGTACCGTGCGCGGTAACGACATAAGGAATACCGGTTTTGCTCGCGAGCCAGCTCAGCAGCCAGATGTGCTGCGCGTGAATAATATCCGGCTTGAACTCCGCTATCGCGTCTCCTATGACCTTTTCAAATGCCGATAAATACTCTTCAAGCTGGGCTTCGTCGAGGTCGAAAAACGTCGTCGTGCTGCGCGGATGCGTCGTAAAGCACGGGAAGTTGAAAGACAGCGCGTTTCTGATAGGCTCATCGTATGTAAAGAATACCGGGTACATCGCAGCACCGGGAACGCTGTTGTACTGCGATGTGTTCTCAGGCATGACAATGCTGACCTCATGGCCCTTTTTCATCAGATGAACGGCAATATTCCGCGTGTATGTCCCGCTCCCTGACCCCGCTATCGGGAAATGATTGATCATCAACACCCTCATTAAAGATCACTCCTTTTGATGAACTGCGCCCATGCATCCATGACGCGCTCATATTCGCTTATATAGCGCCCGAGATTCTCCCAGCTCGTATCGAAATTATCCAGGACGCTGATAAAGCGGCGGTTACCGGTGTACCCGGCCAACGCATGCAGGCCGCGCTCGAGCCGTTCCCGGCGCCCATATCTTGCCGAGTGCATATCCGCCCCGCGCACATAGTTATATAGCGGGTTTCGGCCTACCCATCCGGTGCAGGCATAATAAAACCGCTCCTGATCCGCGGGACTTCCGCTAAGATCCGGCTCGGAGGGATAGTTTTTGTATGTATCATGCAGGGGATTCAGCCCGACGTCTGTGCATTTCACGCCGTTCTTAGCGATACCCAGACCCAGAACCGTGTCCTCACCTCGGTTAAGGAACAACTCATCACCTACTGTGTAAAACGATGAAAAAAACGGGGGAAGTACAGAAAAGGCGGAAAGAGTCAGGGCGCAGTTACCGCCAAGGATCTTCGTACAGGGCTTTACTTCGATCTCATCAAGCTGCGCCGAAAGGCATCTGTGGGACTCGCTGCCGCGCCAGTAATCCTGCATATCGTCCTTTTGCAGCCCGTACAGCAGATCATCCATTCCGTCGAACACCGCCGGCGGTAGAATATTATACCCGCTGTACTCTCCGGTAGTGATGAGCGAACCCGCGTTAAGGTGTTCGAAATGTGCTCCGAAAAAGTCTGCCTCTTCAGTATAGTAGCCGTCGGGCCTGCTCTTCAGTACCGACGGGGACACGTCCGAATCCACAAAGAAAAGCACGTCGACGCCGCGAAGTATCGCCTCTGCTGTCAGGAGCGTTCTTTTGTAACCGTACGGGACCGGGCCGCCCATCGGATCGACAGGACATGACAGCAATGTCTGCGCTGCTTCATCAGAGACGCCGATGCGCCGCAGCTGCTCCGCGCAGTATCCGGGATTCTTTATGTCGATCGCGAAAAAGGGGATCCTGCCGCCAAGCCTTTCAGCAACCCGGCTGTCAAGTACCTGCGAGTATGCAACGATAATGCAGTCCAGCTTGTGACCGTATTTTTCCGCGTTGTCGAGAAAAGAGAACAGAACCTCTTCGGAAAGCAAGCTTCTGATTATCATTCCAAGCGCAGTTTTCACTATTCTCCTCCTGACCTGTGCTGAGATAAGTAATTAATATTGCAGAAAGCGTCTAGCTTGACGGCAACGTATAAGCTGCCGAAAATGCATAAGCTGACTTTACTGCAGCCAAATGCTCTGTATATCTGCAAGTAATCTATCTGTATGTAATCTATCTGCATCTACATCTATCTGCAAGTAACATATCTGTATGTAATTTATTATTTTACTATATTTCGTGTGAAAAGTGAAGTGTAAATTATAAATTTTGCATATTATTGACTCAGATTTGTTGATTTTTCCATCATTTCGAGAGTGAGAACGTATTTCCGCGAACCAAATAACGGTCAAACAGCGGAAAAAGCTGCTGAAATGTTTGAATTCTTCAGTAAATCGTGTTAGCATGATAATCATGGAGAGCTTTCCGGGTAAGATAGCCCTACGCTAAAAAAACATTGATAAATCGAGAGGAATGGTTATAAATGTCTGAAATCAAAGTTGAAATCGAAGGATCGGGCAAGCATTGCCACGTCACCCGCGAGACACTTGACATACTATACGGGGCAGGGTTCGAGCTTCAGGTGAGGAAAATGCTTTCGCAGCCGGGGCAGTTCGTCACTCCGCACAAGGTGCTGGTCACAGGTCCGCGCGGCTCGACGGAGCTTTCGATCATCGGGCCGTGCAGGAAAGTGAATCAGATCGAGCTCTCGTTTACAGACGCGCGCGCGCTCGGATTTGATCCCCCGATAAGAGAGAGCGGCGACGTCTCCGGCAGCCCGGGCTGCAAACTGGGCGGGCCGGCCGGCGAAGTCGATATCAGCGAAGGCGTGATCATCGCCAAGCGTCATCTCCATCTCACACCGGAGGACGCAGCAAAGTTCGGTTTCGTGGATAAGCAGAACGTCAAGGTAAAGGTTGGAGGCGAGAGGGCGCTTGTGTTTGATGAAGTCGTTGCCCGCGTCAGCCCGGAGTATGCAACGTTCATACATATAGATTATGATGAACTCAACGCCGCTGCGCTCTTCTGGGAGAAACCAATGGGGGTTGTCACACCCTGACGCTAAAAAAACAGGTATCCGGTTTTATAATCGGATACCTGTTTGATTTGATACATTTGATACATTGCTGACGGAATGCTGACTTATATACGGTGTGAAGCCGACGGTACAGATATATGGCCAGGAACCAGTGATTAAATGGTCTGAGTAAGGGCGCCGGCAAACTGCGGCTTGAGCCAGGGTACTGGTAAACTGCGGTCTGAGCCAGGGTACTGATAAACCGCGGTTTGAGTCAGGGCGCCGTTAAACTGCGGTCTGCGTCAGGGCACTGACAAACTGCGGCATGAGATACACCGACCGCAGAGCGATCACAGAAGGTTCAGCACCAAAGTGAGGATGACGAATAAGCCTGCGATCCATTTTGTCGCGCGCGCGAGCCTGGAATCCAGCGTCTTCGATTTATTCTTGGACAGAAACGTATCAGAGCTCCCGCCAAGCGCGCCTGAAAGCCCGGAATTCTTGCCGGACTGGAAAATAACTACGATAACAAGCGTGAGGCATACAAGAAGATCGACGATTACAAATGCGGTTTTCAAGGGGATCAGTCCTTTCAAATGGTGAACTGCTTCAATGATAGAATCGCGGCGTAAAAATGATATTAACATAATTGGTATGTAAATGCAAGTGTTTTTTGCAAACCCACGAATCGCAAATGACGAATGGTGTTACACTTCAGAGGGGTGTCCGGGAGATGCTTTTTTAAGGCTTCTACAAATGTTCCGGGGTATATGAGCAGTGGCTTCCGCCTCCTGCTTCGCAACCAGCCTCAAAAAAGGCAGTCTCCC
>Ga0082212_10004123_pt1 | contig 20285 bp, 12 predicted proteins | sample TergutNt197P3_FD_71548 | JGI IMG/M metagenome (GOLD analysis project Ga0082212, IMG submission 71548) | Neocapritermes taracua P3 segment gut microbial communities from Petit-Saut dam, French Guiana - Nt197 P3 | ecosystem: Host-associated > Arthropoda: Insects > Digestive system > Gut ... | reverse complement strand
CAGACGAGACCGGTTTCGCGGCCGTGTTTGACGGTTTGAACGCGGACGACCTGGACGATTACAGGCCGGGACGAAAAGCCGCTTTGAAGCACGGCGTTAGAAGCCCGCTCATGGAAGCGGGTCTTACCAAATATGACATCCGAGAGCTTTCGCGCAACGCCGGGCTTCCGACCGCGGATGAACCAGCATCGGCCTGCCTGGTCACACGCTTGCCGTATGGCGTGAAAATCACCGCTGAAAAACTTAAACTTGTCGACAAGTGTGAGGAGTTTCTCCGCGGAGAGGGTTTTCACATTTTTCGTGTGCGTCACCATGAAACGCTGGCGCGGATTGAGTTTGGGCCGAAGGATCTCGAACGCGCGCTAAATCCGGAAACCGCCGCGAAGCTTGCCTCCGCTTTCAAAAGTTTCGGCTATCGGTTCGTCACGCTTGATCTTGAAGGTTATCGTATGGGTTCCTTCAACGAAGTCCTGAGCGATCTGGAAAAGCAAAAATATGCCGCCGGCTAAATACGCCAATTGCAAAACACCTGTTTGAGAGGCGGAGCAGCTAAGAACCACGAATGAACACGAATTCATACGAATGCCAATGAAGTGCCGGCATACCATAACCATGCCCTTTATTCATGAATCAGACCGTATTGATATGGAGTGTGATGGCTTACTCCCGCTTTTAACGCGACGGCTTGCCGCCGCGCTCGATATGCGAAAAGCTGACAAATTATTTTTCGTGTTTATTCGTGTTCATTCGTGGTTCAAAAGAAACCAGGGTTTTGCAATTGATTCTTATGTCAAATAAACACCCGCCGTTGGATTCCGCGGGCGTCGCGGGAAAAGTCAGCGCGGCCATAGTGATAAGCCGCGTTCTCGGCCTTGTCCGGGAAAGCGTACAGGCGAAATATTTCGGCGCCGGATTTGCCACGGACGCCTTCGCCGTCGCATTTCGAATCCCCAACTTGCTGCGCGACCTTTTTGCGGAAGGCGCTCTTAGCGCGGCTTTCCTGCCTGCATTTACACGCCGCCTCAAACTTGACGGAAAAAAATCCGCCTGGCTGCTGGCGAACAGTCTGCTCAACGCGCTCATTATTTTTCTTGGCGGCCTTACGCTGGCGGTTTTCTTTAGCTCAAAACTTCTGGTTTGTCTCCAGGCTGCCGGCTTCGCATCAATTCCGGGAAAGCTGGAACTGGCGACGCTGATGACCCGTATTTTGTCGCCGTTCCTGTTGTGCGTATCGCTGGCGGCGGTTTTTATGGGGATGTTAAACGCATTCGGTTCATTTTTTCTTCCGGCGCTGGCGTCTTCCGTCTTTAATGTCTGCTGTATTCTGGCGGGGATTTTTCTTTCTCCATTCATGCCGCGCTGGGGAATGGAGCCGATTGTCGCAATGGCGATCGGCGCGCTGATAGGCGGTTTCGGACAGTTCGCCATTATGCTGCCGTCCGCTCGCACCCACGGTTTTCGATTGCGCTGGACGCTGGATTTTTCCGACCCCGATCTGCGTCGCGTCGGCAGGCTGATGCTGCCGGCGATTCTCGGTCTTTCCGCGACGCAGATAAATATCATCGTTGATAGCCAGATTGCGTCCATGTATGGAGACGGCCCCGTTTCATGGCTGGGTTACGCGTTTCGTATAACACAGCTCCCGATCGGCGTTTTCGGCATCGCCATCGCAACGGTCGCGGCGGCCGATGTTTCACGTTACGCCGCCGTTAAAGATTTTTCCGCCTTTGAACGGACTATCGGATCCGCGTTGCGCCTTTCAGCCTGCCTGACGTTTCCCGCAACGGTCGGACTCATCATTTTCAGGCATGAAATCGTGCAGTTGCTGTTTCAGCGCGATCGGTTCACGCCCGCCGACACGGTCGCCACCGCGCAGGTTCTGCTTTACTACGCATTCGCGCTCTTTGCGTATTCCGCGGTAAAAATCATGGTTCCGGCGTTCTACTCGCTCGATGACAGCCGCGCGCCGGTGCGAATAAGCGTTATAACCGTGGTTTTCAAAATAGCGCTGAACCTTATTCTTCTGAAGCCGCTTGGATTCCTGGGCATCGCCGCTTCGACCACCGCCGCGGCATGGCTGAATTTCGTTTTACTGCGACGCCGTTTCGGACGTTTTTCTTCAGGCATAGGTGGTATTTCCATAGGCGGCGATGTTTCGGTATTCCTGCGTATCGCGGCGGCTTCGGTTATTATGGGTTTTTTGTCGCGCACGGTTTTCACGGTAAGCGGATATATAATTAATGATTCCGGATCTGCGATGCTGGGGTTCAGACTAGGCATTGCGATTATGGCGGGCGTCTGTTCAATCGTTCCGCTCCTTGGTGTTTTTCATGTGCGGGAAACCGGTGAATTGCGCCGTATCGTCCAAAATTTATTGAGGAAATTTCGATGAGCCGCGACGTTCTAAGTGAATTTGTAGATTACCTGCGCATCGAAAAAGGACTCGCCGCCAACTCGGTAGTCGCCTACCGGCGCGATTTGCGTAAACTTGCCGGGTATGCGGAATCCATCGGCAAGGAACTCGCGCAGCTCGTTCGGGATGATTTCAACGGTTGGATGAGCCGCCTTTTGGAAGAAGAGCTTTCGCCTCGTTCCATCGGCCGGGCACTTCACGCGGCGCGCGCTTTTTTCCGCTTCATGATGGTAAGCAGGCTTCTTGCGGAAGACCCCACGGAATTGCTTGTAGCGCCCAAAGAGTTTCGACCCTTGCCGAGATACCTCAACCATGAAGAAGTGGAAGCCCTGCTCGGCGCGCCGAAAGCGGATTCGCCGCGCGCCGCGCGCGACAGGGCGATGATTGAAATACTTTACGCTTCCGGCCTGCGCGTCAGCGAGTTGGTAAAGTTGCTTTTGACGCAGACGGATCTGAACCTGGGCGTTGTTTCATGTGTAGGGAAGGGAAGCAAGGAGCGCCTTGTACCGGTCGGTGAAACCGCGCGCCTGCGCCTTGACGAATATATAACCAGCTGGCGTCCGCTGATCCTAAGGAAAAAAAGAAGCAATTATCTTTTTGTGACAGGCGCGGGAAAGCCGATGACCCGACAGGGATTCTGGAAAATTCTGAAAATCTACGGTCACGCGGCGGGCATAGAAAAACCACTGTCGCCGCACATGCTTCGCCACAGCTTCGCCACGCACCTGCTGGAAAACGGCGCAGACCTGCGCTCTGTACAGGCCATGCTCGGACACTCAAATATTTCGACCACGCAGATATACACGCACATCACCAGCCTGCGCCTGCAGCGTATTTATGAAGAACATCACCCACGCGCTTGAGCGGATATTCATATCAGACCGGCGTTGAATCCGCGGTTTATATTTCTTATCCGTCACACGCGGATTTGTATAACGCCCGAAAGCTGTTTATTAAGCATCGGATAAATGGCTAAAAAAAAGGCCTGCCGGGGTTGTTAAGCCCCGGCAGGCCTGGCCGGTAATAAAGGATCAGTTCAGACCGATCCCGTAAGATTTTTATTAACCACTACGGCTATTCAACCACCCAGAAATCACTAAGCGTGTATGGAGCGGGAAACCCCTTCAAATTCGCCTGGACTATAAACTGCGCGGTGGGACTGATGTCTATGTCTTTTACCCCTTTAAATCCCGTGGCGGCTGTAAAGTTGCCCACCAATACATGCTCATAGGAAGAACGTATCGCTCCGGTGGCTTTATCGGTCTCGGTCTCTGTAACGTAGACGATCACATTCGCCATAGCGGGAGTTGAAACTATTCTGAAGCTGGTTACCACTCTCGTTATCTCTATTTCTATTGGATTCACGGTGCCATCATCGCCGCATTTGGACATGATGCACTCAATAATCCTGCCGATGCAATCGTGGATTTCCGAATGGATATTTTTGCTAAGCATTTTAATCAACTGCAGCTTGGCACATATCTTTTCAACTTTCGCCTCGATTATATCCTGGGCCATACCTCTGAGATAGTCATGCAGATAGGCATGGAGATAGCCTTCGATTTCATTTAAAGGCGTGCCTTCGGGAATATCCGTACCAAGGCAATTGTTGATTTCGTTGATAACGATGTTTCTGATGTTGTCCCTGATCTGCGCTTTGAAATTTTCTATGTACTGCTGTGCCTGTTGTTTTAAATCATCAACCCATTCGGTTATGTATTCGGTGGCTACTTCAACAAAGGCTTCCATAACGGCGTTGAGTACAACATTGATGTCGAACATGCTCATGATATCAATATTATTAATATCGAAGTATTCATCTATGCTGCCGCCAATTCCAAACAAAGAACCGCCAAGTTTTAATAACACTTCAGCGCCGATTCTCCATTCAACCCACTCTTCGGTGTTATTGTTCCAATTGCCAAGTGGCTGGCCAAGAAACATAGTCGAGGTCGGATTGCCGTTATTCCATATCCCCTCGGCGAGTGTTTCCGCCATGGCATAGATGATTGGATCGGACATGTCCGCAAAACTCATTTCCGCCAGTATCTTTACGATGGTCCGGCTGACAACGTCCTTTACAAAATCACTGGTGATTATCCCGTTAACTATGTCGTTGTCGAGTATTCCGTTGACGATTCCGCCGACGTCAATGCCTGAACCGGACAAGTCAAGGCCAAGCAGGTCAGAAAGCAAGCCGTTGGCAAGACCGCCGATATCCATAGCGCCAAGACCCGCACCAGTCAAATCAAAGATCCCGCCGATGAGATCGTCAATATAAGTCTCTACCAGACCCTTGATCCAATCTTCAGGTACAACACCCACTACGCCCTTGGCCTGTTCAAATATGATGTCTACCAGCTGTTGCTTTATTACTTCCTGTTGTTCAGGAGATTTGGTGGAAGGCAGCGCGGCGAACACCGGAGCGACCATGGTGAACATCAGGGTAAAAACCATTAACGATGATAAAATTTTTTTCTTCATAGTTTTCATTATAAATTCTCCCAAAAAAGTATTCCGAAATCAGGGCATCTTCCCTGTTTTCAGCCGTATATTATTTTTTGTTCATTCTGCGACGTTTTACGACATAACCAAGACCAAGGATACCGGTACCCAGAAGTATTAAGGAACCGGGCTCGGGAACATCGGTCGGGCCTTCATAAAAAGCCACGCTGACAAATGCCATTTCTTCAAAATTACGAGGAAGGGAAAAAAGGCCGTCTCTGCCATCACCGCCAAGGGCGTAATCGAAGCTGTCCTTAAACAGGTACCAGTCATAATCCGCTGTAAGCAGAACAAAATAGCTCCAATTCGCGGGATACGCGTCGGTTGGCACGTCAAAGCTATCAAGAAATGCATTCATATCGTTCCACCGAATTTCCGGATCCCAGGCGGGCGAATCTATCACAAAGAAGCCGGTGTAGAAATCGTACATTTCCCCAAGCCGAGTCAATCCGTATTCGCTTTCAAACCCCCATGTATTTGTATTCAGGTCAAGGTCTGAAATCGAACCGGAATCGATGAGAATATCCGCCGCAAGGCCCATGGAAGCCGTTAATAAAATACAAAAACAAACGCTCAATATTTTCTTTCTCATAATAATTTTCCTTTCAAATCAAAAGTAATGAGGAAACCGCAAACAAATTGTCGATAAAAAACATGTTTGTGTTTTCCCCGGCAATAATAAAACAACGGATTGTTGAACTTGTATCTTGCGTAAAATGGATATTTGGCTCACAAAAAATCTTCGAAGAAGACTCATTCATTCACTCATTCGTGCCAAGCCATGTTCTCTTACCGCTGAATCCGATACAAATGAACAGTAACTCTTAAGCAATTTCCGTGCCATCTTTTTTCAGGGAAGCGTCTATAGAGATAAGTGGCATTTTATCAATATATTACAGTGAAATATTTAATATTTGCAATCGGCGTTAAATAAAATGACATTTGTAAAGTATTCCGACAATAGTTTTTAATAAAAAGCCCGTCCGACAACCGTAAACCGTAGATTCTAAAGTATGTAGAAATATTTATTCGGATATGGCGCATTGAGTCTGAACTGTCGGAATATTTTACTTTGCGTATATGTGGATAAGTTATGATTTTCACCGGAATGACCAACACGTATCCAGGCGACCATGCTCCTGTTTTTGTTAATTACGTTGCATGGATTGTGATACGATAGATTGGTCCACGCGGGAGGGAACACTGTAAATGAAAATCGTTATCATCGGCGGGGGGCCGGGGGGCTACGCCGCCGCCATTAAGGCCGCGCAGCTTGGAGCAGAGGTAACTTTAGCGGAACATGCGCAAGTCGGCGGAACATGCTTAAACGTAGGTTGCATTCCCACCAAGGCGCTCCTGCATGTCGGCGAGTTTTACCGCCGCGTGTCGAAAAACACGGTGGCAGGCGTCAATATCACCGGGGCGGAGCTGGACTGGCCCGCCGCGCAAAGCTATAAGGAAGCGGTCGTCCAGAGGCTGACCGGCGGTGTAAGCGCACTGCTGCGGCATAACGGTGTAACGATCATAAATGAAAAAGCCACGCTAGTGTCCGGGGGAAAAGTCAAAATCGCGGACAAAACATTTGAAACCGATGCCGTCATACTGGCCACGGGCTCGGTAAACACAGCGCTTAAATTTCCCGGTTGTGATCTGCCCGGCGTAATCGATAGCACCGGAGCGTTATCACTGGAAAAAACACCAAAATCCATAGTAATCGTAGGCGGCGGCGTTATAGGCGTTGAATTTGCCGCATTATACGGGGCGCTGGGCGCGAAGGTCACGATCATAGAACTAACGCCGGAGATACTGCCATCATTAGATTATGAGCTTGCGGCCTTATTGCGCGAGGCGCTTACACAAAACGGCGTGGATGTTTTTACCGGCGCGGCGCTTACGGAAATCAAAAAAACCGCCGGCAGGCTTTCCGTGAGCTTCAATGCCGACGGGGAGACAAAGAGCGTAACAGTCGAAAAGGCGCTTGTCGCCGTGGGACGCAAACCTGACACATCAGCCATTGATGATGCCGGCGTTAAAATTGAACGCGGAGCGGTCTGCGTTGACGAATATTTTCGCACGACCGTACCGGGCGTCTACGCCGTTGGCGACTGCATCGGCCATGCCATGCTCGCCCATGCGGCAATGGCTCAGGGGATAGCGGCAGCTGAACACGCCATGGGCGTAAAATCACGCTATAATCCAAAAGTCATACCTTCATGCGTATATTCGTCTCCGGAACTTGCCGCCGTAGGTATGAACGAAAAACAGGTAAAGGATTCAGGCATTGAATACGCGATCGGCCGATTCGACCTCTCCGGCAATGGCAGGGCCGTCATCGACGGCACTCCGGGGTGTATAAAGATAATTGCCGATAAAAAACTCGGCGAGATACTTGGCGTACACATTCTGGGGCCCTATGCGACGGAGATGATAGCGGAGGCGGCAATTTGCATGAGTATGGAGGGAACGGTCGAGGATATCGTGAATACGATACATGCGCACCCGACAGTCAGCGAAGCGGTGTGCGAAGCCGCTATGTCCGTGTTCGGGAAACCTATACACGGGATCTAGGGAATTTGCAGGAGGAAAAGATAATGTCCTTAAAAAAAAGAAACAGGGATCTGGTGCTTGACCTATTCCGGACAATGGTACGAATCCGCGAATTCGAAGATACCGCGGACAAACTGCTTCTGGATGGAAAGCTGATCGGTTTTCTGCACCTGTACAGCGGGGAAGAAGCTGTAGCGGCGGGCGTGTGCGCATGTCTGCGCGACGGCGACTGCATAACGAGCACGCATCGCGGACACGGCCACTGCATTGCCATGGGTGCGGATATCGACCGTATGATGGCCGAGCTTTTTGGAAAAGCGACAGGCTACTCAAAAGGCAAAGGCGGATCCATGCACATTGCGGATATATCAAAGGGGATAATCGGCGCCAACGGCATTGTCGGCGCTGGTATGCCTATTGCGCTCGGCGCGGCTTACGCTCATAAATACAGGAACAAAGACAATGTTGCAGTCACGTTTTTCGGAGACGGCGCGTCGAACCGCGGGACGTTTCACGAATCGCTTAACATGGCCGCCTCGCTGTGCCTGCCCGTCATATTCATATGCGAGAACAATCATTTCGGCATGTCCACACCGTTCAGCTATCACTCGAAAAACAAAACGATTTCACAGCGGGCGGCGGCTTACGACATGCCCGGCGTCAGGGTCGACGGCAACGATCCCATCGCGGTGTTTGACGCGACCGAAAAAGCGGTAGCTCACGCGCGCGCGGGCAACGGCCCGACGCTGATAGAGTGCCTCACATGGCGGCATCACGGACATTTCGTGGGCGATTCGGCTCCGTACAAAAAGCCGGAAGATGAGGCGGAATGGCGCGCGAAAGACCCTATCCCGAATTTTGAAAAGCGGCTGATCAAAGACGGCGTCGCAGACGACGGCGAGCTTGAGAACATAAAAGAAGAAGCAAGGAGCGAGATGCGCGGCGCCGTAGAATTCGCGGAAAACAGCCCGTATCCGGAAATCGGCGTAATGTTCGAGGATTTATATTAATACCCCGGAGGTCGTAAAAATGTCGAGAATAATCACATATACACAGGCTATCCGCGAGGCGCAGGATATTGAAATGGCGCGTGACCCCGACGTGTTTATTGTTGGTGAAGACGTGGGCGCTTTCGGCACGGCGTTCGGACAGACCGTCGGCCTGATGAAAAAATACGGGCCGATGCGTGTGCTTGACACGCCTATCAGCGAGACTGCGATAACGAGCCTCGGCGTCGGGGCGGCGGCATTAGGGCTGCGGCCCATCGTCGTACACGATTTCATGGACTTCATGGGCGTTTGCATGGACGAAGTCTTAAACCAGGTTTCCAAACTTGCGTGGATGGTTGGAGGACAGACGAAACTTTCCATGGTCATCCGGGCGCAGGCGGGAGCGGGCATCAACGCGGCGGCCCAACATTCGCAGAGTTTGGAATCTTTCTTTACGCACATGCCCGGGATAAAAGTCGTGGCGTCATCGAACCCCGCCGACATGAAGGGGCTTTTAGAGTCGGCCATACGCGACGACGCCCCTGTCATGGTTATTGAAAATAAAACGCTCCTCGGCATGGAGGGGGATGTGCCGGAGGGTGAATACCTCGTCCCGATAGGAAAGGCAAACATCGCCCGCGCCGGTGGAGATGTAACGATAGTGTCCTACGGCATGATGGTTAATAAATGCCTCGCGGCGGCGGAGATGCTTTCGGCCGACGGCATCGGCGCGGAGGTAATCGATATCCGTACGCTCATACCGCTTGATAAGGAATGTATTTTTAAATCCATAGCGAAAACAAACCGCATTGTCATCGTTCACGAAGCGATCGGCTGCACGGGTTACGGCGCGGAAATAGCGGCGATCATTGCGGAGGAGGCGATGGATTATTTAGACGCGCCGATTGTACGCGTAACGGCGCCATTCACGCACTGCCCATTCTCGCCGCCGCTTGAACGGGAATATGTGCCGAATGAGGAAAAGATAATCAAAGCCGCGAAATTAGTCGCAGGGCGTTGACCTGCGCCGGTAATACCAGGCTTTCAACCTTTATTTGTACGCGCTTCATAGTTGGCAGCCTGTAAGTAACAGCGCAGTACGAATCGAGATGAATATGTAATCAATCCCTGAAAGGGCAATGCTCCACATGGGATTGCAATTAGCTCGTGATTTAAATTCAGGTGGTGCAATATGGCCGACAAAATACTTATGCCCAAGCTGGGGCTGACGATGACGACCGGCACGGTCTTGAAATGGCTCAAGGACGAAGGCGGCGCGGTAAATACTAAAGAGCCGGTGCTTGAGATTGAGACCGAAAAACTCACTTATGCCGTCGAATGTCCCTCAACCGGCGTACTGCTCAAAAAACTGGCCGCCGAGGGCAAAAAATACCCGGTAGCGTCGGTTCTCGGTTACGTCGGAGCGGCGGGAGAGGTTATACCGGATTCACCAAATCTATCCACGGCGCGCGCGAGCACCATAACGGCGGAAGCTGCGGTTATAAGCAGCCCGGCGAGTACCGCGGCGTTACGCGCGCCGGAACCGAGGAGGCGTGTATTCATCTCGCCGCTCGCCAGGAAACTCTCGGCGAGCATGGGAATAGACTACAAACGAATTACCGGCACCGGCCCGAACGGGCGCATTGTCAAAGCGGACGTCATGCGCTTCAACGACAGCCGGCCATCGACTGTATGGGACAGACCGGCACGTCTGGATACAGTCGTTCCTTACGCGGGCATAAGAGAAACAATCGGTGAAAATATGGCGCGGGCGTGGGCATCGATACCGATGGTTACTCACCATGTGAGCGCCGACGTCGGCGCGATGCTCGAATTTCGCAAGATGCTGAACGCCGGCGTCAATGATAAAAATGAGCATGTATCAATAAACGATCTGCTGTTAAAGCTCGTCGCCGCCGCTCTCGCGGGTTTCCCGAAGATGAATTCGTCCTTAACGGATGCGGAAATCGTCCTTCACGGGCGCGTGAATCTCGGCATGGCGACGGCGATTGATAACGGTCTTGTCGTTCCTGTCATACATGACGCGGACGGAAAGGGACTGCTCGCAATAAGCCGGGAAGCAAAGGAACTCTCCTCCCGGGCGAAAAGCGGCGGGCTTACCCCGAACGACTTTGCCGACGGTACCTTTACCGTTACAAATCTTGGCGCGTACGGATCGGTGGATTTCTTCACGCCCATAATCAATCCTCCGCAGGCTGGCATACTAGGCATCGGCAGGATCAGGGAAACGCCGACCGCCGTAAACGGAAATATTGAAATACGGCCTATGATCGGGTTGTCGCTGACTTACGACCATAGGATAATCGACGGAGCGGTCGCGGCGGAATTCATGAAGGTTTTCATGGCTCTCCTGGAAAATCCAGCTCGCGCGGTATTGCAGTGAAATGAAATATCTTGAAACCGGATCGACTGATCCCGAATTTAATCTCGCTCTTGAGCAGCATGTGTTCGACACGCTCTCGCTGGAAGATGAATTTTTCATGCTATGGCAGAACAGTGATGCCGTCATAGTAGGGCTGCACCAGAATACCGCCGAAGAGATAAATCGCGAATACGTGGAACGCCGCCGAATAAGTGTCGTTCGGCGGTGCTCCGGCGGCGGCGCGGTTTTTCACGACCTTCATGGCATCAACTTCACATTTGTCACGCGCGCTTCAGGCCTGGGGTTCGACATGAGCGATTCCTGCCGTCCGATACTGGACGCGGTTTTGTCGCTCGGCGTCAGCGCGGAATTCAGCGGGCGCAACGATATGACGATTGGTGGCAGGAAATTCTCCGGCGGAGCGAGCTATCTCCGCGACGGTCGGCTCCTGTATCACGGCACGCTTTTGTTTGACGCCGATTTTGAGAAAATGTCCGCCGCTCTCCGTCCGCCCGAAGATAAGATAGTGTCAAAGGGCGTGAAGTCCATACGGGGACGCGTAACGAACATACGCGAACATCTGCCGCGCGACATGACGGTAACCGAATTTTGGGAGCATTTGCGCCGTAATGTCGCCCGTAACATGCCGGCACACACGCTTATGGAGCGCGACCTTGACGCCGCGAATAAGATACGCAGCGAACGGTACGGGACATGGGAGTGGAATTTCGGGCGCTCGCCGGATTACGGCATTAAAAAGCGGCGATATATTCCCGGCTTCGGCGCCATACGCGTCAGCATGGAGGTACAGGAAGGACGCATAGCGGCGTTTAAGACCGACGGGGATTATTTCGGCGTCAGAACCTGCAACGATGTAGCAGCCGCGCTTCTCGGCGTGAAACCGGACGCTGCCGCTTTGCGTGACGCGCTTGCGGCCATCCCGCTGGGCGAGTACTACAGCGGTCTGGCAAGAGATGATTTCATCCGGATCATTCTGGAATAACGCTTCAATTACGAATTATGGAGTGCGGCGGCTTGCCGCCGCTATGAAAGCGGGAGCAAGCTCCCGCACTCCATAAATCAGCGTTTCCATAACGGGACAGCGATTGAGGTAATTACTTTAGACATATCACGGAGGGACATCAGCGGAATCAATGACCGTGAAACGTCTTGTCAGTGTATTGCCGCTGGAATCGACTAGAGTAAGAATACGTCGCCCGGCTTGGGGGCGCGCTTCAATTTCGTGAAAAGTCTGCGTAGCGCCCAGATATTCTCCGTCAAGATGCCAGAAAATAGTTTCCGTTTCATCGCGGTGGGCGGCTAAAAAAACTATCCTTCCCTCGCTGCCGTCAAGTTCGCGCGGAATGAAAACCAGGTTGTCAGGCTCGGGATTAAAAAGAGCAAGGACATTTCCCGCTTGAGATACGCCACTACCGCCACCGCGGTCATCAGGCGGAAGCGGCTTATAATCCAGGTTCCAGCGCCGGAAATACCATTCTTCCGCGGGAGGAAGAATGAACCACCTGCGCTCCACCGTCGCGGTTGCAACTCCCGGTTCAAGCGTGACACGGCGATCGAGTGCTTCGTTTAATACCACGGTACGGCAAAACGGACAGGCCCTGAGCTCTGGCGCGTTCACAGGCCGCTCCACAACCTTGACGGCATCGCAATGCGCCGATGCGGGGAAGCCCGAATATGCGCATGCTTCCGTATGGCGCAGATCAAACACCGGCTGATTGAACCATGTACTCCGATTTCCTCCCATAGAATCAAGCGCGGAAAAGATTTCAAAGAGTACCGGCGACGCAGTGCCTGCGCTGCGCAGCTCCGGCCTCCCTTCTCCCGTCGCGTTTCCTATCCAGACTCCAACCGTCCATTCAGGAGTAATTCCAATCGCCCAGGCATCGCGCAAACCGAAACTTGTTCCTGTCTTCCACGCAATGTTTCTTGATCCCGCGTATTCCTGCCACATTGCTTCCTCGCCGGGACGCGCCGCCGAAACAAGCGCTTCCAGAGTCAGCCATGCGGCCGCGGGAGAGATTTGACTATGGAAATGCTGCGACGGCTTTTTCGAAGAAACGAGCTTTTTCCCTGAAGAACTCCGGCTGGCGGAACCCGGCGTAGAACTCATAAAACTCATGGTATTCATGTAATTTTCATTTTTAAAAACCGAAGGATGAAAAAACACAGGCGCGTCATTCTTCGTTCGTGCTTCGACAGCCCTTCCAAGGCCCGCATATAGGCCGGTTATTTCCCAAAGCGTTACTTCCGCGCCGCCCAGGATTAACGGAAGACCGTAATCGTCTCCCTGACGGAAAAGGGTTGTAAGTCCCAAAGCGCGAAGAAACCGCGCAAAACGGTCGACGCCGAAAATCCTCAAAGAGCGGACTGCCGGAACATTGAGGGAACGTGCCAGGGCTTCGTCTGCCGGAACCGCGCCAAGATAAGTCCGGGAGATATTCCTCGGGCTGAAACTCCCAATTCGCGTGGGAATGTCGCTTACCAACGACGCCGGCAGTATGTCCCCGGAGTCAAGCATCGCCGCAAAAAGAAAGGGCTTCAGGAGGCTGCCCGAACTGCGCCGCGAGGCGACGATATCGACATCGCCGGAATGAAGCGTGCCGCTGTTACCGACATAGGCGGCAGATTCACCCGTTCGGGTATTGATGACAAGGCAGGCGCCGTTCATGATGCCGTTCTCGGCAAAACGTTCGGAAGCGCGGCGCAAGATCGCCGTCACACGCTCCTGCAAATCCCGTTCTATTGTTGTAACAAAAGCGGCGTTGTATTTTAAGGCGGCTGCACCTCCGACTTCTTGTACAAGCCTGTCTAAAAGATGAGGGGCAAGACGCGGCAGCGGGAGGGGCTCGTTTGGAAGAGGTTCGGCAAGTGACAGAGCCAGTGTTTCATCGTCAATGCGACCCTTGGCGTTCAGTTTATTAAGAAGCGCGTCCCGCTTTTTCTTCAGCGCCTGACGGTTGCGGCCGGGGTGTATGAGCGCGGGGCTGTTGGGAAGCACCGCGAAAGTCGCAGCCTCCGCCCAGGAGAGATCTTCGCTGCTTCTGCCGAACCAGCGCCACGATGCGGCTTCAAGTCCCACAACATTTGCGCCGAATGGGGCGTTCGCCGCGTAAAGAGCAAGTATATCGTTCTTCGATCTGCCGGCCTCCAATCGCAGGGCAAGAAATGCCTCAATACACTTCGCGGTAAAAGTCCTCCTGCGAGAGCCTCGGGCAAGACGTATGGTTTGCATCGTTATGGTGGAACCACCGGAAACAACTCTTTGGCCCTTGACGTTTTGAACCACCGCCCTTGCCACCGCTACCGGGTCAACACCGGGATGCCACATAAACCGGCGATCTTCGGCTTCGAGAATGGCGGTGATAAATTTTTCGTTCAGCGTTTCCGCGCCGGGAAAACGCCACTGTCCGTCGGCGGCAACCTTCGCACCGAGAAGATTTCCGTCGCGGTCGTAAAGCACCGGCGAATAGGAAACATCAAACAACGGCCGCGGAAGCGAGAAGATAAATATAAACGCCAGGACGCCAACGACTGATCCAAACAGTAATCTGCGATGTTTACCAATTTTTCTCAATACTGATTTAATGTTCTTCACGCAAAGAAGGTTACCAGAAAGCGTTATGCATGGGTATTTCATCCATAAAGCATCCCGAATATTCCCAAATTAAACGCCTTTTTCTCTTTATTTAACGAACACCTGGAACCAGCGCCCTGATCGACTCGTCGTACATTGCGTAAGCATGTATCGCCGGTCTGTAGAACGCGCCTTCGTATGCTTTATTTACTCTGAAACTAATCGTCCTTTCTTCGCCACGGTTAAGATTGAAATACGTCATCACCCTGTCGTCCCTTACGTCCTGATAGCGGAAGCTCGACGAAGACGACGCGCCGCCGACGCGGGTATTGATGATCTCCCATGATGCCGGGACAGGATGCACAAGCGCGATTTCCTCCAATGTCTGCGCATGCGTATTGCGCACCCGAACTACGATTTCCATATCGTCACCAAGTTTCAGGTCTGCCGGGTCAATCTCTTTCCCATTGCTGTCCCTGTAATCCACCGAAACGGTAAGCCCCTCCTTAAGAGCAGGCTCGTTTCCTTCAACCGGAAGACCGCGGGATGTGAATTTCGCGTACAACGGTATGTTCGAACGGTTGGTTACGGTAAATGGCGTCTGCGTTCCCGCGACGTTTCCCAACTGCTGTTCGGCGGACGGGCCGTTAAACGTGACTGTTTCGGTACGGCCCGCCGCGGTAAAGTTCAGCGTTACATCTCCACCGCCCGCGTTCTGCTGAATATATGGAGCCACCGCAACCAGGGCGTATGCCGTTTCCTGCGTGGAAAGCCATTTGTCGTCCGAGAGCGCCGTGGATATTTCATCGTAAAGGGCGCGTATTCTTGCCGCCTCCTGCTGAACGCCGACGAGGACAAGCGTTTCAAGAATCATCGCCTTGTCTCTGAGCGCCGATCCAAAGGTAGCGGAAAGTTCGCGGTAATCTCCTTGCGGCAGCGAAAGCCCCTGTATCATGTTCCGCGCCGCGTCACGCTGGCCTGCGTACCAGTAGGCTGCCGCAAGCCGCCAGCTTGCCTGAACAGGCAGGTCTTTCAGACTGCGCAGTCTGTTCATTGAGCCAAGATCGGCTTCTCCGGCAAGCGCCAGCGTATAGAGCCTGTAAGCCTGCTCCGTATATTTTTTGCTGCTTGTCTGCCATATGGCGGAAGCGTTCTTCTGATAGCGTATCCAGTTGCTCAAAGCGCTTTCACGTACTGGATAACCGGCCTTTTTCGCTTCGAGCAGGAAATGCCCGACGTATGAGGAGGCCCAATCATGCGCGGAAGACTCTCCCGGCCAGTACGAAAAACCGCCCGACGCTATCTGCATACCGAGCAGGCGGTCTATTCCGGCGTTGATATTGCCGCGTACCTCGGCGACGCGTTTTTCGTTCAGGTAAACAACCCTGTTCAGATAGACCTGCGGGAACACGCCGCTTGTTGTCTGCTCAATGCAGCCATGCGGGTACTGTATTAAAAACCCTAAACGGGCTTCAAGGTTGAGAGGAGGCAGACGTGAAAAACTCGCTGTGAGTATATTGCTTCCGTCTTTTCCGGGATATGCGATATTTTCCTTCCATGTTTCACCGGGAGCGATAAGGTTGTGAATCGATCTTGTTACAGGAATGGCGGTGGAGCGCACTTCAATGTCCACAACATGCTGCGCCGTTTTCAGTCCCGACGATTCCGCTTTGACCGTAAATTTCAGGCTTCCCGGATTGTCCGGAACCTTCACTTTATAACGTACGATTTTTTCACCGCTCGCGGTAAAGGAAACATCCTGCGTCGCCGCTCCATGCACCGTCGCGCCCGGAACGGAAAGGTTAACCTTCACATTCCTTTTTCCTTCCTTGAACGTATTGACGTAAACAGGCACTTCCACCTCGTCTCCCGGGGAAAGTATCCGTGGAAGCGTCGCGAATACCATTAAATCCGACGTTACCCTGACGGAAGTTTCCGCGGTTCCATAGGCGCGCTGCGGCTTGTCAGCCATAACTTCGCTCGATGAAGAGGCCGCGAGAACCATGATGCGCACGGCGCCTATATATGGAGGCAGATCAAAAGTTTCCGTCTTTGTTTCGCCTCTTTTGATTTCATAGGGCCCGAAGAAGCGAACCACGGGTTTAAAACGCTGGGTCTCTTTACTTCCATCATCCATGCCGCCGTCGCCGCCGCCGATGGCAAGGAGCGTTTCCAGTTTGCCCGAATAAGCGCCGATAACTTCCTGAAAAAGATCCCAGTATTTCAGGAATGAAGCTTCCTTTGCGTAAAAAGTGTTTCGCGGATTGGGGAGATTGAAACGTGTAAGACCGAGCAAGCCTTCGTCAACCACCGCGACCGTGTATGCCATCGGCCGCCCGCCCGCTTCACTTACCGAAAATGAAACCTTTGATTCGGCCTGCCAGTTTTCAGCCGCGCTGATTTGCGGACGCATCGTAACGCGAGGATCGTCCACCGTTACCGGAACTATGCCGTAGAGACGGACGGGAAGATCGTTCTGGGTCTGCAAATGAGGCTGAAGAAGCGTTACATGAACGTAAACATTGGGAAGCATTGACGGTTCGGCGGCAAATTCATAACGGGTGGTTTCGCCCACGCAGCGTATCCACTCGCTTTTGATAATTTTTCCGCCCTTTTCCACCACGACAAAAGCCGAAGCTTCTTTGTTTGACGGGAAGGACACGCTTGCTCTTTCGCCGACATTGTAGGAAGTTTTCTCCGGCGTCAGTACAAGCATGGCCGAAGACCCCTGCCCGCCTTCCTGGGCGCGTCCTGCCCAACCCGGCCAGTCAATGTACACAATCTGCGCAGCAGCATGGCCGCCTGAGCCGTCACTTGCAATAACAAGATAACGCCCCCAATCGGGATAGTTGATTTTGAAGGGAAATGAAGCCTTTCCGTTTGAAGTGGTGACGGTTGCCTTTGACAGCGCATTGCGTGAAAGCACGGAAGCGAATTCCGCGGGTTCGCCGTTCCCACGTTCCCACCACCAGCGCCACGAAAGCTTATAGATCGCGCAGTCAAGCGCAACGTTTTCCTTAACCAACTGTCCGTCTTCATCGAGCAGAACGATCTCCGCCTGATGATCCGTGTCGGTAAGGAGCATATTTCTGGTTGCGTCGCCCTTTGGCAGCTTTATGCCTACATAGCGTTTATATGGGGAATACTCACTGCTTACCTGCTCCGATGAAAAAACTCCGGAGGGTTCAAAGACTCTTGTCATAAACCGCGCGGTCACCTTGCCGGGAACCACCGTTCTAGGATTCAGATCAAGGCTAAAAGAAGTTTTGCCTTCCCTATCCAAAGTTCCTTCCCAGATGTCGCTGCGATTCGTGGAAACCGTTCTTGAAGGATCGCGGAAATTAAAATCCGTAAACGCGGGGAAGGTCGTTTCCTTATCCACGAAGACCGCCGAAACATCGGCCTTCAACCCGGAAGCCGGCGCGCCGTATAGCCATTCGGATTCCAGTGAAGTTTGATGAGGCCCGCTCTTTATAAGCTCTCCAAAGTCCAGAGACATTTTAAGGCGGTTGGGCATAATGGTTTCTATCTTGACATTTCTGCTGAACGTATTGCCGCCGACTTTTACTCTGGCAGTCCAGTCTCCGGTTGGGGCGCTGGATGCGGTGGAAACCGTGATCGGGTAGAAGCCATCCACCGAAGTAGTATAGTTGCGGCTGATGACGGCGCGTCCGGTCGGATCTTCAAGTTCAAAAGAAACGGGATGATTCGCCGGGAGGGTTCCCATCGGATCGGAAAGAAGGAATGTCAGGTAAATATCGTCACCCGGACGCCACACGCCGCGCTCGCCGTATATAAGGCCGCGGATACCAGTGGAAGGCGAACCGCCGGACACATCGAAATGGCTTGCCGCGAGAGCAAGCGAATCGTTAATTTTTAAATACGCCCTGCCCAGATTGTTTTCGGCATAAACGACAAGACGCGAACCGGTGCCCGTTTCCGCGGAAGCCGGGATGGCTGCGGTGCCGTCCGATCCGGTTCTTCCCTGGTGAAGGACGCGGCTCTGATAATTATAAACCCTGTATTCAGTATCGGGCGCAGGACGTGCGGAAATCAGATTTGTCGTTGAAATAATCCACGAACCGTCAAGCGCTCTTTTCGCAATAAGCCCCAGATCCGAAACATGCACGTTGCGGCTCACGGTAATATTGTGGTTGTACCACGGAATATAATACGCGGGATGACATGGATCATTGCGGCGTCTGTCCCATTCGCTCCACGAGTACCCAGGAGTATTTTGATAATAATCCCAGAAACTGCTCTCCCCATCCGAACTGTAGCTGGGAAATTTATCGTCCGGGAATTCAAGGTTTGAAACGTTTGCGCGGTCGTCGGCGCACACATAGTGAATATGCCTGGGCCTGAAACTGACCCTTATATTAAACATCCCGCCTGGAAATTTTCGGCCAAGCTCGGACAGATCAAGCCCACGGCGCACCCAGCGGTTTTGATCGACCGGTGTCCATGGAAAATCCAAAGCCTTGGTCCACACAGGTTCCCCGACCCTGTCCAGTTCACGATCCCCCGCCGAACTGTTCACCTGGAGGAACTGGAGCATGTTTTGTCCGTAGATATGAAAAGCTTCTACAAGGATTCCGGAAACATTCCTGGTTTCCAGTACAAGATTCGATCCCTGGCTCGTCGGCAAAATGACGCCGTTTCCGGCAAAGCGAACCTCCGGCACTTCCCATTTGTCGGGAACCGTATAATGGATGGGAGTGCTCAGGCGCTTGCCGTTAACATCTTCTATATCCTGGATTAAAAGTTCCGCGCCCAGTGGAATACCGCCTGAATTGTCGCCGAAGATTTTCAGCATATTTCCTTCCTGGGAATAGCGCACATTGGTATTACCGGAAAGAGATACAAAGCCCCGCATATCCTGATTCGGTTTCAGGGGCGACGAAAAAGAAACCTCGATTACGCCGTTATTAAAACGCAGATCTATCATCTGGAATGTATCCTTGCCGGGAATTACCACTGTAGAGTTTCCCTTTTCAGTGGATTCCAGCGGTTTTCCATCCCACGCAACCTGCACATTCCTTGAAGTATCTCCACGGCTTACCGTGTTAAAAAAGAAACGATGAACGCCGCCCTCGTGTATCCACGCGGGCTTGCCGAGATCTTTCGAAGTTACCGTTTGCTCCAGCGCGGAAATCTGTGCGTCGGGATCGGCGTTTACTGTTCCCGTTACCAGAACTTCATCGTCGTTGTTTATCTGCACCGGATCAAGCTGTACGTTAAAAATGGGAGTGGCGGACATGAAATCAAAATCGAATGGAGGAACACCGACAAGATTTACACGCACACGGTATTGACGTCCCGGTTTATACGGTTCCGAAGGGGTGAAGGCAAGGGTAAATTCGTTCTGCCATGAAGCCGTGCCCTTAACGGATGGGCTGATAGTGAAAACATTTCTTCTCAATGGCTTTGAAACGTCATGGCTTTGGGTAAATTCCACGACAATGGGTTCGTTTTTTCCCAAAACACCGCTTGAAAGCGCCGAGACATAATACGTATCAGGAGCGGGCGGATTTGTTTTGCAGGAAAGCGCCAGCGTCCCCGCGAGAATCGTCATAACTAAATAAAGAACCGGCTTTTTCATATCTGCTCCTGCTACAAATCAATTACAAATTACGAAACACAACAGCAAGGCCGCCATAAGAAATAATTGTATCAGCTTTACGGCGATTGTGGGAATTGCAGACTGGCACCCGTAAACACGGTGGAAATACAGGAAGGCTTGAAACCCGGCGATTCGCCCGCACAGGCAATTATTCAGCGTTTTCTATACCCGCGAACGAAATGATTTTCCGTTGGATGCGCGAGGATTTTTGACACGAGGCAAGGAAGGTT